>Ga0209232_1001885_pt1 | contig 10902 bp, 10 predicted proteins | sample ETNvirenome_2_60_FD_184066 | JGI IMG/M metagenome (GOLD analysis project Ga0209232, IMG submission 184066) | Marine viral communities from the Pacific Ocean - ETNP_2_60 (SPAdes) (version 2) | ecosystem: Environmental > Aquatic > Marine > Oceanic | place: Pacific Ocean | collected 2013-06-22
AAGCATATGTGGATGTGTTTGGCCAATCTCCAACTAAAGCGTAACCTAATTGTGCATGTCCTGTAAGTTTAGTTTGTATGTGACCAAAAGAACCAGTTGAAGTTGCTGAACTACTTACATTTCCTAATGTCGTTATATTATTTACTTGTGATATATTTGTGCTATTATCGCCTACGATATTTCCATTAGCAACCACATTTCCTGTGAATGTTGAATGTCCACTACTATCAATAATAAGTTGGTCTGTTGAATTACCATTGGTTCTAAATCTTAAATCATCTGAACCAGCTATTGATATAATAGCAGCTTTTGCTGTTCCAGCTACTTGAAAATTTATATCAGGACTTGCACCACCAGTAGAGTTTAGAACAAGCTCTACATCACCAGTAGTACCTTCACTATATAAAGTTCCATATGTAGTTCCACCATCTCCAGCTCTTACAGCTGTATTTGTATCTCCATTAATTCTTAAATTACCAAACGAACCAGTTGAGGTTGAACTACCACTTACGCCACCACCAACAACAGTCATAGTACTTGAAGATAACTCTCCTCTCCAAGAACCACTTACACTTGTAGGATTAGTCGAACCGCTAATTATCGTAGCAGTAGTGGATGAAAATGAACTTACGTTTAATCTTCCAAACGACCCAGTTGAGGTTGATGAGCCGCTTACATATGCTCCACCCAATAACTCCAAACCTGCTTGTCTAATTACAGCAGTTGCAGCTCCATTTGCTGAAATTCCTATTTCGTTATTGGCATATTTATAAATTCCATTTCCACCTGAATTTATGACTATAGCTGGTGCATTTGCAGTTCCATCTGTTTTCATTCTTATCGGTGAGAAAAATTGGTTTTGTTGGAAACCACCTACATCAGAACCAGCTATTATTGAACCAAACGAACCTGTTGAGGTTACTGAACCGCTTATGTTTCCAGCGACTTCTAAATTAGAAGAAGCGGTTACTGGCAAAGTCATACTGATGCTAGCACCAGTATCCGTTATATTACCTGCTTCTAATCTACCATTTGCCTGTGCTATAATAATTCTATTATCTGTTAGATTTGAGGTTGAATCCTGTAAAGGAACTCTGTACTCAGAACCTGATTGTCCAGCCAACCAATAATCATTTGTACTATCCCATACCATAGAGCCAGTATTTGTAGTGCTTATGATATCTCTTACATGAATACCAGCATATCTCACAGGACTTACTGAGTTTAAGTGAATTATATTATCACCAATATCTAATTGAGAGCTTGATATAAATGTCGTTGTTCCATTTACTGTATAGTTACCTGTAACCGTAAGATTACCACCAATATCTATATTGCCTGTAGAATTAAAAGTCGCTGTTGAGACTCTACCGAATGAGCCAGTTCCACTTGCGCTTACATTACTACCAGTAATATTTCCAGATACGTCTTTTCCATCTACTATCGCGAAATCACCGGCTGGTACAAATTGTCCTGTTACTTTAACGCTCATTCTACTTTCCCTACACCGTATCCACTAATACGGTAGCATTAGTCATTGTTAGTAAATTAGTCGACCTATACACACTATAATCTTCTTGAAATCCAACAGCATTTGTTACTGTGACATCTGACTGTTGGTTAAAACTAAAAGGAAGATTTGTACTGTTATCCTTCAATTGATAGTCTGTATCATTATCTCCATATCTAGCTGGTATCGCTACTATCACGAATTTACTTGTAAATGAACCAACTGATAGTGTGTTGCCTGTTACAGAACCATCATCATATGAAGTATTTTTGTTTGTCAATGCTTCTACACTAGCTTCATTATTAGTCCACGATGAACCAGTACCCCAATAGATATAATTTCTTATCTGACTATTAGTGCTAGTTACAAAGGTAGTTGAATGAGCATCTATATTTTGTTCTTTGCTAGCATATACAAAAAAGTTTTCTGTATATCCAGCAGTATTAAGATAACTTACTGTTTCCCTCAAAGGTGTTTTTGTTGTAGGATCGGTTCTATCCATAGCAACAGTCAATCTATTTGGATTATTACCACAATAAACTTGTGTAACATTTGTATCGCCAGTCCTATGTGCAAATGCCAAATAGTTAGAGCTACCAATAGATAATCCAGAAAGTGTTCGTGTTGTATCAGTACCCGTAATACTATTAGCTGCAGCTAGTGTTCTTATGTCTGCTTGATTGAATCCGTTGTTTTTACTCAACTCTCCGTAAACAAATTGATTTCTAAAATATATTCTTTGGTCTGTAAAATCATTATCGGTATCAGTTCCAGCAGAAGCAAATAATTTGAATCTTATATCATCGTTAGGACTTGGTGGATAAGTAATAACCATAGGATTAGTACCCAAAGTAAAACTGGAACTCAATGGAAACATATCATAGGAGCTACTTACTGAACTATCTACGAAACCTTGAATTTTTGGTGCACCTGAACCACTTCCCTCAAACCCATCAGGTGGTCCGTTGTTATACGATGCAGTAAATCCAAGTTCTCCAGCCGCTTTCCACGAACCTGTTCCAATTAATTGTGGTGATGTTGAATCATTCATATCGAAATCTGCTATTGTGAATACAAAGGTAGCATCGAAAGCAGCTGGAACAAAGTTAGTTCCATTGAATTTCAAAACCTGGTCACGGGTTACACCTGTTGGATTTATATCCGTACCGCTTATCTCAAGTAATCCAAACGAACCAGTGGATTTAGCAGAACCACTAACATTTCCTTTTTTTAACTCAAGGTCATGATTCAGAATATTTTTACCAATATATTTTAGATTAGACATATTATGTTATTTCCAATATACTAGCAAAGACATCTATGTCATCATTTGCAGAAGCTTGTGTCTCTAATTTATCTCCAGCACCTAAGTTTATAGGTTTCTCAATCACTACTGTTGAGTCTGCTGGTACATCTACGGTTTTAAGTATGAACCTTCTGGTTTGAAAGTTCGCACTTCCGCTTATAGCTACACTTATCGTAGCATCATTTGTACCATCCACATTACTGAGATAGATTGCGTGAACCACAGCTGATGTTGCACTTGGACAAGTATACATTGTTGTCAATGCTGTTCTCGATCCTGTAGCTGCACTTTTAAATGTATTAGCCATTATTATCCTCCGAATACTATTGCCATCGCCGTAGCGTGGTCTATTACCGATGTTCCTTGTTCAAAAATTCTACCTGCACTATTTATTTCACCAAATGAACCAGTTGAAGTCGAAGAACCACTTATATTACCAACAACAACTTCTAATCCAGATGAATTTATTTTTACCCTATCTGTTCCGCCAGTTTTGATGTGAACATAGTTTTGACTTGAATGCCCGAATATCGCATTATTCAAACCACCCCATTGTACTTGTTGTGCATTTGAAAGTTGAATGTTTTCACCAGCTATTAATCTTCCAACTAAATTTGAATTTCCAGATATTTCTAATCTACCAAAAGAACCAGAAGAAGATGAGTCTCCAGCAAAACTACCTGAAAGTGTAAACGAACCTGTAAGTCTTGGATTTAATTGTTTACTGTCTAGTAAAGCCATATTCTTTCTCTCTCAATTTTTCCCAACGCGTTTTCATAGAGCGTGAAATCCTTCTTTTATGTTCAACAGTTTTCGGTTGTTTCATTTTTTGTAATGTTTCCATCGTTACTTTTCTATCTGTTTGTGCGCATGATTTACAAACCGAATTGTTACCTACTGCTCTGTCAAAGGAATCTTTTCGTGAATAGTAAATAATCCTACTACAATCAGGACATTTTCTATTTTTTCTATTTTGCCAATGACGTTTTCTCATACTAATAAATATAAGAAAGTAGTAAAAGAAAGGTGGAACTGAGGATTTATTTTTAAGAATTAAATTTTCCTGAAGCGATTATTTCATCATCGGATTCTAAAGCATAACCGATACTAGCAGTATCAACTAAAAGTAAAAATGTCGAACCAGTTTGTTTGATTGTTAGTGCGTCATGTTCCATATACTGTCCGTTTACGAAGAATATGAAATCGTTTTCTGATGTAGCAGTTAATCCCGTTGGCGCTGATGCTGTTATAGCATTAAAGCTCGCAGTTGCTGCCGTTACAGAATTAGATTTTTTAACAAACTGCTTTCTCAGATAAGCATTTGTAGTTGATGTAGATACTCCGGCTATCGTCAAAGAACCACTTATTTTTAAAGAGCCAGTAAACTCATGTGTATCGTCTATTGAATCTCCGAATACAGTAGAACCACTACTGAAAGATTGAGTCATGTGTGTGACTGATGATGATATTATATAATTTCTAGCTATTACATCTCCTAAGACAACCCAATCTGTATTTACCTGTGCTTTACCATCACTTCTTTGTGATATTTCAAATGATGTAGGACCGATGTGAAGAGCACTTGAAGCACTAACATTTGCAAACTGTACTGTACTCGAAGTTCCTACATCTTGTCCGATAGAAAATGTAAAAGTTCGTGAAGCTCTACCATCAAAAGTTCCAGCACCACCAACAGATACACCTGTACCTGATGCTATTGTGAATGGATTTTCTAAACCACCACCACCAGCGCCGGTATCTTTGGAAACGGATATTCTTACATCTCTAGTTTGACTATCACCAACTAAATCAGTTAGGTTAACACTTACATCATCTCCTATTAGTATTCTTTTTGGTGTAAGAGCTTTTTGTGTAGTAACAACATTGTTGAATTCTTCAGGTATTAAGTAACCTTTTAGTGTGACTGAAAAGTTTGTGCGAATGAGTCTTTCAGAGTTGACGGTAAATTCACTTGCATCTGTGTAGTTATCAATAGAAGTTCTAAATTTAAACTTCCCGTCTTCTCCCCAATAAGAACCTTCACTCCAAATAATCTTTTCAATTATTCTATTCATCTGTTCAGTATATGAAGTCCAAACTATAAATTCATATTCTAAATTTACATAATCAGGCACACCGACTGTATAGAGCTCTTTTGTTTTATTCAGTCCTTGTTGAACTGCAAAATTGTCATATCTATTTTTTTGTGAATACTTACTCTGAAAAGTACGGAAAATTTTTGGATTCAGCGGATCTATTTTATCCACAGCAAGACTATCGTCTTTCGATATAGAATTTCTTTTAAATACAATTAACGGTATAACGAGTTGTTTTTTATTATCTACTAAGTAACCATTTTTCTGTATAGTGTTCCATCTCTCAGGATTAGAATACATGAGGGGAACTTTTACAACTTCATCATTTTCCACAACAGTTGGTTTGATGACATTATTGAAGTAGAACATAATAGCTGCATCGATATCCATCAATCCAACTGATACATTTTTTACTTGGTCATCCCCTCTTGACCTCAATGTTCCACGATTAAGTGCTTTTCTCGCAGAACGAGGTATTGGTTTTTTACGAGCCATTAGATACTCCTAACTCTTTCTATAATTCTTCCACCTTTTGATGTCATCCATTTTCTAAACTCAGATGGATTTCCGTATTTAACATCTCCGGCAAAACTTTTTAATTCTTTTTTGTCGTTATCACTCATATTTTTTTCAACTCTACTTAAAACAAATACACTTTTAATTTTTACATCATAAACTAATATTTCGTTCCAAGATTTAAAATAACTGTCTTTCAATCCACCCTTTGTCATGTTGTCAAAAACAGCTTTTTTATTTTTCATCAAGAATTTATTTTGAACATCCATCCAATCTTTAATAAATTTATTATCAACTTGATTTCTAATTTTTTTTACATCTTTTTGTACTTCAATATAGGATCTTTCATCATTTTGTAAATGTTTTGTTGCTTTCTCTAGCCTTTTATTATAGTCTCTTCTTGTTAATTTTTTCTTTTCTAACTCTCCTCTAAAAGCATATTCACTATCTTCTCCCACTACCTTTTCGATATTTACCCATCTACGACCTGTTTTGTCTGGTGTACTCATTATATCATCCCAACTTCTACCTAAAAGAAATCCTTCGATGTGAAATGCTAAGCCACCCATAGTTTGAATACCTTTTGCTTTGTCTAAACCAGAACCCTTACCCACATGAGAAAAAGTAGAAATAGATTTTTTCTTACCGATTACCTTTTTAAGTTGTTTGTATCTTGCTAAATCACTAACATGAAATGAACTGACTTTTTGTTTTCCTATGATACTATTCATTAACTTGGGATAAAGAGCAACTCTATCACCTGGCATCAGTTGAGAGATTGTTCGTCTGGTATGAGCAGGAAACCATATTTCCTCACCCTTGTGTTTTAAATAAACACCACCCTCTCTGTTTTCAGTCAACAAATCTTTTAATAGAATCATTAGATACTCCTAACTCTTTCAATCTGTACAGAGCTTTTTCTTATTAAAAATGTAGATGCTACAACCGAATAGTTCTGATTAAATTGTCCACCTATTAACTGATTTTCATTTATAGAACCAACTTCAAAATATCCATAGTTCCAATCTATTAAATCACCTATATCCAAAACCATGCTGGCATCTATAAAAGATTGTCTTAAAAATGAGAATGTAACTGTTTGATTAGCATCAGGTCCAAACTCATCTGTATTGAAATCAAAGTCATCAGCCTCTACTAATGCATTCATTTGTACACCATTCTTATATATTTTTTTACCTTTAGCTGATTCACCATACATATTAACAGCTGATTCTTGTAAAGAAGGTTTATAAACAACACATTCTTGATTTATTAAACCATCCTTATTTCCTTGCTTATCTCCAACCAACTCTCTGCTAACTCTTGTAATTAAGTCAACATCACGTTGTGGTAAAAATCTACCTGCCATTTTTCTATCCTATGTAAATTGGATAAGGAACTTTCGATAATTTTTCTTGTAGAAACTCAGCTTCATCTTTATCAGCTTCTAATAAAGCTTTTCTGCTTGTTTGTTCTAATGTTTCTCTAAGTTCTGTTATTAGTGCTTCTTTTTCTGTAGAGGCTTCGGTTCTTAAAGTATCACCATCCAATGTTGTTTCAGCATTTGGTATTGGTAAAGACGCATATTTACTTCTTATCGTACCTAACAATTCTTTGCATAGAGCCAAACCATACTTTTTTATCCATTGTTTTCCCACTTCATTAATGTCTTTGAATAACATATTATTAAAAGGAGCATTTGAATAATCAGTAATCACCCCATCTGTTGTTCCCTGTAAAGTGTTATCTCTATCTTTTTTCAGAATATATTTAAAGTGTAGTTTGTAATCATCTCCTGTAGGATTTGGAAAAATTCTTAACTTATTATTCTGTAATTCAAAAGAGTAAGCTGATTTTCTAATCTGGTCATTAAATTCAATAGCCTGAACTTTAAGTAAGTCAGCATACATTGGCATCATCATAAACTGAACTGCTGGAGAGTTTCTTCCCCAACCAAATGAATCTAACATATTGTAACTACCATCGCCTGTACCAGCATAGGGATCGAAATATCTTGTGACTGCTGGTGAGGCTTCATAATAAATTTTTCTTATTTCTATTGAATCACCACTCTCTGAAACATTAGCCCATAGTGCATTCAAATCATAAACCTGAGAACCGCTGGTAATGTTTATAGAGCCGCTCTTAAAATCAACAGTTCCACCAACACCTGCCTCAGAACCATATTGTTCTGCTAGTTGTATGTTTCTACCTATTGTTGGTGTTAATTTTCTATGAGTTAAATTTGTCTTCGAAGAGCCTGAACCTGTAACTTGTCCTTGTAAAGCCAACATATTATCTCTAATGTTAAACTGATTTACCTGTGCAGAGTATTCCGTTATAGCCTCTTCATAACAAGCGTAAAATGAACCTGTTGGCATTTCAATTGCCACTATCGGATACCCTAATCTTTTTGCAGCCCAATCTGAAAACTTATCTACTGAATGATTTCCTGAACCAGAAAACTCCGTATCCCCATCGTAAAACCCGTAAGGAGTATGTCCAGCTGAAAATGAACTACTACCTGGCCAAATTGCTTCCATTATATTCTCCTAAAAAGTACTTTTATTCAATAATAAATATAAGATGCACAAAAAAAGGGGAGTAAAACTCCCCTTTTTAAGTTGTTCAATTAATGAATTAATTAAACCTGATCGATATCAGCAACAATGACTTTACCGTAGAATTCATTACGAACCATTTTCTTAGCGTAACGAGTCATCACACCTTTACGTGGAGTAAAGTTTTGAGGATCGTATACTAATGGAGTCATAATCATTGGTACATATGGAGCATATACAGCACCAGTTTCTAAGAAATTACTTCCTCTGAAACCTACCAATATATCATTAGCAGTCATGTATGGGTTCTTATAAACAGTATATCTGTTATTAATAGAACCAACAGCTTCAACACCCATAGCGTACTGTTTTGCAGATGCGTCACCAGTATTAGCAACATATCCACTTACAGATTCTAAGATTGTAGCAGTTTCAGGTGAAACAACAACAAAATTAGCACCACCACGTAGTGTTTTCTGATGGATAGCATTAGATACAGATTGTATTTTAATACCCAATGTTTGATACCAAGAAGATTTGGTGTAAGCATTAGAAGCTCCGCTGATTTCTGTCCAAGCAGGTGCGCCTGTTCCAGAACCATCATACTCAAATCCAACTTTTGCTGACCAGTAAGCAGTCTTAGCGTCTGCATTTAACTTCAACATATCAAGTATTTCCAAATCGATTTCCATCGCTATGTACTCACTTAACATCGCTGTAAGTTCAGCTTCTGCATCAACTGAGTGATAAGCATTAAGATCCTGAGCAAGCTCTGGTGTCCATACAGCTTTCAACTTACGAGTTTTAGCAACAATTGCTTCACTTCTTAACTGAATATCGACTTCAGGAATCTGAAGATCGTCATTAGAAGAAGGACCAGGTGATGTGAATGAACTTTGTTCAAAATCACCACGCTGAGCAGCAGTTGGCTGTTGATGATAAAGTACAGATGCTGTAGCAGTTGTGTTTACCATAGCAATATTATCATCAGCAGTATGAGCTTCACCGTGTTGTACTATAAAAGATACATCACCATTTGAAGCAACAGTTGTGTACTGAGGGAATATAGCATCAATGAATGAAGCAGTTACCTGAAAAGCTTTGACGCCTTCTAAATCAGCTCTAGTAAAAGCAGCTGAGTCAACTGTTAACTTAGATAAGTTACCAGCATGTAAAGAAGCACTCAAATCTGGCTCAAATTCTAGCTCTTTCCAAGTTGGATGTTCTAAACTGAACACACCACTTGCAACAGCAGAACCTGACAACTGAATTGCAGTTACTTTATCATTGATAGAATATCCTGATTTACCAGCACCATAAAGACCCCCAGCAGGATCGCCAGATGCTGATGTGTTACCAAAAATATCTGAATTTTGAACGTGATTAGCTTGATTCGCTGAACCATATTTGAAATCCAAAAAGAAAATTAGACCAGAAGGTAAGTTCATAGGTTGAACACTTACGAACTCTTGAGCTGCTAACTCACCAAAGATTCTACGAACCAATGGTAAAGCAACACCACTCCATTCTTCTTTACTTCCACCAGTGCCTGTTTGAGACGCCTCTTTAATAAGCTGCGTAGCCTGGTTTTCAAGAAGAACAGCCATTCCTGTTTTCTTAGTGGAATCTTCAATGTCGTCCAATAATCCGGTTGGCTCCCATTTACCGACTAACTTACGAGTCTGTTTTAGGAGCTCTTGATGAGGGTTATGACCACTCATCAAATCGTTTATTTTTAAGTCTGACATTATATGTCTCCCAATTAGATAAGGTTAGCTAACTTCTTAAACCTATCTCTCAAATCTGAACTTTCAGTAATTACTTCTTTTTCAGGTTTGGTAGATGCAACTGGTTTGGAAGCAGCTCCCTTAGATTCATTTATTTCATTTCTAGCAGAACCAAAAGATTCACCAAGTGTAGAGTAAACTAACTTGACTTCTCTAAGGTTACTTGCTCTATCGAATTGCTCAACGACTTTCATTTTCTGTTCATTATTCAAACCATACTTTTTGAAAAGTTTGTTTGTAAATAAAAGTTTAGCATTTAGCAAATTGACTTCATTTAGCTTTCCACGAAGTGTTTCAATTACGGAACGATGTTCCTCAAGATCGGATTTAAGTTGTGTAACTTCATCCATATCTTTTTCTTCATCTTCTTCCTCAGAAAGAGCTTTAAGAACTTCATCAAGATCGACATCTTCATCCATTTCATCGTCATCTTTCTTCATTTCTTTTAGCTTAGCTTTTCCTTGACTTCCTTCACCACTTGAGCTATTGGCTTTCTTATTCAACTTATTGTCACCTTTACCAATATCAGAAGAAACATCATTCTCTTCAATTTCCTCACCTTCTTCAACTTCTTCAGCCTCTTCGACTTCTTCAGCTTCATCAAGTTCAGACTCAAGCTCTTTAATTACAGCTTCTAAATCAAGATCTTCTTCCATATCTTCATCTTCTTCGTGCTCACCTTCTTCCATTTCATCTTCTTCATCTTCTTCTTCAGATACTACTGGAGCGTACTTAACGCCATCAATCTCAATAATACCTTCATCTTTAGAATCTTCATCAGAAGGATCTTCATCTTCATCGTTCATGGCTCTTTCTTCCATGTCCTCATCATCATCCATCATGTCACGCTCTTCCATGTCTTCATCATCATCCATAGCTTCATCTTTCTTTTCATCTTCTTCATCTTCGATTTCGTTTTGGATTTTTTGAGATAGCATGTTCTGTAATCTTGGAGTAAAAGCCTCTTCTAAAGCCATCTTTGCGTTTTCTAAAGCAGTCTCACGAACAGCTTTTGCGTCAGCAATTGCTTCTTTTAAGAGATCATCCATTATTATTCTCCTATTTAGGATTTAGTATAGTTATTGGGAACTATAATAGAATTATTATATTTCGGTTACACCGTATA
>Ga0209232_1001886_pt1 | contig 10902 bp, 3 predicted proteins | sample ETNvirenome_2_60_FD_184066 | JGI IMG/M metagenome (GOLD analysis project Ga0209232, IMG submission 184066) | Marine viral communities from the Pacific Ocean - ETNP_2_60 (SPAdes) (version 2) | ecosystem: Environmental > Aquatic > Marine > Oceanic | place: Pacific Ocean | collected 2013-06-22
AACAAACGTTGTAGTGTTTGTTTTTGACTGATCGGCCAAAGGAGTCAAGTTCAAGTTTGAGTTTACTACGTTATTTATTTTATTAGTAGTAAGATGGTAGCCTGTATTTGCAGTATTAATCTTGTCTGTCACAAAATCTCCCATTCTCCACCAACCGACTAAGCTTCCTGTGTTTGCAGAATAGACATTGCTGCCTGTTATGTCACAAGGCTTGCCGGTATTGTATATGTCGGCAACCTGTCCAGGCTCAATATATTTTGACCATAGAGTAATCTCGTCCAAAGAACCAGAAAAGTTTTCTGTTCCAGTGCCAACCTTAGAACCAATAAATGCCGGTGAGCCTGAGTTCAACCCTGAGAATCCACTAACAGAAGACTCTACTTCATTGTATGGCGCATAGTGTTTTTGAACAGTTCCTATCTTCGTAACAGTCTGCGATACACCATCAATGTAGATTTTTGTCTGTAGTGTTGAGTCTAGCGATCCATTGCTTCCGCTAATCGCCACCAACAAGTGATGGTAAGAGCCGGTTAGGGTATGTAGTATCTCATTTGTCTGAAAATCAATGAGGTTGCTGGTACCATATGATGGGCCTGAGCCACTTGTTGTATCTACTGTTACTCTTATTCTTTTTGAATTGGCCGGGCTGCTCTGGCTAATTTCAAAAATAGATATTAGGGGCCTATTTGAATTGGTCTTTCCGTGAGAATAAAAATATCTATTGTCGCCACCTGAAACACTGTCGATCTTAAACCAGCAAGAGAATGAAAAACCATTCGTCCTCATAGTGTCAAAGGCTCCAGATCTTTCGGTCTGGTATGTATCAACAAATGAACCAGGACCAATACCAGGATTTACTTGACCAATAAAGAAGTGCTCGCCATTAGCTCTAGGTAGTTTAGAACCACTTACATTGTTTAGATTTCCTGTAACTGTAGTAGATACCGTTACGACCTTTTCTGCCCTTAAAGCATTGTTTCTGTGTGTTTTGTGGAACGATGGGGCCTGAACAAAAGCATCATGAGTGCCGCCCGGTCCTGCCGGGTTTGGTGTAAAACTGTTCCTTGGAACATTGGGGTGTTCCACGTCTGCTATGATTGTTGAATCACGGAAGAAGCGGGTCGCATGTCTAGTCGCAAGGTTTGTAAACCCAAAATCTTTGCCCGTGTGATCATAGCTTCTAATCCCTTTTGTTTCCGAAACTATTGAAGAAGTAACTCCCTGGAACGGTCTTCTTACTGTCATATTTCTATATGGAATTGTATTGTATACAGAGAAGTCGCCAGATCGGAAATCTTTAAAGGCTGGCGACATTGATTCACGAGAGCCGGGTGCTGAGAATCTGCTGACTATAACAGTCTTATTTTTGTGAGACGCTGAGCCTGTTAGGTAGCCAACACCATAATCATCGATAAATGTGAAGTGGCTGTTTTGTCCTCTTTGGTCATCTAGTATAGTTTTAACAACATCTGCACCAAGAGCTTTTGCTGGAATGGCGGGCTGCTCTTCAATAAACGCCCTAGGGTTTGAGTAACCACCTACAGTATTAACAACTTCATAGTTCTTGTTATAGTTTCCAAGAATAGTAGAGCCAGAGGTATGTTTTATGTTTCTAATATTTACTGGTCTCTTGGCCAACTCATCTCTAAAGAATACAGCTTTTTGAGCCCCTGTAAGGGGGTATGGGATGGCCCCTACTGCGTTTCCTTCTGGGTGTGGGTAGTCAGCCCCTAGCATGCCGATCGCGCCTGTAACACCCTCACAAAGCCCCAGAGCAAGCTTCCAAGCTTCTGGTCTTGTAAGGTATGTGTCAGAGCCTTTGTTTAATCCTATATGTCTTGATTGGTGTCCACCAACAGCATATTCTGTGAATGGTCCCTGCATGGGCTTTTCCATATCAGGGCCGTAAACATCATTGTGAAGGTTGGTTACTTCAATACTAGCTGTAACTCTGGATAGTACTTCTGCATTGTACCCTGTTTTTACAGAAGAAGAGATGATGTTAAACGGGAAGGCGAATGAAGATTTAGCGTTTTTATATCCTGTGCCTCCTTCCCAGTCTCTACCGTGTTGAACAAGAATGTTTCTTTTCACCTTCTTGGCGGGATCTTCTGGTCTATCATCAATATCCTGCAAGGCAACCAAATCCTCTGTTTTTCCTAAAAGGACGTTTCTTGGAACAAAAAGCCCATCATCGAGGTTAACAGGTCCGGCAGGGTGTAGCGCCGCGTATGTAAAATGTATGTTTTTGTTGTGTTCAAAGTTAACACCACCCTTTATTTCTCTTGAGATATTTTTATCTAGAACCACATTCTTAGAGATAGTTCTGTACTTAAAAGGTGACGGTCTGTAGATGGTTCTATCGGCCTTGACAGATCTTGGAGCATCTCTATTGTTATTGTTGACAATAATTCTGTTAATAGCTTGTCTAGCTGTATCGAATTTAGAGTCACCAGAGTTTAACACACCAGTTCTTTCTGCTCTTGTTTTCCACCATAAAGCATTTGTGGCGTGATCGCCATCGAACCCGTTGGTAAAGTTTGACACAGTCGTAGAGGCAATTGAATCGGTGTTTGTTTTATTGCCTCTTGAGCCATGAATTGTTTGAGTGATTGTTACAGTATCAACGCCATTTGAAACCGCAGTGTATTTTGCATCAGTTGTTGCATTAATTGCAATCACAATCGCTGCTGCTGCTGCGACTTTTCCTGCAGAACCACCACCAACGCCACTAAATCCTACTGTAGCCGAGCCCCCCGATCCGCCTCCAGAGGCAGGAGCCACTCCCCCATTGATTGTATATGTTGTGCTGAGCCCATCTGCATCGACTAAGGCAAAGGTATCTCCATGAGAAATACCACCCGAATCAGAAATTACGATTGTTGCGGTTGCTGCACGCGTTGGGTTAGAATGGAAAGGCGCATGGCCAACTCGCCAATTATAACGTAACTCTTCTGCACCAAAAGCAACACCTTCTGTAGAAGATGTAAACTCAAGCATTGGGAGTCTGTGTTGGTACTTATCTCTTTCAAGAGCATGTGGTTCGATCGTGTTGATAAGATCTGGAGTAAAGTCAGATGAGGCAGGCAAAAGCTGAGAAACTATGGAGCTAATCGCATCGTCAAACCACTTGTAGTAATTTATGAATTTTTCAACTTCTGTGACAGTTGTGACTTTCTCAAAGAATATCTCACGTAGTTTTGATAACTCTTTGTACTCCATTCTGAAAGTATTTTGGTACTGGCCTATTACATTATTAAAATCTACAATGCCAGAGAAAAAGTTCATCATCTCGGCAGAAATACTCTTGTATAGACTCTTCTCTAAGAAGTAATGATAGTTTGGTATTATATCTTTTGCTTCAAAAAGCTCATCGTCGCTTGACAGAATCTTAACCTGATCATCGCTTATTGAACTACCAAGATCAACTTGGTTCATCACGTTGATCTTCTTGTGTGACAGAATAGAAGTAGAGCTTACAGGGAAGTGCTTAGCTTGACAATTGTGAGCGCCATACGCCGCAAGTGCAAGCTTAGAGTTAACTGGTGCGGAGCCAGAACTTGCGTCAGTTGATGTGAACTCTCCCGAGCCATCAGAAGTTGAGATATCATTAAAAATCCAATTAAAGACAAGTGTATCTTTGTTTTTAACATTCAATACGTTTGGATCAATCGGGTTGATGTTGTCAAAATAGTCCTCAACACCAACATTCTCAAAGTCTCTGGCATGGCTAATCAAATCATTGTTTGAAATATACTTATTCCAGCCACGAACACTTGAAACAAGATAATCAGCTTTTTGTGAAACTGTGGACCCGGTAATGTTATCTCTTCTTGCACCAACAAAGACTTGTTTTGAAGAGGTTAAAAATCCAGTAAGGTATGCTGCTGACGTAGAGGCTGTAAGATCAAAACTGTCAACAATTGTATCAAGCTCAACTTGGTATCCGGTAAATTGAATTGTGTAGGGGGTTTTTGTGCCTCCAGTTACGTGTAGATTGGCAGGAAATCCATTTGGCTTCACTCGTAGAGATACAAGCCAGTTTTTGTTATCATAAACATCTACAAAATTACTAGAGGTTAAAACAATAGATGAGGCCGATCCTGCCCCTCTAAGGGTAAACTTTCCGCTTCTTGATTTTTCAGAGTTTTTTTCAAAAGCTATAAAAAAGCTTGTATCGCCTATCGTTGTCTTTGGAGGGCTACTTGCATGTGCCACACCCATAATCGATGAGGTTATAAAGTTTCTGTCAAAGGTCCTTATTCTAGTATCAAAATAAGGGAAGAAAAGTTCAGTCTCATAAGAAACACCGTAATTGTCTTCATAGCCGTTCTCTCCAGAACCACTAATACCTGAACCTGAGATGTAAAGTACTGCTTCTGAGTTGTTGTCGCTATTAAAGTTAACAAACTTTTTGTTAACTGTTTGTTGTGTCCTTTTGCCTTCAAGATCGAAAATTACGTTATTTGTGTAAGTTGTAAAGGTAACAATGTTCTCGGGCACACCCAGTGCTCTAAGAGTATTTCTAATAGCTGACTTAGTGCCCTTAGACTTATAGATTTTTGCCAAGTTTGAGTAGAGGTTAGAGTAAATAAGATTCTTAGTATTTTCTAACTTATCGGCAAACAACTTATCTTTGTTTCTGCTTTTAATTGTTTCTAAGATATCTGCATCAACAAACAGGTCTGGTGTGTCAAGACCAAGAGAAGCAGGGAGGGCCTGAGCGTATGTAACAGGTTTTTCTGCGTCGGCTGGGTAAACATTTGTTTTTATATTTTCAATATCATTAATTCTGAGAAACAAGTAATCGAAGTAAGAACCAACAATGTGAGAAATGTACTTTAGATTCTTGTTTTCTAGATCTTCATGTTCTTCGATAACCCAAGATGGTAGATAATTTATAAAGCTTGTGTTGTTACCATAATCAAACACCTTGCCTCGATTGACGTAATCGTCATACAAAGACACAACGTCTGGGTGGTTTGAATAAATGATGGGGTCTTTTTCTTCAGAGGAGACAAGACCAGATTCAACAAGAGCCGAGGAAGTCACTCTGGTGTACGCAGCATTATATCCGTTAAACACGCCATTGGTCAATCTTCCAGAATAATCAAGCACTACCTGATCTTGACTTTGTGTGCCAGTTTTTCCTTCATTAAACTTGTAGTAAACACCAAGTGTGGTATTTGCTATGTCGCTATTTGTACCACCGTCAACAGGTGTAAACCAATTGAGACCAATTTCTTCTGCATTTCTTTCAACCTTCCAGAATCTAAATTCATCAATAGACGCTGAGAGTAAAGAGCCTTCAGATCCAGAACCAATATAGCCAAGCAAGCCGTCTTGCCTAAACGGACCTAGTGGGCCGCCTCCTAGGGATGCTGAGGAGTCATAAACACCATTGATATAAAACTTGGCCGACACCCCAGTGCTTGAGGATAGCACTGTAACGGCATAATGTTTGAACGACTGTATTGATGTCGTTGTTGGGGTTGAACCAATTGTAACTTTAGAGTTTGTGGTGGAGCCTGAGTTCAATGTAAGTCTAAAAGGACTACCAGAAGTACCAGATAGGTAAAGACTAAACTCATTGCCGCCTGCCGAGTTGGTTAAGTGAAAGATTGTTTGCAGTTGGTTGTTAGCAAGGCTGTCGGACTTTAGCCAAAACTCTACAGTCACGCCCTTAGACAGGTCGGTTTTTAGATTCGACTCTCTTGTTCCATTACCAAAATCGCTCTCAAGGCCTTCAAAGGTGTAGATATCTTCACTATAGATATTGGATAAAGTCTTATTTTGCGAGCCATCTTTACCAAACAGACCCTTTGTGTTGGAAGACGCAATGGTGTTCGGACCACCCTTTATTGTGATGTATGATCCAGAAAACCTTACATAGCCATTTGTCTTTGGATACAGGTTGTCAAAAAAGTACTTATCAATATCAAAAGAATTAGTAAAGAACTTGTTCTTTTCATCTCTGGAACCGTCATAGGGATAAAAGTCATATATTCTGGAAATAGCCGACTTGTAATAAAGTTCTGCTGAACCATAAAAACAGAAGTTACCGGCATCAGAGAAATCAACATGAGGTATATACTGTGTTTCTTTTTCTCTCGTTGATTTAACATTTCTTGATGATTCAACTAAATCATAAGATGCCTTATCGTTTGTGTTGCTTATAAAAGCTTTGCTTTGGTTAAAAAAATCTTTAGTGCTCATAATCTAAAACTCTGAAGGTAAATTTCTCTGCCTGTTCATCCCAAGAATTTCTTTCATCATCATAAAAAGCAAACTTGAGGGAATACTGATATCCTCCATCCAAGAGGGACATATCAAGATTAAAGTAGTTTCCTGATACGTCATACGAAAGGAGGGTATATAAATCTGATCCGGTTCCGTGTGGAATAATCTCTAGGCCATCAATTTCCCTATAGAGTCTAAATGATGCGCTTGGTATTATTGTAGCTTCAACAGCATTTGAAGCTACAGTATAAATTGTTGGTGACCAATCTCTTTCTCTTACATAGACATTAAATCTTGGTACTTCATCTCTTGTGTATGCGTCTTTTAGGTTTGTTATATTGACAAACTTCTTGGTCCTTCCTTCTGAAATACTATTAGCTGCAAAGGAATTAGCAGATACAGAGCCAGTGAAATACTGCGTGCTCCCCGAAAACCATACATCTCTAAGTGTTGTATAATTTCCAGCTACCGAGACAGAGCAGGAGTAAATACCTGTTGACACAAACCCTCCTGTAGCAGGAGTTCTGACAGCCTGTGTGATTGCGCTACCACCTAAAGTTTGAAATAGATTTACAAAGATAGAGCCTGTTCCAATGCCAGGAATGTTTGTCAATCTTCCTCTAACATAGTTGTAAAGATAAAGAGTGTTTAGATTATCTGCTGCTGGGGCTAAGGCAGAAGAAAGGTAGAAGTTGCCTCTGTCATCTTGTGTTGATGAATTCCAGCGAGCTTCTATAACAGGCCTTTTAAAGAAGAACTCGCTTCCTCTTGCAAAAAATCTTTTTGTGTAAAAAGAATCAACTGCTCCACTTGGGTTTGTAGAACTACTAGCTTCAAAAGATGAACTAAATCTAACGCCAACACCATAGTTTGTCTTGCCGCCACCTGCTGAGCCAGTCAGCCATTGCTCAACTAGCTCACTTATATCTATTTCTAAGTCTTCAAGGCCTGTGTTAAAAGTTTGGGAATATGCTGGAGTGGCGTGATAATCACCACCAGCAGAGGTCCATTCACCTGTGGCACCAGTAAAATTACCAACGGATGTCAAACCGGAACTATTGTCAGAGTTTGTTTTGTTGCCAGCAGTTCCTTTAGTTGTTTGCACGATGGTTATATTTGTACCATTGTTTGATGCAGTCATATCTGCACTTGTTGTAGCATTTACTGCTTTTGTTATTGCTTCAGCGACATGAGCTACTGTGCTGGCCCCTCCAAAGAAAATATCTATAGTACTACCGGCAGCCCCGCCAGCTTGAGTATCATAAGATCCTCCACCATTAATCCTATAAACTGTGGTGGTTCCTGCTGCATTAGTTAAGGTAAATGTTGCTCCACCTGATAAAGACCCTGGTGTTGAAGCTACAATCGTAGCAGTAGCAGAGGTTCGCTCTTTAGCATTAATCCAGTTAGAATTCCCTTTGTCTCTATAACTTTCTAAATCGAGTCCGTTTCCCTCACTCCAAGATCTTGAAATAGCTTGAACCGCAAGATCATACTCTTTAGGAACTGTTTTGGTTGTTTCTGCATGGAAAAGTCTGAGATAAAAGCTGACAGACCCTGATGCCGGAATGTCGCCAGCCGTTCTGTCTGCTGCAATCTGCGTTGTATCAAACTGTACTAAGATTCTAGAAAGCTCAGCAGAGGACGTGGTTTCTCTTCCATAGATTGAGAATGTTTCCAAAACATCAGCAAGACCGGCATTTGAGCCGGTTGCTCTTAGATTGAAGTTATCGTTTCTGAATGCGTTAGCAATCGTATTATCAGCATTGGCTGTGTATCTTTTGATTGACATTATCTAAGTTTGCCCTTGATGTCTGTTTCTGGAAACTTAAGTTCCATAATTACGTTCTTTGGTATCATTAAGTAATCGCCGTCAGGTGAGTAGTTCTCTTGAAAAACAAAAGAAAAGTTTGAATAGTTAACACCAGATTTTAGAACATATCGTGCCTTAACTACATCTTGAACACCGCGTACTGAACCTAAAGTATTAAACAAACCACCAACAGAAAGTGGCTCGCCAATAAATTGCTTATCAGCAAAATAACTTGTCAATGCACTATTGCATCGATTTAGGACATCAAATTTTTCCACAGTGTTCAAAGTTTTAACGACATACTCAACACCAAAATTCACAATAAAAGCATCAAGAATATCAACAGTATCATTTATCATTCTATAATGATTTATCCAAGTTTTTAAGTTACTTTTTATTGTTGAGTTTGTTTCAACTAAAAACCCATTAGGATCAACAGAAATCACATAAAGATTTAAGTTTCTTTTCTGTGAATCGGGGTCTTTTTGTACAGAACATCTTCTCACAGAACCAAACTTAGATGGCATTCTGTAAACTAGGTTTTCATAGTCTCTTTGAGTGACGGCCCTGTTCTGTGTGCCAAAAGAGTCCAAGGCTCTTCTCTTTAATTCATCACCTGAAATTGATGTTATCGCTCCTAAAATGGGCTCATCATTTTGCACTTCAATTGATCTTATTACATCTTGAACTTTGTTGTTAGCCAGTGTAGTAATGTCTTCAAAAGACACAAGCGGGTTTGCAACACTGTTTATCGAACCGGCTGAAGTATTTGAATTGTTCGGGTTATTTACCCTATAGGTGACAAAAAGTCTAGTATTTGTTGGGACTATGCCCATGCTAGAGTTCTTGGCTATCCTTGTTGGATCAAAAGATGTATCGGTAATATAGTTTTTACCAATTATATCGAGAGAAAGTTCGCTAGGATCTGCAATACTTGTGTCTACCTCAACATCACCACTACCAAATTGTAAAGTTGTTGTGTTGTTACCATATTCAACAACAAACTTTCTTGAAACAATTGTAGGCTTCATAATTGAAGGGACATTGTCACTTTTAAAGTTAGAGTTAACGACCTCTTTAAATATTACATCTTGAGATAGGTTTTCTACTTCAAAGTATTCATTTCCGTCTTCGTCTCTAACCGAGATAATCTCAGCGATATTAGAATCGCGGATATCAACTCTTTTAAATCTTTCAAAATCACCAACATTTAAAATGCCCTGCTTGAAGAAGCCAGACACAACTCTACCAAAAGCTCTGATTGCATACTGTGTAGGTGTTCCGTTGCCATCAACATTGCCAGCAACCATTAAGTTTGATGGGCTGGCAAAATCAATATTTTCAACAAGAACAAATTGTTGGCCATTAGAAGAGTTGAACCTTGTGCCTCTTTTCAAAACAGGAATATAGTTTCTATCTGGGCCCAGACCAACTGATGTTGCAGGAACTAAGACGAATAAGCTTACTACACCGTAGGTGCTTTGCTGTGCGGGCTGTCTATATCCTAGAATAGCCGCCTGTCTTGCAATGTTAGAAGGCTGGATTGCTGAATCCATAAATGATTCGTTAACGTTGTAATCAATATAAAATGATAATTGATCGCCAACATAAGAGACGGCATCAACCATCATTGCGCCGAGAGAGTTTTCACTAAAGTCTAAAAACTTATCAGGATAAAACCGCTCTACGTGGTTTAGAAGGTCTCTCCTTATGCTCTCAAAGTCTTTACTAGAATAATTTATAGAAACGTTTTTTCTATTATTGGCCATATTGTTTGTTCCTTAGATTAAATAGTGACAGAAACAAAATCAGAAAAGCCTAATTCTGGTATGGTGTAACTTATTTTTATTGATATTTTGTTGTTATCGATATCTCTATCGGAAACTGATACATTTCTTAATGTTATACCCGGTATATAAACGCCAACCTGTTCTTTTATTTTTGCTTGAAGTTCAACCATTGTCTCGTCGTTACTATTACCAAATAAATAAGCTCTTGCTCCAACTCCATAAGTGGGCTCCATGATTCTTTCGCCTGGGTGTGTTAAAATTAGCATTTTTAGATGCTGCTTGGCTAAATCATTGAAGTTTTTGATTGTGGCAAACCCATCCGAGGGATCAAAGGTAAGCGGTATTTTAATTGATAGTGATGACATTTTTATCCTTTGTTCTTACAAACTTTGTTCTTAGCGTTTAGAGGGTTGCCGGAACGCTTCCTAAACCAAGGAAGTAGTCTTTGTCCTGGCGCTGGCTTGATCGCTTCTCTTAATTCATTCAAGAATTGCTGTGCCGGCTTTTCGTCTCCGAACTGTCCTGGTTTAAAGTCTCTTAATTCATAATATTCTTTAAACATTTTCTTTGCACGGTGGGTTGATTTTCTTAGGATTTGCCTATCCCACTCGTCCCACTTCATTGTAAAGGCTTGACCCTTCTTTCGTTTAGAGATTCTTCTCCATCCTGGCTTAAATTCAAGAGTAACGCCCGTGGCCTCTGCGTCTATTTCATCAGGTTCCCAGTCAGGGTCTTCAATATGTGCTTCGTCTTCGGGATCAACACCCTCTTCATAAAAATCGTTATCGATGTAACCATCTCCTCCAGATGTGCTATTTCCTTCGCGCTTATCGTCAGGATCATCAATCCTTTCACCTTCATCAAAGAATGTCAACTTCATTCCAGGGTTGTCTTTATCATCAAATGTAACTTCTCCAATAGACGGGAACATTGCAAAATCAGTGTAAATAGCAACCAGAGAGGCCATCTTTTTCATTGGGAAGATGTATTCTGTTAGAAGTTTAAACTTAGGATCATCAACCATTTTGTTAATAAGGCAGAAAAGTATTTTACTACCAA
>Ga0209232_1001887_pt1 | contig 10899 bp, 14 predicted proteins | sample ETNvirenome_2_60_FD_184066 | JGI IMG/M metagenome (GOLD analysis project Ga0209232, IMG submission 184066) | Marine viral communities from the Pacific Ocean - ETNP_2_60 (SPAdes) (version 2) | ecosystem: Environmental > Aquatic > Marine > Oceanic | place: Pacific Ocean | collected 2013-06-22
GAGTGGTGCATAGGGGATGTGCTCTGGAACTTTCTGCCCTGATGCGTTCAACTTCATTCCACTCCCTCCTGACAGCACTGCGCTCGTGGGTAGTTGCTCGGGTACGTTGAACTCGGTATTGTGACCCATGCTGTCTGCTATGTACTTGCCAATAGCACTGATTACTGACCTAATCATGGGTGCCTGCGCCCTTGATTCCTCTTTGAGTCTGATACCGTGTTTATCAAGCAACTCAGGTGGGATGGGGGTGTGCCTCAACCTTGAGTTCGCCTCGCCCTCTCCGGCCTCGGGATGGATGCCGCTTGCGAGAGCCACTGCTCCCATGTTCCCCATGGTGAAGTTGGAGCCAGCACCCTTCTTCCCGGTTTTTACTGTGCCTATGTGCGAACGAAGGCCCTCAATCCCAAGTGAGTTTTCATCGGTCTCGCTCGTATGGAGTTCAGTGACGGCGTTTCCGAGTTTCCTGTGATGTGAACCTGCACTTGTTCTTCCGAAGAGTTTCATGAAACCGCTGTAGTTTTGCAGGTGCTGTAGCAATTGGTCCCTCATCCCATCGTCTGCCAGCATAGTGGAGAGTGGTGTTTCACCCAACATCGTCTGACTGAGTTCTGGATGTTCTCTGAAGTTGATTGTCTGCTTGATGTTACCCCTCGCTAGTGCCTGTCCTACATAATCTGGATGGCCTGAAGCGCCGAGCAGCATCTCACGTACGGTGCCCAATACGCCTCGTTCCATGTTGCTGCTTGTTTTTCCCTGTTTACTCCTGAGCATGAAGAACTCATCTGGGAGATGGTCGATGAAGGCCGCACCATGGAGATTATCAAAGAGCCTGTCAACATCATAACCTGCGCCCTTCATCCTGTCTATGAGGACGTTCTGACCAGCCAACCCTGATTTACCTCTATGTCCCGATGGATTAGTGACTATGTTGCGCCACTCTAATCCTGCTGGACTTCTACCGTATGACATCCACTCCTTTGTGATATGAGGGTAGAACAGGTAGTTCATCGGGCTCTGTGGGTTCTTATGCTCACCGAGTTCCTTCTCGCTCAGGCCGAATTCGCTCTGCAACAACTCCCTCAGAGAATCACCGAAGTGTATGGCTCCCGAGTCGAGGAAGGTTCCCATATGGTGGCCTTCACCGTGGTAGTTGGTGTAGTGGGTTATCTTCCTCCTCTTACCATCGTGCTGGATGTAGTGCTGTCTATTGCTTCTGGTGTTTGGGCCTTGGTACTGCGACACGCCTATCTTCCGATGCTCGGGGCTGTAGAATCCCTGTAGGTGATTGTCCTCCGGGTGCTTCTCGTTCGTCTTTGCTATCGCCGCGTTTATGAGTTCCACAGGATTGGCGTTGATGCCCTTCGATGCTAGGAACTCACCGAGGTTCCTAGCGGCAGCGTCGATTGGGTGGTAGAAGGCATTACCTGACTCCTCATTGTGATAGACCAATTCTCCGTGTTTACCCTCCTTCGGAACGCCGGTTATGAGATTGCCGATACCAGTGTCAGCGTTACCATGACCGCCTGTGTGCGCGACAGCAGGGGCGTCCATCCCGCCTCCCATCGCACCCATGGCCTCGATTGGAGGATGGGTCTGAGGCCAGTCCTGCCCGTCCCAGAAGATGTAGTTGCCATCGCTCTTGCGAATGATGTAGGCACCACTCATGCTGTAGGACCCCCGCGATGCTCGGGGTGCACACCGAAGGCACGTGAGTCATTCGTGGCGTCTTCTGTGCCGCCTTCAGGCCGCGAGGTGTTGTTGAAACTGTTAGAGCGGTGCTTCGGCTTGTCCTCTCCAGCGCCATTCGTGTCCTTGGTTCCCATGCCCTTGCTGGTAGTGTCTTTCCTTCTTAGAGCCCTTCTCATCTCCCTGATGAGCGCTCTGAGTTCCGCCTTGTCTGAGAATGACATCCCCCTCGCCTTCATGAGCGTGGACCAAGCATCGTCCATCGGCTCGCTCATTGCGAATGACATGGGAGTGCTCTGCTGATTTGATACTGCCATGGCTTGCATACCCGGATTACCGCCGCGAAGTCCCATCCTGCTGATTCCCGATAGACCTCCTCCCGGCGTCCTTGGTCTTCTGAGGTGAGGCATGCTGACTTTACCGGACATCCTCGGTGCATGTACCCTCGGTTTGTTAACAGAGACACCGGGGAGTCTGCCGCCGCCGGTCTCACCTGCGAAGTAAGAGCGCTGCCCGTACCTCCTCTGGGATGCTGTTGGGTTCCTTATGTTCCCTATTCTCCTCCTCGCCTCCTGCTGACCCATGTACTCCTTGTACTTGGCAGGGTCCTTGGACATGGGCTGCTTGACGGACACACCACGGTGCTCCATCTCAACTGCCTTCGGAGCGTCCATCATACCAGTGAGTTTGCCTCTCTTGACGCCCCTCCTCTGCGCTTTCGCCCTTCTGTTAGTAGCGCCCTTGGGACCGAGGGAGCCTCCCGGTGGTGTGTCGAACTGACCTGTGGACGGTCGCCACTCACGGCGTGCCTCGATTTTTCTCTGCTTATCGACATCCATCTGCTTCAGGAGGGTTGACCATGCGTTGTCCATGGCTTCGCTCATGGCGAACATGTTTCCTCCAGCGGCACCGGGTCCTTTCGCCCCCATAGCCAAACTGGTGAGGAACCCACCGTTGCCGGGTGGTCCGGTTATCGCTGACAACTCGCGGTCGGCATCTACCTTCTCTGAGTCGTCAACCCTCTCGTCCTCCTCGGGCGGAAGGTCGCTTGGTCGTATCTTGATGTGCTTGACCTTGCTTCTCTCCTTCTTCTCCTGCTCCTTCTTGCGCTGCTTCTTCTCGTAGCGCTCGTCACGAGCCTTCCCGTCCTCGGGAGAGTACGTGTCCTCCTCGTGATTGTTGCGATACATGTGGGAGGATTCAGACCTCGGATTGTACATTCGGGTCTCGCTTCCACGGCCCATCATACCCTCGGTCATGCCTCTACTCCCGCGTACACGCTTATTTCATTTTTGAGTCTGCTGGATAGTCCCTCGTAGAACTCCTTGACGAATGACGGGCTGACGAAGCATCTTGCCATCGAGTCGCAGAGAAACTCAAAGTTCGACAGTTCCTTCATGAGTTTCTCGCGTATCTCAAACACGTCTTGAGGCTCGTCGGTGTCCTGTAGGCTCTTCATCAGGTCAACTATCTTGAATATGCAGTCTGTGTTGTCCAGACCCCTCTGGAAGTTCATCATCGAGTAGTGGTTGAACCTGTCAACCACGTTGACGCAGTAGTCCAAGAAGAGTGGCAGGTCCGTGTCGTGCAGGTTGTATGACGAGACGTAGTGCCTGTGACCGGGATGGGATATCTGCATAAGGTCGCTGATTGATATCAAGCCTCTTCCTCCTGCTCAAGAAGTTGTGCTCGTATCCTCTTCCACGTCTCAGGGGACTCCTTCGACAGTTCGACCTTGAGCACGTTGATTGTCTGGTTTATCTGTGGGGTATCACCGGATGTTCCCCATTGGTCGTTCATCTTCATCAGGTCCTTGATTGTCTCACGAACCTCCTTGTGCAGACCGACCGCATCACGCACGAAGCCGTCCTCGTGCACGCTCGCCTCGTCCAAGTACTCGTTCAACTTGCTGTTGAGTCTCTCCACATTGTCACGAAGGACATTCATCTCACTACCGACCTGTATAGCGACCTCGGTGGCAGCGGACCTCTGCACAAGCGGCTGGAAGTGGAACTTCATGTGATGGAACACGCTGTTCTCAGCGACTCCCAGTTCCTCCGCTATGGCATCTGACTCAGAGCCGTCAGCGAAGAAACGCGACTCGTACTCGGCACGCATCGGGTGCGTGCACAGTTTGCACGATGGGTTGGCCGCCATGTGGTACTCCCCCATGTGGTTCCTGAAGTGCCTGTCTGCCGTGTTCGTGCGCCATGACATCTCCTTGTCAATCTGCTTGGCGGTCATCTCGCCATTCTTCATGGCCTCCTCGTAGATGGCCCTGTCAGGATGCATGCAGAAAGCGCATGAGCGCTTTGTCACTGGTTCGCCCACGTAATGCCATACAAGGGATGTTTCATAATCCTATCTTGTTATTCGTGCGTATACAGTGGTTAGTAGTATGAATGAGACGAATACACCGACGAGGTACCAAGATGTCTCAGCAGATGTCAAATCATTGCCTTTGAAAAGAAGAATGCCTATGCCTACTAGAATTGCGCTAATTAGTTGCACCATAACCATATCGATAATCACGCTTCTCTTAGGAGACATGATTTGCATGGAGAGGTCTGCTAGTGGTCGTGGTATGTAATCAGGGCTACCTATCATTTCATTCACCTAAATCCGAAGGCTGAGCGCACAGCGCTGCCGACACCGCTGCCTACTGTCTCAAGCATGGTCGTGTCAGAGAGTGCGCTGTTGAGCATGCCCTGCATGAGAGACTGCTGTGATAGGGCTATTATCCTGTCACGTTCCTGCATGGCTACGGTTACGGTCTGCTGTGATATGTTCTGCATGTTGTTCAACTTGGAGATGATGTTCTCCGAGGATAGCGTCTGCAAGTCAGAGGGCAGAGAGGCCACATCAAGTGATATGGTGTCATCCTCAATCTTGAATGTGGAGTTCTTGAGGACGTTGAGCAATGAGAAGGCAGTGATGTTCGCTATCATCTCAACGAAGAGGGGCATGTTCTGAGAGATGATGAAGCGGTCGATTGGCTGCATTGTATTCATCATGGCGGAGAGTATCTCAGTCTCGGATGGCGGGGCGATGGGGGCATTGTACTGATTCTGCATACCAAGGCCCGAGCCTCCCATCATTCCAGCCATGAATGGATTGACCTGCTGTGGTTGTCCCATTGGCAATCCACCTGCGGCTGGCATGCCGCCTGTTGAGGCTCCTAGACCTAGAGTGCTCTGTGTCTGTGCTCCTGTGAGGTTAATTCCGACCATTACTGATTCACCGCCTGTTGCTCAACCGCAGGGGGGATTATTGTTTGAGGCTGCTGGTTCATCATCGCTGTGAAAGCGGGAGTCGGTTGGGATGCCTCTATAATCTCCTTCTGGAACATCCTCATGTCGAATTGCACGATTGTTATGTCATTGTTCCCTGTCTGCGGATTCGGTATATGCCACACGTTGATGCCCTTGGTCTTCTGCGCGTCCTTCTCTATCTCTTGGAAGAATGGCTCGTACTTCTGCACGATTGAAGGCGATGGTGCGGAGTTGCCTGCGAGTGATGTGACCGGGACGGTGACGAGACTGACGCCTCTCTTCATCTTGTCACGGAAGCGACTTGGCTTCAACTCGGCCTCTTTCTCCTCCTCTGCCTCCCATTTGCATAGTAGGTGATAGAGGTGGAGGTGCTCCGGGCAGTATGTTCCCTTGAGGGTCCTGCCGCTGGTGACCCCGCTCCTGACTAGGAAAGCCTCGGTCTGCCCTGATATTGGATTCTGCCAGTACATCTCCCACAGGCTCCTGCCTGTCTCCTCGTCTGTTATTCGTGCGTAGAGGTTGTCGTACTCTATGAGTTCCTTGACATTGCAGCCATCCACGACGCACACACCGCTGTCCTTGGTGTATCTGTATGGGCTGCCTAACCATCTTCTAGGGTCGAATATGGACCTCTTCGCCGGTCTGAGCAACTTGTAGGCTTGCTTGATGTCCTTTCTCCTAGCCTTCCTCGGGTCTGGGTGGGTGCTTGGGTAGAAGTTGACCTTCGGGACCTCTATGTTCTTCCTCTGTGCAATCTGCTGCATCTGCTGCTGTGCGACCTGCTGCTCAAGCAGCGCAGCATGGTTGAACTGCGGGTTTCCCTGCTGTGCCAAGGCCATTATAGCAGCCTCGTTGACATTGGCGAGGGAGGGACGGGGTTGCAGATTTTGCCCAGTCATGGTTCGATACATATTATCGGGAACGTCGAGTACCATCGAATCACCCTTGAGGTATCACCTTGATGAACAATTCCCCATTTTCGTCTGAACCCACCTTCCACTCCAGTTTGTCACCCGCTTGGAGTCCAAATTGCGATACCAACCACATTGGAACTGTGCTTCGCACGCTGTTGGAGCCCCCACCTGTTGGCACGAGAGTAGTCTTGCTTCCTCCACGTGCCATGTGCATTCGCACAGGGTCTTTATTCAAAAAGGTCACTCAAGAGGTCAAGAGTTCAATCATGGTGGGTTCGACGTTCCAACCCACTCTAGTAGCCATGAAAGAGCGCTTTGTGGGTATCCCCGCCTTCTGCAATCTGATGAGGTCGTCTCGGAATGGGTCGAATATCTTGTGCTCCCCTATCCTGCCTTGAGGCCACAGTCTCGCTGCATCCTTGTCGAAGAAACGGTCTGCCTTGTTGGCGACGAGCATTATCCTCTTCGGGACGTAGTTCTTCCCCTTCCACCTGCTTTTGAGGGTACGATACCTGTATCCCCTGTTTATCAGAGTGTCAACTAGGAATTTGAAGCCCGCTATCTGCTCTATGCCGTTGTTCTTGAATGCCCTCTCATCGAACATGTAGACGACAGCCTCGACCTGCCTCGCCACCATGTCCTCCACCCATAGGTTCCAGAACCTGTCCTCGCCGCCCACATCAGCGGAATGAACCAGTCTCTTCTCGCCCTTCCATCCCACTCTCTTCCTAGTGGGCTTCGGCAGCATGTAGTTCATGAGCAACTTGTAGTGCTTCGTCCTCTCCGACTCGGGTATATCCTCCATCTCGCCGGGAGTGGTCATGAAACGGTCCAATGTGGTCTTGCCGACCATGCTGGTGCCGTAGATGCCGACCTTCCTCGGACGCCATGAGTTGTAGAGATGCTGTCCCCATAGTGCTGCGCCGACGAGAGCGCTACCTGCCATCGTCATACAGGCACCAACCCGATGAGCCATTCACCCAACTCACCGAGTTTGTATGCCGACCACTCTACGGTCATGGCCCACACATCCTCACCTGTGTAGTGCTGGAAGGCACTGGTGCTCAATGCAGCAGCGGCGCTGAAGATGATTGTCCTCAACCAGCCGACGCCCCATTCATAGGTGTTGTCGAATGTGTTAGCCAAGTGCATGGCTCGGAGTGTTTCCTCGACGGAATCGTCCTTCGGGGTCTTGAATATGCGTCCCATCATTCCTCACCGCGACCTTTCTTGTATCTAAGGTCAGGGGTGCCATCCTTCTTCAATGGTATGGGTGTATTATCATCAAGGCTCCTAGGTGCGATGAAGGTGCTGCTGTCGGGGATGTTGGTAGCCAATGAGTCGAGTCCGAGGCTCATGGCTCCTGTGGATGTAATGGTCTGCGATGTGGGTTGCACTGCGGTTGCTTGGGTAGCGGCCCAAGCCTCCGGGTTCTGAGAGAACATCGCTAGTTCCCTCTGCAACTGCATCTCCTGTATCCTTAGTTCCATGTCTATCCGACGCTGCTCATGCTCGGACTGTATGCTGCGGAGGCGCATGTCGCGGTCCCTCTGCATGTTCTGCTGGTTGACCCTCTGCATCATGCCCTGCTCAAAGAACATCTTGAACAGGTAGTAAGCGAGCACCTGAACGGCCAAGGCCGCCATTGAGTACGTCATACCGTTCACCCAAGAGTCGCCTGTGGCACCGGCAGGCAACCAAATGCCCGAGTCGAAGACCCCGACCGCCACTCCGATTAGCGCTGACTGCGCTAAAATCAAACCTGTTAATCTCAATTCACTGCTGTCTACTTGTCCGTCTCGATTCCAATCCATGCGACTGACCTCGTGCTAACCCACGTGAGGGGTCACCTTAAGAGTTTTTGAGGCTGTATAGAGGATGTTTACAATATTTCATTATTCATTCTATAAGTAATAATTAATATTATTGTCATTAAAGGAATAATGGAAACATTGGATTAATCAGATTCCTTGCTCCCTGAGCATCCGAGCCTGACGAATCCTCTCAGCACTGCTGGCGTTGGGGTCGGTCATCGGTGCTCCCTGTGCCCTCATCGTGGCTAGTGCCTCTGCCCTTGACACGAAGTTGCCGCTGCCGGGAGGCATCTCCACCATGTCGATGACCTCCTCCTTCAGTAGTTGGAAGGCTATGTCCATAGGCTCACCAGCGGCTATTGGGATGCCCTGTGATGGTGGTGGAATCATCTCAGGTCTAAAGTTCAACCTTGGTTGAGTATTCAACAAACTCATGAGTTTCCTATTCTGAGTCGCTCTGTTTCTTCCTGCCCCTCTCCGTCCCGTACTTCTAACTTGGCCCGGACTGAAATAATAGAGTGGGTTTGCCCTCAAGTTCCTAGAGAGCACTCTGACTGCGTTGTTCATGCTATCGTAGTACTCCTTGTCCGGGTTTGTACGTCCTCCAATGACTGGACTATACCCCTCTACACCTGACGACATGAGGTTGCTCACTCCTTCTATGTGCTCGTCTGTCTGTGGGAAGGGTGCTTGCACTGTGTCTTGGAACTGGTTCTGTACCGTTGACTGATGTGATGGAAGATGTACATACGGTTTGAGATACTCCGGGGTCGGCATCGCAGTGCCAGTGAATTGACCTTGGAGGTAAGGTGCTACCATGTCAGCGAGGGTTGCATTCGGATTGCTCTCCATGAAACTGCTCATTGAGGCATCGTCCAACTCATGGGGGTAGTGGTAGATGTAGTCGCTGGCATCCCTGCCTATACCCCTGACACTGGTTTTGAGCAGAGTCCATACTTGGTCTAAGGGGCTCATCGAATCACCCTCAGAGTACCCCGGTCCTTGAAGTGCCTCGCCCTGTTCGCATGCTCGGGCTCAAGCGTCAACCTGCCGCCCTGCGTGTGGCTGACGTCCATATGGTCATCAGTGCCGTAGATGCCCCTCTTTCGTCTCTCAGCGTGGAGTTCGCGCTGGTACTTGCGCCGCTCGGGCGTCTTCTCGTACCGCTTGTCGTACTCCAACTTGCGCCTCATCGCCTCGGGCGACTTGCGCTCCTTGATGAGACTGAACGCGAGGTCCATCTTGTCGAACTGGCCCAAAGAGGTCTGCGTCGTGTTGCGTGGGTCCGTTGGCGTCGTGAGTTTCGGAATCTTCCTCGGTTGGACGACCTCGCCTGTGATTGCGTCCGTGGATGGCATGTTGTAGAGGTTGCCGACAGTACCCTGTGCCTCGGCTATCGCCCTGAACGTCTCCTCGTCTATTCCCATGTGGCTTGCCAACGTGCTCTGCGTCGTCTCCTCCTTGACGATGGTGGGCTTGCCGCCGACACCCTGCTTCTTGGCACGCTTCCTCTTGGTAGCCGCCCTCTTCTGCCCCGTCGTCATTGAGCGTGACGTCTTGGGCGTGTCGCTGCTGACCTTCACAGACGGTCTGCACTTCGGGTATCCCTTGCTAGACGTCTTGGCCTTCGACCTGCCGCATGGCGGGTGCTTCCCGTCCTTGTCCTTCCTCGACACATCCACCCACTTCTCCTTGAACCACCGGTTCAGGTTCTTCACGACCAGTGTATCGTGGCAGGTGCATCGGGAGTCTGAACTCATTTCTTCCCCTTCTTCCTGAACTTGCCTCGGCAGTACTGGACTGCCCATCCGTTAGCATAGGCAGACGGATAGACCTTGAACTTCCGCTTTGCTGCGGCTTTTCCTTCAGGACATAGTTTCTTTTCAAGTGCATCCCAAGCGCTTCCCATGCCTACGCAATGACCGCAATCACAGGACTTTATCATATAACAAACACCATCTTAGTCAACTTGTCAGCGGCCTTGCGCTGTGCGTGGAGCAGGCTGTAGCATGGGCACCGGGGCGGTTTCATCGAGCATTTCATCACACCCTTCTCCATGCATTTGCAGGGGTTCTTCTTATCGCCGCCGCAGCAGCAACTGTCTCTTTTCAGTGCCATTAGCAGTTCCACCTCTTGAGTGCCGCGCCCTTCGGCGTGAGTTTGCCGTCCTTGCTGGTCGGTCCCTTTGAACCGCCCATGCGAGCGCAGAACGACTTGCGCCTCTTGGCTCTCTTGCTTCCGGGCTTGAGTTTGGACGGCTTTGTGGTGACAGGCGCCTTCAGGTTCGCTCCCGTCTCCCTCTTGAACTTGGCACGACCGGCAGCGTTGAGTCCGCCTTTCTTGTGGTGGCGCTTGGGGTTGTAGCCGTGGAACGGCTTGGACTTCTTCTTGCCCTTCTCAAAATAATCCTCGACCAGAGTTCCGAATGCCTGTGTTGAGGGAGAGCAGCAGTCGCATGCGGCGCTCACCTGCACGTAGGCATCCGACTTCTTGACCTCCTTCTCTGGGTCTGCGGTGTCCTCCGGCTTCTTCGGCATCTTCGGGCCGACCGATATGATGAGCGCGAAGGCTGGCTTCTTCTTCTTTTTCTCCGACTTCACGACTGGGACGATTCTCGACCTAGGTATGCCACCGGCCCTGACATTGCTCTGTGTACCAGCGAAGAGGCCCCAATCGGGCTCCTTATTAGGGACTGGATTTGACAGCCCTCCTCCTCTAACACCAACTACGCCCACGTTAGACTCAGGAAAACCTAACTTTTTGGCTCTTTCTAATGCAAACTGGTACGCTAGGTCTGGATTGCTAGTGGTGTAGGATATCCTGTCCTCGCCTCTGAGGGAATCGGGAACCCATCGTCTTGACCTATTTCTAGGGCTGCCTCCCCTGATTCCTTGGTCGAGGACGCCCTGCATGTTGATTGTGCCATGATACTCGGTCACTGGGCCGAGGCTACTGGGGAATTCGGGGTCGAACTCACCGAGTTCGCTCTGCCTCATCTGTTCCTCACCACCCTGACGAGGCCCGTCTGCCTGCGCATCTTCGGCCTCACGTTCCCGCGTGCGAGGTTGCGTGCGTAGCGCTTCTTGGTCTTCCTGTTCTTCGTGGCTCGCGACAGACGCTGCACCTTCGCCGCAGCAAGGCGTTTAGGTCGGTTCTGAATGTATTTGGAGGACTTGATTACCCCAATGCTGACGCCGACCACGGACAATTGAC
>Ga0209232_1001888_pt1 | contig 10897 bp, 21 predicted proteins | sample ETNvirenome_2_60_FD_184066 | JGI IMG/M metagenome (GOLD analysis project Ga0209232, IMG submission 184066) | Marine viral communities from the Pacific Ocean - ETNP_2_60 (SPAdes) (version 2) | ecosystem: Environmental > Aquatic > Marine > Oceanic | place: Pacific Ocean | collected 2013-06-22
GCTTCATAAGGTGCTTGCTGATAAACATGATCTGTTCGTGGTAAGAAACTAATACCTGAACAACTATCTAATTTATCCCATACCCACTGACCTGCTGCCATAAACTCATCATCAGAATAATATATAGTTACACTAGGTTTATGTTCACACCAATGATTCTGATATATATCCCATAAGTTTAATTGTGTTTCAACATTTAAAGATTCAACACAAGTAGCTCCGTTAGGTGCTTTGATAGGGAAAGAAAATACATAGTTCTCATCATTCATTACATCCTTTTCAGCAGGTACTCCTGCATCAATTAAGAAAGCTGAGATAGGATCTTTACCATCTGATCTTACTCTTCTAATATAATGGGGAGAGAATCTAGCGTGAATACCAGATGCACTATCTACTAACTGACTAACTGTACCTGATGGTTTAACACAAGTAATAGCAGTTGATTGATTAATACCTAATTTTTCTGACCACTCTTTATTTGTTTTTACACAAACCTCTTTAAGTTTTTCAAGAGCACTAGGAAGATCTGTCATGTTGGGGTGATCAAACCAAGTACCAGATTTTTGTTTGCCACTTAATATTGCATGATCCATGATACCTGTCATTGATACACCAAGTAAACATTCTTCTTCTGTGTTCTTTTTCCATACAGATCTAACATATCTAAAGTCTGTTAAAGAAGATTGTAATGTTCCTAATATAGTAGCTATCTTTGCTTTGCGTTTTAAATCTTCAAAGGTATCAGAGCTACGAACAACTATCTCTGAAAGGTTACATACTTGTCCAGATCTCAAAATTATTTCTGAGCATGGATTAGTTCCAAAGTCGTGATCTGTTTCTCGTCTTCCATTTTTAGATGCTTGATTCTGTGAAGCTATCCTAGAGAATATACCACGCTCACCTGCCTTAGATTTATATAAACTTAACCACTCTTCTAAGAATGTTTCAAACTCAGGTCGTTCTGTATATACTGCACTATTGTTAGCTAATGCCCTTTGCGTATTATTTTCCCACCAACTTCCAGACTTAGCATGACGCATCCTATCATCAGAAAGGTTAGACAAACTAATAAGAGCAGAACGCCTAACACCCCCAACAACAACGATCTCTGCAATCTTACACACCAGATCATGACATTCTATACTCGTAAGCTTTCGACCACTTGCTTGTCGAAAGGTAGATACAGTGAAATGAAATAAAGCAACAAGAGGCTCAGGACCACTACTCCTACCACCAAATGTTTTGAGCCTTTCGCCTTTTTGACGTAAACGGCTAACATCCCACGTAGGTATTTGACCTGAATACAAAAGACTAACCAACTCACGATAAGCTTTTGCCCAACCAATTTTCGAATCTTGCACAACCACTGTTGTATCTGTTTCATGAAACTCCTCTGCTACTTCTGGTAATTTACTAACTGACTGTCTCTCAACAGAGAAGCCAACTCCTGTGCCACACATTAGCACATATAATATCTCATCAAATGCTCTTATATGATCTATAGCTATATAAGAACAATTAAATCCTGCCATGTTATCTCTATCTAATGCTTTACCTGCTGTCATTAGACAACGCATAGAAGGCATAACATCTAAATTGTAGATAGCATCATAAAGCATTTTAGATTCTTTTTCATTAATCTGTCCACGCTCTTCAAAGAAATCTACATATCTTTGTACTGTTTCTTCCCAAGTCTCTCGTCTGTTGTCTTCCTCTCGCCAACGAGCATAACGAGATTTATGTATATATTGTTGATATGAATCCATCATTCTGTTGTTTCCTTTATTTTATTATCTTTGCGTTTAATGTTTTTTAATTTAAAAGAGTTTTCAATTTTATTGTATTTTTTTTTACGATTAAATCTATCTCTTCGCTCATCTTTTCTATCCATATTATTTAGTCTCAATTAACTCTATTAGTTTATTTAAATACCAAATAGCTTTCCTTGCATCTTCTATTGGCTTGTGTTTTTCAAATAATCTACTGCCTGTATATTTAAGAATGTTTCCATGACAATACTTAATAGCTCCTTCTGTCCCAAGCACATCAATAATATAATCAATAGTTTCTATATCTCCTTTATTATAATGTGGTGGGTGATCAACAGCATCTCTAATTGCTCTAGATGCTCTGTCCCAATCAGCAGGGCTTGCGTTGTCTATACTAGGCATATTGTCTCCATCATAAGGGTTAAGTTTCATCTTTAAAAGTCTCTCTTTTGTTAGGGTTAATCCAAGCATCAGGGATGCTATCTTCACTAAACCATCTGAAGTTATTAGCGGTTGCCCACTCTCCATGACTTCTTTTTGTACCATCCTTTCTGCGTTTTGCTTGTGGCATTGGTGCATTAGGATTAGCAAAAAGAAATACAAGTTCGGTGTCAGATGGAAGCACCTTACTTATCCAAACATACTTACTATATTCAGCATAGTCCCAAAACCTTCCTTTAACTTCTAATAATATTTTTTTACCTTCTATTTTTCTTATAAAGTCTGGTTCATAATTATGTTCTACAACATAAGGAACTTTGTCTGTGTGAAATTTCCAATCTTCTAAGATGCCTTGATGTAATTCACATTCCCAATTAGAATCATATCCTTTTGGTACATCTTTTTCAATTGGTCTTTTTACTCTAGGTTTTCTAAAACCTTTTTTCATTTTATTAAATTTATTCAATGTACTGTGCCTTTTATGTCTTCACAACACTTATCTAATTTACACTGTAGATCAAATAAAAAATCATCTTCCATATCTTTTAGTTTTTTATTTTTGTTTTCAAATAAAAAATAAGCTGCAAGTATTATCAAAGTTTCTAATTCTATATCAGTATTTTCTTTCATAGATTGTTTTTAAATCCTCCAGAGTTATGTCTTTTATTTCAACATTTGGATTTCTTTTGTTGAATATTTTTATTTTTTTTGCTAACCATCTTGGAGAATAAGAATGAAGTCTTATAGCATCGGCAATATATAAATGAGTTTCTTTTGGAAGATAATCATTTATATTTTTTTCATTTAATTTTTTTATCTCTTCTTCTGGCAACAAAGTGGACAGCCAGTTTAAAAACAAAGGCTTTACTTTCTTTCTTATTAATTTACTTTTTCTACCATTCATAAATGTTCTTCCACCTTAGGTTCTGATACTACTTTAGTTAAATAAACTAGACCTTTAGAATATTGAAAGGTTCTTAGTCCTGCACCATCATTTGCATCTTTATGACATTCATATTTATACTTACACCACGCACAAGGTTTGGGTAGTTTCATATTACCTTTACTCCCATCAGGTATAGGATTATAACATAATTCAGGAGCAGAGTCAAGATCTAAAGATGGTATAATATTATTTATTTTTTCTGGAATATTTATTTTGTTTTCTTGTTCGGGGATGTGCATACAAAGCTCACCACTCTCTTTGTTGATAACAAGGAAGCCACCATCGTTAGTACCTTCTGCTTCTTCATAAGCTGAAAGCTGTCCGAGATAACCAAATGGATCATCTTCTGCTAAACGATTATTTTTAAATTTATTAAATGCAAACTTTGATGCTGTCTTAATATCAACAACTTGTCCGTTTATTTTACAGTCCATATGACCTGATATACCTTTTACATTAACTTCTTTTTGTTCATCACTAACTTCATTGCCAGACATTCTAACAAGCATTAAAACTATTTCTTCTAGTATATGACCATATAAAAATTTAATTTGAGTTGGTGCATCTATATCTGTTTTTAAATTCTCATCATTCTTTTCAAACCATAACTGACGAGCAGGCTTTCCAATGTTGGACATTCGTAAAGTAAACTTAGAGTTTCTTTGTTCAGGTCGTGCCCAAGATTTTAAAGCTTCTTTTATTTTATCTGCTGTCTCATCTATTTGCTCATCAGTTAAGGGTAAAGGATCTCCGTTTGAAAGATCTTGTAATTGTGAATATATATCGGGCACTACTTTAGATAAATCTTTCATTATATTCTCCGTTTAAATATTTAATTGCATTAGATAACACAGATGTATCATCATCAAATCCACCTAAAGCTCTATTACATTTATGGCATAACCACCCTCTGAACTCTCCTGTCTCATGGCAATGATCTAATACCCACGAACCATTTCTAGTATTGCCACTTCCTTTTACTTGTTCTTCATTCTTATTGCAGATTGGACAGTGATAGCCTTTGGGTGGCATACCATATTTTTCTCTCAAAGCTTTACGAACCTTTTGCATTTCGTTATTACAATCACGACATTCAGCTCTAAGATAATTACCACCAGAAGCAAAATTAAATTTATCTAGTGGTAAAAACTTCTTACACTTACTACAAGTTTTCCCATCTTCACAACCAAGATCGGAATGTTCATTTAATATAAAAGATACTTGTTCCATTAGTGTGTCTCCGACCAGTTTAATCCTATTTGATATTCTCCATCAAGAGGACAGTTTAGTTTAAAGAGTTCTCCTGCTTCCTTAATAGCTCTTACTCCTGCTTCACCAACAGCATGAGCATCATCTTCATGACACTCTACTTGCCATTCGTCATGAACATTTGCTACAAACTTTGCTCTAAGTTTATTTCTGTTTATCTCATCATTAAAAAATACAACGGCTTGTTTCATTACAATAGAGCCTGCACTTTGCAATAAAGTATTTAGTGATGCATGAGCAGACCTAACTATAATTTTACGACCATCTAAACCTTTTAAGAACCCTGTACTACCTTTTCTTTGTACGCTTGTGCTAAGAGATTTAAATGATGGGAGATTATCAAAGAATTGTTTTCTAAGTCCTTTGCCAATCTCTCTGCCTCTTCCAACCACTTGCCCAAGCTTTGCATCTCCTGCTCCGTAGAGCAATGCATATATGAAAGTTTTTGCCTGATTTCTAGATTCAAGTCCACCAAGTTTCTGATTAAAGGTGTGTATGTCTCCGTTAAGGATCTCATTTGTATACTCCTCGTCATTTAAATAATGTGCAAGCATCCTAAGTTCTAGTCCACTAGCATCAATACCTATTAGTTTATGATTGTCAGGTACAGTCCAACAGCTACGACACTCCTTGCCATAAGGAGAATTAATGCTAGGAACTTGTGCCATGTTAGGGTGTGAATGTGTCATACGACCAGTTACTGCTCCATTAGGATTAACATAGCCATGAACTCTACCACTTTCTGATATTTCTTTTAGCCAACTATTAACTTGTGCTAAACGCTTTTGTATCATTAGATACTCTGCTATTAGTTGTGCTTCGGGTATATCTTTTATCTTACTTAAAGTACCTTCATCAACTATTGGCTGACCTGTTGGTGTATATTTTTTAGGTTTCCAACCAAAGTCTATAAGGTACTCACCTATTTGTTTTCGTGATCCAAGATTAAACTCTACTACTGTTTCACGAAATACTGTAGATTCTGGATCATCTTTAAGTTCTTGATACTCCAAATCACTAAGTCTCACACCTTTACCATCCTGATCTCTTGCCAGTTTTGACAGCTCGCCAGACTTAGTGAATTGAGGATATAATTCTTTGACAGAAACTTTTGGTCTAAACTGATCTTGAACTTTTGTTTCAATGTCTTCTAGTTTTTCTTCGAATAAAGCAACAAGTTTCATTACTAATTCTTGATCTAATAAGAATCCATTATTTCTTTGATCGTTTATAATCTTAGCTACCTCATGCTCTAGTATAACAGATCTAGCAGAGAAGCCTTTAGATTCAAACTTGAGAGCATTATAAACTTTGTAATTAAGTTTTACATCGTTCTCACAGTAGTGTAACATATCTTCTGTGTATTCTTCCCAAGCACCTTCACTCTGTCCATAATCACCTTTAGCATAGTTTAAACGATAGCCCCAACTTTCTAAGCCATGTCCACCCTCACGAGTAGGTTTAAATAATCTTGAAAGAACTAAAGTATCTACAATTTTTTTATCACTTAAATCAATACCTGTAACCTTTTTGATTGCAGGAATATCATAGCCAATTATATTATGACCGATAAGTTTATCTGCTCTTTGTAATAGATCTAGTCCTGCTTTAACGCAAGGCTCACCAAAACTATGTACTGTTTTAGTGTCTACATCTAATGCAACAATGCAAAAGATCTTTGTAGGATCTAATCCATTAGCTTCTATATCAAAAATTAAATTCATAGTTCATCTCCAATAAATTCATCTTCATCGTAACTAGATGTCTCTTCAAGTCTACCAGTTTCGTTATCGTATAACAAATGTGTAGCCACACCAACATCACCAGTATATCTAGACTTGAGTACTCTTACACGAGTAGTAGAGGCTTCTATTGCATCGTCTGATTGCTGATTACGCTCTAAAGATATAACACAGTCAGATAATTGTGCAATACTCTGAGAGCCACGAAGGTGTGATAGACCAGTCTCTATACCATTCTCATGACCACGATTACCATCTACTCGTCTGAGGTGAGATACAAGTATCATACCTGCACCAGTTTCTTCGACAAGAGATCGTAGTCGTGTCATGATGGAGTCAATGTTTCTACGCTCATCTCCATCAGTTGTAGCTGATACAAGCATATGTAAATGATCTACTACTATCCATTTACAACCACAACCAACAATCATAAAACGCAACTTACTAAATATACTATCAATATCATTGACACCAAAGTGAGAATGTATCCAAACTCTATCTTTGTTTTCGTTGTTGAAAATCTTATCAAATAAATTACTTAGTTCTTCTTCTGTATATTGATCTCTAATTCTATCAATATGTAATTTATTATTAGCTTCAATAGATAAGATACCATCAACAGTTCTTCTCCAATCTTCTTCTAATGCTACTATACCTACACGATCTTCAGTTTGTTTTATGAGCCAATGTTCTAACTCACGAGTAACACTAGATTTACCAAGACCAGTTCCGCCACATAGCGTAACCAACTCACCTGCCCTTAACCCTTCTAGCTTGTTGTTCAAGCCATGAAACGGAAATGGTATTGATTTCTTTCTTTCACGATTTTTAAATTTATCTTGTTGCTCAGAGATATTAAGAACACCTGATGGTGTATACATCTTAGCAGACCACCATAGTTGAACAAACTCTTGTCGTCTATTTTGGCGTAACATATCATTGGGATCTTTTATCTCTGTTGGTAATGACATTATCTTAGCTTTAGAAGGACTAAGAATTCTTGCTACTTTCTTAGATGCTTCACGACCATGCTTGTCATTGTCAAAAGCTATGATAATATTTTCAAACGACTCAAGGAACTCTAAACTTTCCTTGACATCTCGAACAGCACCTTGAGCACCAGATCTAATAGATACTACTGCCCACTTACTGCCGAGTAGTTCATAGGTAGCCATTGCATCGCACTCTCCCTCCACAAGAGTAACATATTTACCACCTGATTTAAATAGTTGCTCTCCGAAAAGACCAACACCTTTTGGCGAAGAAGTCCAAGTAAAACTTTTATCTTGCTTTCTAATCTTACACGAAACTTCTTCGTTGTTAATATAGTATGGATAAGAATGATCTATAATCTTACCAAAGCTTTCTTTACTTTTAACTCCATATTTTTTAGCGGTAGCTAGACTGATACCTCTATCTGTTAGCTCATTGAAATTACGCATGATATAACCCTCATTATTTGATCCTTTATAGGATTTAAAGTCGGCAGGTTTATCTGCAATTTGATTTGGATTTTCATAATCTTTATAGTACTTACTGCAACTGAAGCAATAAGCTGACCCATCATCATTTACTGATACAGGATCGCTTCCACCACATTCGTGGCATGGTTGGTGATATTTAACAAAGGGCATAGGGCTATTCCTTCTGGTTAGTTTTGTTTAACCTCCGCTTGTTCATCAGGCAAAAGGTCTTTTAGTTTACTTGAAAGTGTTACTGCACTTGCTTGGTATATATCTACTTCTCTAGATAGTTCATGTACTTTTCTTTGAACTTCCATCAAAAGAGAGCAAACAATCTTGCCCTCTTCTGACAGTTTTTCCATATCGTAGACAACACCATCAACTGTTACTGTGTTGTCGCTCATATTAGAACTCTCCTTCTACATCGTCGATAGCATCAAAAGCTTCAAACTCAGCACCATCTGGTGTACCAACTTCGACTAAGTTTATTACTTGCATGGCTTGAAAATCTAAGCCTTTATAAACTTTGCCTTTCCAATTGGACTCCCATTCTTTGTACTGAACTTTAACTTCTGAACCATTACCAACTTGACAATCAAGAGGGTTCTTATATTTATCAACAAGCTTTGGTGCAGGTCGAACCATACCATTCGGTCCGTTTACCTTACGTTTAATAACGATAGCTTTGCCTTCTTCCATATCTTTGATAGAGAAGCCACGCTCTTTGAACTGTTGAGCAGTCTCGTCATTAACAACCAAATTAACTGTATACACTGGATCAAAAGTAGTGTTAGGTGTAGTTACGCTTGCCCAGTATGCAGTACCTTGTAATATAGCCATAGTTTTTCTCCATTTAGTTTATTAAAATTGAATAGGTATTATAACATATTTATTGCTCGGTGTCAACAATTATTTGCAATTCTTTTGCAGTTGGAACTGATGGTGCAACTTTAGCTGTTGTAGCAGGCTCTTCTGCAGTATCAGTTTCTCCACAACCTGCAATAGCAAATGCAAGTAATATTAACATCGTTGTACTTAGTGCAATTAAAAGTTTGTTCATATTTATTTTCTCCATTTTAGTTTAGTTTATCTATTTCCAATTGTATCAGGATCAATGTTATCTTCTTCTTTTATGAAGATACCATCAACCATAGTACCCTTTCGGTGTTTAATCTCATTGTATGCATGATCCACGCAGTCTTTAATAGATATATTATTTCGCTCTGCTATGTTCACAAGTATTACAATAATGTCTCCAATATCATCAATAGGTGTCCTACCTTTACATATAGTATCAGATAGTTCTCCAAGTTCTTGTATTAATTTTAGTACTTGTTGTTTATCACTAGAACCTTGTATTAAATTCCTAGCGTAATGCCATTCGACAATATTACCTATCGAATATTCCAACCCAGTTTCTATCATATAGTTCTCCTTTATTTACTAGCCATCATGTAAAGACCTATATTAGCAAATGCATAACCAATATAAGTCAGTAACATTGGTAGGTTATTAAACTTAAACCATTGTTCTAAGCCAACATAAAAGTAAATTAACCCCGTTATTATTATAAGGAACGCACTCATTCTTTAAACTCATCAAACTTATCATCTGTGATATTATAGTATGCGTGTTTACCATTATTCATATTATACATATACAACCACTCTTTGTTTCTATGTTCAAAAGGGGTAGCCTTTCCACCATGAGCAGGTCTCCAAACACTATCCCCATAATTGTATGCATCTATCAATGGTTTATCTTGGTCGTGCTTTGTATTTGATTTAGCACAGAATACTTTACTCATCAGTAATTACCCTCGCTGTACTTTTCAATAGATATTTGCTGTATCTCTACATCATCATACCCTTTCCTTTTCCAATAAAGATAATCATCGTGAGCTTCCTTGTGAGTATCATAATGGTTATCAATACCACCTACCCATAGTATATATTTATATTTACTACTCATCACCTTTCTCCCATTTTCTAATGTTTTCTAATAAACCTTGTGCTGACTCAAGTCTACCTTCAAAGATTTTTTCTGCACCATCAGTCAGCTCTTCATTTTCTAATACTTGTTCAGCATCTTGTATTGTATTTTCTAAAGCTTCAACAATATTATCCATTGTACTTTCAAGATTTTCTAGTCTTACTTTGAGTTCAAGATTATTCATGATATCATCTCTCTGTTGATTAGTAAAGTCCCACCAATTTGTTATCTGTTCTACTGTTCTACCACACCCCTTGCAAATGTCATTTGTATCTAAACGACATTCTTTTATGCAAGGGGAGTTCACAGCTTACCACTCATATCTTACACCTGCTTTGAGATAAGCTTCTTCTGCAATTCTTTTCTGTTCAGTTACAAAAAAGAGATAGAAGTCTTTTACTTTTGTTTCTAAACCCATAATGTATTCGTCTCTTGCTATGTGTTCTTTCCATTCAACACAGTAATCATCATGCATTTCTAGATTTAATTCTTCTGCTTTAGCTGTATCGCTAAATAAATTACTAACAAACACTGCTAACAAACAAGCACAGAATACATATATTTTATCACATATATTCATTATACATCTCCTTTTGTTATTGAGTCAACTAATTTTATTTTGTCATCTATCTCAGCAACCTCACCTATTAATCTATCTATTTCTTCATAGTAATTAATATGTTCTGGTATTGCTGTTGGATTGTTGATAAGGATTTCTAAGTTCAATATTGATATTGATCTTTTACCTATTAATCCTTCTTTAACTTTATTTAATATTTCATTATTAGTCATATTAAGTATACTCCTTTACAATATCTTCTTCAGTAATCTCTCCTATAAATCCTGAACGAAACTTACTATTTATTTCTCCAACAAGATACTCAAGTATTTCTTCTTCACTTCTATCCGCATACTTTGCTCGCATGATTCTGAAATAATCTTTTACACCTTGCTCAACTGTAAGTTCATAAAGGTCTTGTAAAAAATAAGTATCGTCTTGATCTCTAAAAATTTCACAGATAAAATCAATTTCTTTCCTCATCAGTAGTCTCCTCAATGGATTTAATAGATGTGTTTAATAACTTTTCTTTATCATCAGTAAAGATACCTTCGCCTTGTGCAAATAGTTTTCTTGCATCTTTTTTATCTTTAGCATTTACTTCCCATTTGCTTTCGATTAAAGTGTGTAATGTTATTATATATTTACTCATTTCTATACCTCTCGTAATGTAATACTTCCTCGTTAGAAAGTTTCTTAATATGAACTTCAGCACC
>Ga0209232_1001889_pt1 | contig 10891 bp, 21 predicted proteins | sample ETNvirenome_2_60_FD_184066 | JGI IMG/M metagenome (GOLD analysis project Ga0209232, IMG submission 184066) | Marine viral communities from the Pacific Ocean - ETNP_2_60 (SPAdes) (version 2) | ecosystem: Environmental > Aquatic > Marine > Oceanic | place: Pacific Ocean | collected 2013-06-22
TTCTCTCCTCTATTAGTTAAGTTATAACAATGTTATACTATACCTATAACAGTATTGCAAATAATCAATTGGTGTTTTTTCCCTTATTTTACAATCATTTTGTAATGGGTATTTCCAAAGTATAGCTATCAAGGGTATAAAAAAGGTATAGAACTCACCGATTCTATTTATATTTTGGGCATAAAAAAAAAGCCGAAAAGAATCTTGCGATTCAATTCGGCTATATATATAAGCTTTTTCAGTATGCCCTTGTAGCTCAGCTGGTAGAGCAATTGATTTGTAATCACTAACAACAATAAAATTATTCTTATTATTATTAGCAAATTTGCTACTTGGTATATTATTGGTATAGATCACAATTGTTAGTTTTTATCTTTCTCTAGAATCAATACTATAACATGACAAATTTAAAGTCCAATTATACCTATACCAATTGATTCTGTACCCACCCTTTCCCACTAGCTAAAGCTAGAACTATACCTACTAAATAAGTAAGTATTCCTATTCGGTTATTGTGGAAGTAAAGATTTTAAAAGTTTCATTTCCTGATTAGAAATTACACCTTTAATAATATCTTCTTCATCATCTTCTTTTAAATTAGGTACTGATTTTTCAAAAAATTTTTTTTCTTTATCAGAAATAGATCCTCTCATAGATTTAAAATTATCTTTTAAAAATGTACTTGCCATTATTTACCTCTTTTTTTTTTCTTTGGTTTCTTAGCTGTCTTAGCAGCAGCTTTAAAGTTAGCAGCAGTTGGAGCACCTTTAGTTCCAACTTTTCTCATTCGTTCACCACTACCAGCTTTAATTCTTTTTCGTTTAGCATGAATGTTTGCGTATAGTCCTCTTTTAGCCATGTTGTTCCTTTTCTTGTTTAAGTTGTTGATCTATCTGTTGTGTGATTGTATTCAAAGCTTTTTGCCTTAAATCATCGTCTTTCTTCATACACTCATAGTGTGCATGACCAGTCTTATAAAAACTTACAAATGAGTCTGTGTTTACAATATTGCCTGTGCAATACTTGCACTTACCTACATCTGTAATAACATTAGTTTTTTTCCATAATTTTTTTACCATCTAGCAATTCCATTTTCTAAGAGCTTTATTTATTCTGCTATTAGGATCTCTTGCAGTTTTCTTAGAAGTAAGTCTTTTCTTCATACCTAACATTCTGGCACAAAAGCTCTTTCTACGATTAGCAGCTTTAGATCCTTTTTTTAATTTACTTGGTTTAGTAGTTACAGGTGCTTTTAAATTACCACCAGTAGCTCTATTGTAAGATGCTCTGCCTTTTGCATTAAGACCACCTGATTTAGACTTACCTGCTTTTCTTTGCCATGCTGGAGTTGCCATTATGCTCTAACCTTTGGTTTTTTTGGTGGAACTATTTGTTGTTCAGTACATACAAATTTAATAAAAATTTTATTTTTGTTTACATCTTCATAACCAATTTCTTCTAACTTAGAAATAGATTCATAGTTTCCAGCTATCATACAAGAATAGCCATCAACAAATAAATCTGGATATTTGTAAGGTGGTAAACAAGTGTTTGCTACAGCAGAACACATTATTAAATTTAATACAAAATTCATTCATCATCTTTCTTAGTCAATTTGTGTACTTGATCTTCTAGCTCTGTAATTTTTTTATTAGCTTGATCTAAGTCTTGTTGTGAGTGTTCTAATTTTTGTAAGCATCGTTTATTAGCAGAGTCCTTAGACTTACCTGCATCTTGCAGCTCAGCTACTTCTTGCTTCAATATACGAACTTGCTCTTTGTATTCGTTAATCAAATCTAGGTTATCAGACATCTATTTTTTTTTGAAAGTAGAAACACCTTTGATACCTAGAACAGTTGAATAGCCACCAACAATTAAACCTTGTAGCCATAGAGGAAAATTATTTATCTGTTCAAAGAAAGTATCTAGCTTTGCAATAATTTGTTCATCTTCTGAAAAGACTCCCCAACCTGCAATCAAGAGGGGGATGCTAATTAAAATTAAAACAAATTCATCTTTTAAATCGTTTTTCTGAGCAGAAATAGTTTGTTGTTTCCATTCAATTTCTCCAGAAGCCATCTTTTCTGCATGACGCATTTCTGCAACAGATTGAAGTTCTTTTACTTTTCTCCTGTTGGCAGCTATAGACATACCAGTCTTAATCATACCTGGAACTAGCTTAGCAGCTATATTAAACCACATAATAATCTCCTATACTTCTTTTGCTGATTGCATTTTTTTAGCAAGTTTATTTGCTCTATTAGGAGTTTGTTTTGCCCACAAACTGTCAAGCATTTGAAAACTAGCTTCACCATAATCTTCTGTGTCTAGTGCTTTCCACATATTTTTAAACTTACTAACTCCACCCTCACCGATTTGATAAACCATATTAATAATAACTTCTTTAGCTGTATTATTAATTGGTCTATCCCCTATCAATCTTTCTGCTGCACTTAATGTTGTTTGAAAATCTCTTTCAAATACAAGCTCACCCTCTTGTTTAGTATATTCAATACCATGTTCATATTCGTCATCAGGTGTAATCTTATGACCATAAAATATAGTGTCAAAACCCTCACTACATTTATAAATTTTATTTACATAACCCTCACAGGCTTTTATTTCTTCTTTGACTTCTTCGTACATATACAATCCTCACAAGTACATACATCACCATCCCAATGATGTAGGTGAAACTCTGCCTTGCAATGACAATTACAATGGCAACTCTTACATTTTTTTTTGTGTGTTTTTTTCTTTGGTTTAGGAAAATCAAAAGTTAATACATCATTAAGCTTTTCACTTAGGTTATCTAGCCAACCAAAAAATGTATATAAAATTCTATCTAACATTTTTTAGTTTCTTTCTGTTGTATAACTTTTTATTTTTAATAATTTTTTTTGAAAAATGCCTTAGCTGTTTAGCTATAAGATTTCTTTTTTTATTTATTTTACGCATTATTCAACAATCAATTTCTTGATTGAGAATGAGCCATCAATATTTTTTTCTAATTCTGCTTTTGTTTTAATACATCTATATTCAATACTATCTGAAACCTGTCTGTTAGCTTTTCTTTTACCAGCTAGGCAAGTGCTTAAATCAGGTTGTAATCTTGCTTCTTTAATTTCGTTATTGACCAATAAAAGTAAAGCTATAACTACTTGTTCCATTAATGACTCCCATTAGCTCTAACTTTATCTTTTAGATCCTCTAAATTTTCTTTTATTTTTTCAATGTCTTTCATTGCATAGTTTATATTGACATTGTTGTTTCTCATTGTTTCCATTTCTTTTTGAATATTTTCTACTTGTGATGCTATGTGTTCTAGCAACATAAATTGTTCTTGATCTACTGGTAATTGATTTGATTTTTTTAATAAATCAGCTTCAAATAATTCTCTACTTGTTTCAAGTGAGCCAATACGATTTTCTAATTCAAAAAAACTGATCGTTGCTACAACTGCACCAGCTACGATCATTAAAAGGTTTTTAGCTGGTAACTGTATGCCTGTGTTCTCAGATAGTTTTAAGTTTTTCATTAGTAATTAGTTGGGTTGCCAAATATTGCTAACAACACAAATAGTATTATTAGAACACCTGTAAAATAGTAATTCATAATTAGCTCCCTAGTCATTAGAATGATCTACCATTAAAATTTTTATACCTAGTTTTTTTTGTTTGGCAGTAGGTGATCGCCAAATTTTTCGTCTGTAAGGTTTTACATTTTTTCTAAATGTGTTTGTTTTTATGTCTAGCAATTGGACTTTGCCAGTAGGTGAAACAGTAATTAAATCAAATGGACATTGTGGATCACAAGCTTTAGCTACCCACAACCCTTGCCTACTTAGATTTACAATCTCTTGGTACTCTGCAATTGTGCCTTTGATATTTGTGCTTAGCTTAGTAGGTTTACTATTAGGCTTATCAAGGAGCTTAGACTTACTAGACCGACTGCCCATAGAAGTTTATAAACATTGTCCACTTTAGTATCTAAGTGGGTTAAATGATTATCCTTAATTACTGAAATCTTGTTGTGTATTAATTTGATCTCACCTTGTAATTTTATAATCTGTTCAGAATTTTTTTGTGATTGTGTAGCCATTATTCTGTTTGTCCTGCACCAACTGTTACAGCTCTTAATAATGCTAGTGCTGTATTATAATCTTTCCAATCTTGTGTTAAATCTATAAAAGCTTGAATACCTTTGTCGCTTGTTAATGCTTCTGCAATTATTTTAGAATTTTTAGAAAAAGTTCTATCATTATACCAATTTACAATACCATCTTTAATTGGAAATCCTCCAGCAACAAAAGCAACTTTGTTTTTACTTGCTTGTTCTTTAAATAATAAATTACTTGCAGTTGGTGATCCTACTTTACCACCTTGTGCAGTTGCTTTTAATATATCTGCAAAAGATTCTACTGCTTTTTTAACATCTGTTAATTTAACATTTGAATCTGTTTGTTTAGCTAATTCAAACAACATTTGTGTTAAGTTAGCTTTTTGTTTAGGATCTTTCATGATAGCATCATGGAATATAACACCTTGACTTAAACCTTTATCTATATGTTTAGATTGTGATTTTATAAAAGCATTATTGATATAACCAGTTACTACATTTTCCCAAGCACCAGCTACACCACTTTTATTCAAAGATTTAGCCATAGCAGTTATATCTGATGGTACTGCTTTAGTTTCTAAGAACTTCCACATTGTACCAATTTTATTTACATCTTCTGCATTTTTAGCTTTTTCTAAACTTTTAAATAATTCTGTTACAGATCCTTTTGTAATAGGTTTTACATACTCATCATTATATTTAATATATGCTTTTTGAGCTTTGACATAATCTTTGTTTGAACTCATAAGAGTATTTAAACTATCTGCCATAAATTTATATTTTTTAACTGCTACAAGATCAGAAGCTTTTACACCTTGATTAACTGTGCCATAAAATATTTCTCTAACACCTCTGTAAATTTCATGCATCGCTTGACCATTACCTTTGGTATTTTGTAATTTTTTAGCAAATTGTAAAATAGTTTTTGCATCAGATGGTTCTAAATTTTTTGCTAAATTTTTCCAACTTATAACAAGATTATTTACATCTTGAGAGTCGTAAAAAAACTTTTCAAGTTTACCACCACCTGCATTTAACCAAGCTGTACTTCTTTGTGATTGTAATGCAACAGCAGCTTTTTTTAATTGTGTGTAATATTCTTTATCAGAAACAAATCGTCTGTTTGTAATTACAATACCATTTTGCTGACCCCATTTTTCAATTATTCTTTTTAATTTTTCTGGTCGTTCAGTCCAATATTTGTCCATAATTTTTGCACCTACTATGGTAGATTGGACATTGGTTTCTGCTGATTTAATTGCAGAAGAACCTGTAACTTCTGCTGCTGATAAATTAAAATCTTTATCTATTTTTTTTATATCTTTTTCTATTTTTTTAGCTTTTTCTATAACTGCTTTTGTTGGCAACATATCTTTACTTAAAACAGCAAGATTACCTTTTTTAAGTGCATACAAGTCCATCATAATGTTAGTTCCAACACCAACAGCAGTACCTGCTAATTCATTTGAATTGTTAGTAACCAATTGATCAGCAGCACCACTAACAGCACCAGTGCCTGTAAACAAAGCTTTTGCTTTTGTGGTTTTACCTAAAATACCACCAGGTGCAGCATACTCACCCATAGTCATAGCATACTTACCTAAGTCTGATTTACTTTTATAAGTTAAAAAATTATCTCTTATATATTCGCCAGGTAAAAACTTATCAGCTTTTTCTACTGCAATTTGTACATCTGATTTCATTTCATTGGCTTCATCATTTGAAAAGCCAATAGCTTCAGCAGCTTTATCAAAAACAAATTCACTACCTGAGTCAATTGCTTGTACTAAATAAAATGGTAAATCAATAACATAAGTTATACCTTTTGCAGCACCTACAGCTCCAGATACAGCAACATCTTCTGCTGTTTGTAAACCAGTAAGATTACCCTCTGTTAAAATTTGTTCTTCTTGTTTAGTACCCTCACTTAATATTTTTTTTTCTTCTTCTTTTTTTAAATATTCTTCTGTATTAAAATTATTTAAAAATTCACTAACTGATGACATTATTACATACTCCCTGTTTTAGCTTTATAGTAAGTATCAAAAATTTCTTCCCAATCTATACCTTTGTATTCATCGTTTAATAATCCAATAATAGTTTCTTGATCATAACCATCTAACTTATAACTAATCATTAAATTTTCTATCATTTCACCAGATGGTTTAACTTTACCTTTAATATAATTTAAGTACTCTTTTGTATATTCACCTTTATCATTAGTTGCAGATTTACCTTTAGTAGCTAAAAATTCTCTAGCATTACTAATTAATTTTTCTTGAATAATTATTTGGTTCTTAAGTTTTGCTTTAAATGTAGATGGAGTATCTTTATCACTTGGAATAGACTCTTGAATCCAACCAATCTCTTTTTCACCAGCAGCTACACCAGTAACAGATTTTCTGTAATCGTTAAAGTATTGTTGGTTAGTTTGTAGCCAAGTTGAATAACGATTTACATAACCTCTTTCTTCAGTAGTTAATGGTTTGTTTGTAATATTTGCTATTTTGTCTTTTTCTTTTAAAAATAAAAATTTTGCTTTACCATCTAAACTTAAAAATTCATCATCAAAAAGAAGCTCTTGTCTTTTCAGATTAGTTAATAAATTTTCACCTTTAATAACTGTTTCAGCTAATTTTGTTTTGTTTGATTTTTGTGTTATATCATCTACATTTTTACCTGTTATACTTTGTGATACTATGCTGTAACCATTTTGTGTTAATTCAGTCGCTTTTGCTAAACCATCTTTTGTAGAAATATTTAATGTTTGTTTATCACCATCGTCATTTATAAATGTTGTAAACTTAGCAGCTTTAGGTGTAGCAAATTCATTTTTCTTTAGATATTCTAAAGGAAAAGCTTTGAACAATGCTTTATCTTCTTCTGGTACTTTATCAGCATAATCTTTTATTAATTTTCTTTTTTCTTCTTCTTGTTCCATAGCAGAAAACATAGATGCTGTTTTCATACCTTGAATTAAATTTGGTAAAGCTGCACCAGGATTTTGACCTGATAGTCCAGCAGTTAATAAACCAATACCACCCAAAACTTCTGGTGAGTATAATAAACCTTTAAAGGGTGATTCTGCCATTAGATTAGTCCTTGTTCTTTTAAGTAGTTATAATAAATATTACTTGCTGACATATTAGCATTATAACCAAACTGATTTGCGTTAGTTGTCATGTTTAAAGTTTTAGCTAATTTTTCTTTTGCTGTGTTGTATGTATTTAAAAAATCATTTGATATGCCAAGATTATTAGATGTATTAGAAAAATAATCATTAACCATTGAGTTTTCATTTGTTTCAACAGTTCTAAAATCATCAGGATTATCAAATGTAATTGTATTGTTATTTTGACCATCACCACCACCAGTATTATTATTTGAGTTATCAGGTAATGTGCTTCTATAATCAGTTTCGTTAAATAAATAATTATACTCTGGTGATCCCTCTACAATTACTCCATTAGGATTCCAATTTAAACCAGTACCTAACTCATACTCTTTTATCATAGCAGTAGTCATGTAATTATTTCGTCTTTTTTTGTTAGCAGAATTAGCAAATGGAGATAAAATTTCATTTAGTGCATTGACAGTAAAAAATGGTGAACCTGTTAATCTTTCAAAAGTTGTTTTGCCAGTTAGTGCATCATTAATATTTACACCTTGATCTACAAGATCAACTATGTTTTGTGCAACAGCAGTTTTTTGTTGAGACTCTGTCATTGCTGTATTGTATTGATTACTCTGTGTGCCTTGAAAAGCATCAGTAGATCCACCACCACTTGATTGTGAACCACTATCATCTCTACCTCTATCCATAGCACCAGATACATCGCCACCAGCTCTGTTTTGTCCAGGATCAGTAGAACCAAAACCATCAAAACTTAATAACCCAGATGCACCGATATTAGGCTCATTATTTAATAGAGAGCCATGTAGATTAGCTTCTAACAATAAACCTTTTTCAGCATCTGTGATATATGCTAATTCTGTATCTGGACTATCTGGTGATGATTTCCAAAACTTAGGTGCAGTAACTTCTTCTGTTTTACCTAAATAATTTTTTACACCACCTTGAACTGCGTAATCTTTTTCCATTAAAATATAATTCCAAGAACACTAAGTATTAATAATAACATTATGTACTTTGAAGTTTTTCTATCTATATCAACTTCAATATCAAAAATTATTTTTTTTAATTTATCCATTATAGTAACCCTCCTAAAAATCCTAAACCACCACCAATAGCTGCACCAAATCCACCAAATTTTGATCCGATTAATGCACCACCCATAGCAGTTGTTACAGGATTAGCTTGTGTTTGTGTTGAGCCTGTTTGTACTGGAAAACCACTAGCAATTGGATTTACCAAACTACTGTATTGTTGTAGTGAAGCAAAAGGTGCTAGGTTTTTTTGTCTTTCAATATTTTCTAATTGAGCACCAGTTTGTACCAAACTAGGTGTAGCACTAGCAATACCTAGTTGTCTTTGTCGTTCTCTTTCGTAAGCATCAAATGCCATTGGCATAGCTGCATCTGCAACACCTTGTATTATTTGTTGTTGATTCATTGCTGATCCTGGTGTTCTACCAGCACCACTAAATTCTGTATTAATTGCAGTTGCTATATCTGCTCCTGCACCTTGTAATAAAGGTGATAAAAATGGATTTAGATATTTACCAGATAATGTATCTGATAGCTGTTGTTGTGCAGCAGTACCCATTAATTCTTGTCCAGCAAGTCCTGTTATTGTTTGCTGTGAGGGAGCTACATAACCAGATGCTTTTACTCCTTGTCCATATAAATTTCCAGCTTCTGATATAATTTGATTTAAAGCTGGTCTTGCAGGTTCGTATGGATTTACAGTTTGTATCTGTTGTCCACCACCACTATTTCCACCACCAAATGACATTAATCATTCTCCTTTTTATTTAATTGTTTTTCTAAAACTACATGAGTTCTTTTATAATCTAAGTTTTGCATTATTTTATCCCAACCTGGTCTTGCAAAAAGTTCCATAGCATTACAGTCATTATCTATTGCAAACTTTTCTAGCTCACTTACTAAGTGTTGCCATTTTTGTCTGTGCCTACCTGTAACAATAAATATATTGCAAGATCGTTTAAGTTTTCTTTGTATTATTTCTGTAACTACAACACCATAATATTTATCTAATGTAGTAGATTTAGATTTATCCCAAATAATCCAAAGTTGAAATTTTTTTTCTTTTAATTTTTCTAAAACAAAATCACTATCAGTATAATTTCCTGAGTATGATAAAGCTTCTTGAATATTTTTAGAAACTAAACCCCAAACATCATTTATATTTGATGTAGGTATTTGTACTATATTCATTATGTAATGCTCAAATAACTTATTCCTATGTGAACACTATCTGTTGAACTAATTGTTGCTTTAAGTGCATCTGAGTTTTCTAAAACTAAAGGCACACTTAATAACTCCTCTGAATTATTTGCTGTAAGTGATTTTGTGTTAAATATTGTAAATTCTGCACTAGCTGAATTATCTAAAACATCCATAGATACAGTTGGTGTGTTACCAGTATTATTTGTAATTCTTATAGATTTTATAATTATAGTTTCATTACTAGCAGCAGTTACTAAAGTAGTTTCTGATGCAGTAGCTAAAGCTTTACCTAAAAATCTATATGAGTTAGCCATGACTACCTAGCTGTACATGGTACATTGTTTGAACCTACTAATGATTGACCAAAAGCCATGTAGATGTATGAAGAACCAGATTGGTTTCTGTCTCCATTTGAAGACCTAAATTTAAAACCATTTGATAAAAAATCCAACATATCTGTTGAACCTTCAGCACCTGTATCTTCTGCCAATAAATGTTTACTACAAACATTGTGGGGGTCTCTTTTATTGTCATGCATATCCCAAGAACTTGTATTAGATGTTTCTTTTGTTAAAACCCAAGCAGGTTTAAATCCTGTATAAACAAATGTTCCATCTGAATTTCCATTACCTGTGTAGCTTCCAAATTTTGAGTAGCCTTTTTTCTCTGCGAAGCAGTAAGCTATAGCATCAGAGCCATTTCCATAATGGTCTGATTTAAGTGTAAAAACTTGATTAGTTGGAGCAGTATTATTCATATAAGTAGTAGTAGCTTCTGCAGCACTAGAATTTAATACCATTCTTTTAGTTGCTCCAACTTTATGATGATAAACATCCCAGTTGTAAGCATCATCTAAACTACGCATAATTATCATTTGAGGAGCTACTCCTAAACCATGTCCAAAAGTATTTGATGAGTAACTTGTAGTATTTGTAAATTTTACAATACTAAATCCTGCTGTTGTATTTACTGAAACAGTTGAACTTTGACTTCCATCTGAATTAGCTGAACCTGCACTAGCTCCTGCACTCCAACTCCATCCTACAAAATTTCTTGAACTTCCATTTGTGTCTGTTTCTGAACCTACTGTAAAACCATCAGTTCCAAAAGCTGTAACTCCAGGTACTGTATCTTCTGCAGCAGTATCATTCGGTACTATTCTTTTTTGAACACCTCTAACAACATCATATAAATTATGTTTTCTAGTATCTGTTCTACTCTTAATCCAAACCATATCAGTTTGATGACCAATACCTGTTAATGCTTGTGATGAGCCATTACCTGACCAAAGTTTAGTATTAAAATAATCTGTAGATTTATTAATTGTTGTGTAATTTGCCATATTATTCGTTTAACCCCTTTGTTGATAAAGCTGTGTAGCCAGTTGGTACATCATATTCAA
>Ga0209232_1001890_pt1 | contig 10880 bp, 11 predicted proteins | sample ETNvirenome_2_60_FD_184066 | JGI IMG/M metagenome (GOLD analysis project Ga0209232, IMG submission 184066) | Marine viral communities from the Pacific Ocean - ETNP_2_60 (SPAdes) (version 2) | ecosystem: Environmental > Aquatic > Marine > Oceanic | place: Pacific Ocean | collected 2013-06-22
AGGGATAGCAAAAGTTTGGTTTGATATTGATGGTACAGGCACTGTTACTGTAGATAATTCATTTAATGCAGGTTCAGTTACAGACCAATCTACAGGACAGTATTTTATAGCAATTACAAATAATATGAATAATACGAATTATGCTATTACTTTTGGAGGAGCAGGTACAGGAGACCAATGTCAATCTCCATCTTCTCGTTTTACAAGTTCTCTTGGTGATGCAACTAATCCTCTTTTAAATTTTAATACTAGTGGGGGAGATTATGTAGATATAGACCCTTTTGTAGGAGTAGTACATGGAGACCTCGCATAATGGCAAGTGAACTTAAAGTAGATAAATTTACAGGTGTAACCACAGCAGGTTCTATACTTGTTACAGGTGAGGGAAATTCAACAACAACTAGCCTACAACAAGGGTTGTGTAAGGCTTTTATATTTACAAATCAAATTACAGCAGCTGATAGCTTTAATATGACAGCAACAACAGACCACGGAACAGGTACTTATACAAATTCAATAACTAATAATATGGGTAGTGCAAATTGGAATCTTATGCACAACGCAGGGTTAGAGGGCGAAACTTATGGTTTAATATTGGAAAGTAGTGGTACACCTAAGACATCTGGTGCAGTAAAATTCATAACAAACAGTAATGGTAATTCTGCTCAAGATGCAAGTAAAATACAACAATGTTGTTTTGGAGACCTTGCATAATGGCTAGTATATTAAGAGTAAACACATTAACAGATGCAAGTAGTAATAATTCAGTGCCAATGGCTACTGTTAATCAGGGAACAGCAAAATCGTGGGCAGATTTTACAATGGCATCAACACCCTCTGCTGATGATTCATTTAATTTAGCAAGTATTACAGATGTTGGTACAGGTAAAATGGGTATAGTAGTTACAAGTGTTTTTGCAACTGTCAATTATGCAGCACAAGGGCATAGCAATGGAACAACAGGTAACAATTTTGCATCAGAAACTTGTGTTGGTTTAAAACAAGGTCAAAATGTAACTACAAGCACTTCAACTTATGAATTTTCTGTAACAGGTGCAAGTGATTATGTTGATGCAATTCATAATTATACACTTACACACGGAGACCTAGCATGACCAAAGCATCAGATTTAGCAAGGTTTGGAGCAGTACAATCTGGACAGATAATAGAATCAATTTCATCTCCTTGTGATGGGTCAACTATAACTGTAAGAAGTGGCTCATATACTTTTGAAAATGTAACTGCTGTTCAAAATGCTACAAGTACTTATGCTGATATAACTGGTTCAAGTTTTACTTATACCCCACCATCAATAGCAACACGAGTTGTATATGAATTTAATTGGCATGAAGCTTATATTGATACTTATGGAGCAGGTCATCACAAATTTTTTATAGATAGTGATGTAGTTACTAATGCAAGGTTTAATTGTAGAGGAACTTTTTGGGGTCATCCTACTCGTTTTAGATGGATTATTAATATTGGTGGTGTTGCTGATACAGATGATGGAAGGTTAGCAAGTTGGACTTCAAATAAAACTTTAAAATTACAGTTTAGAGAATATGGTTCAAGCAATGAGGTTAAGGCTCATCAAACAGATGGTTTTGATGGTTCTTCCACAGATGTGTTTAGTATGCCAACTTTATCTATAACTGCAATTAAATAAAAGGATATTATTAGTATAATGGAAAGTATTGACCCAATGTTATTTTGGAATATAATTTTAACTATGGTTGTTGTACCTTTTGGTTGGGCATTTAATAAGATGTTCCAAGAGGTAAAAAGAATACAGATACTTTTAAATAAAACAAGAGAAGAATATGCACGTAAGGATGATGTAAAAGAGGATATGCATGAGTTGATGGATGCAATAAGAAGATTAGAAGATAAATTAGATAAAATATTAATGGGGAATAAGTAATGGCTTCAACATATACAAGTAGAATAAGATTAGAAAAACAAGCTGATGGTGAAAATCCTAATGCATGGGGTTTAATACTTAATCAAAATGTTATTGACATGGTAGATGAAGCAGTTGCAGGAATGGTAAGTGTAAATTGTGCAACTGGTACAACAATAACTCTTTCAACTGCAAATGGAGCTACAGATGATTCAAGAAATGCAGCAATAACATTAACAGGAGCATTAGGTGGAGATACAACGATTGTATTTCCTGCTCAAGAAAAAACATATTTTATTAGAAATTCAACATCAGGTGATTATAATGTTTTATTAAAAGCAGGTACAGGAACTGCAGTTACTGCTACAGGTCAGGGTTTAAGCATGATGGTAGCTACAGATGGTAATACTGTTTATAATATGAAGTCAGAAGATAATGACACTAAAATTTATAGTGCATTTCTTACACCTACTGCTCTTTCTTCTGCTACTACTGCTATAGTTCCAACAGAAGCTAAATCTATATATCAAAGAATTAATACTGCTTCAAATGATGTTACTGTAGAAGTTAGTGTAGGTAGTTTATCTTTAGGACAATATATTATTATAGATAAAGTAACAACAACAAATAAGATGACTATTAGTTGGACAACAGGTTCTCAAGGTTTAAGCTTATCAAGTGCAACAGACCTTGCGATAGGAATTTATAATGGTGATAAATTTTCTTTTACAGAAACAGTTAAAGCATAGGTTGTAAATGTCTATACCTTTTATTTCAAATATAGCACTTACTGAAGTAGATTCAAGTGGAAATCTTAATGATAAAGCAGGAACTACTAAAAGTAAATTTCCTATACAAATATTTAAATTAACTGATAATATTACAGGTAATTTAACTTTAGATAATAATACTGCACATAAAAAAATAATATTTGATACGAATACTAAAACTGTTATTAATGATACAGGTTCTCCTTTAACAATTAATTCTAGTGTGCCTGTAGAATTAAAAGGCACTGGTAATATTCAGTGTACAGATTTAACATTTACAAGTTCAGTTACTGATACTTCTCACACAGGTACAACAACTATAAGTGAAGCAAATAATTCTACTGTAGTTGTGTCTACATTTAATAGAACTGCTGATATTTCTGAATCATCAGGTGTAGGTGTGTCTACAGGTTTTGGTGGTGTTTTTTCTACATCAGATACAGTTATGTTGCCTAATACAGAATTACTAGACTTACCTCCTAATCCGGGCAGTAATAATGGAACTTTACAAGCTAGTGCATTATTAGCTGGTCAACAAATGCTTACTCTTGCAGGAGGTAGCTCATCTATGAGTAATCTTAAAGATTCAAATTTTAGAATAACTTTTGGCAATGGAGTTACTAAAACAGGTGCAGATGCTAGTCATGTGGGTAATACAATAACTTTTTCAACTACAGGTCATCAAGTGAATTTCTCTTTTCTTAGTGATGTAAATATAGTAAGACCCACAATTACAGGTTCTGTTTCAAGTATAAGGATACCTAACAATACAGTATCAGCAGGTGGTAGAAATATAGCCTTTACAAATAATTTATCTATAGATGTTGTGTTAACAGGTAATGACCCTTTTGATAATGTAACTGTTACTGCATCTGGTGGAACACAAACAGAGCAAGTATCTAGTACAGATGGTTCTTTTAGTTTAACAGGAACTATATCAGGTAGTAATAGTAGTTTTACTCCAGCAAGACCATATGCTTTAAAATTAGTTAATAATGGTAGTGGTAATATAGTAATTGGAACTCCTTATTCAGGAACTTTATCAACAAGAGCATTTTAATGGCATCAACAGATTCAAAATTAACTAAACTAAAATTTCTTCCCGGATTTCATAAGGAGTCTACTCAGTATTCTGAAGAAGGAAAATGGTTTCAAGGTAATAGAGTTAGATTTAGAGAAGGTAAACCTGAAAATTTAAGAGGTTATGCTAAACATAATTCAGAAACTATTAAAGGTACTGCAAGAGATTTACTTACATGGTCTGATAATGACACAAGAAAACATATTATATTTGGAACAAATAAAGAAGTTAAAGTAGAAAAAGATTCAGTATGTTATGATGTAACTCCTATTGTTACAGTTGTTGAAGATAATAATATTTTTTCTACAAATAGTGGTTCTAAGGTTGTAGGTGTAAGTATTACTAATCATGGTAGAGAAGAAGGTGATATAATAATTGTTGAAGGTGCATCTTCTATAGGTGGTAATATTGATTTAAAAACTGAAACTTCATTAGGCACAGGTATTTATGCAGTTGCAACTCCAGTAAGTATAAATGGTTTTAAAATTAATGCAGTTACTGTAGCTGCGGCAACATCTGCAGAAGCAGGAGGTACTACAGTTTCTGTAGCATTTTTACTTGATAATGAGCTATCAGATAGTATTCAGGGATTAGGATATGGAGCAGGAGTTTACAATGCAGGTACAACCACTACAAATATAAGAGCATGGAATCAACCTTCATCTGTGTCTGACATTACATTTCAGGGTTCTCAGTGGAGTTTTGATAATTGGGGTGAAGATGTTTTGGGTTTAAGACGAGGTGGTAATATATATTACTATGATACTGATGCATCTATAACACCTGAAAGAATGAAACCTGTTACAAGTGCAACTAATGCAATTCATGTAACTGCAACATCTGCACCTTCTAAGTCAAACTTTTTATTAGTTTCACCTAATGATAGACACGCAATATGTTTTGCAACTAATGAATTTGGAACAGGTGATTTTAATAGTATGTTAGTACGTTGGTCTGACCAAGAAGATTTTACAAATTGGGCAGTTTCTGCTGGGACTACTTCAGGAGAAAATACTCTTGCAGATGGTACAGAAATTATTGGTGCAGTAAGAACAAGAAGTGCAATACTTATATGGACTGATAATGCTCTTTATAGTATGACATTTATTGGTGGTAGATTTGTATTTTCATTTACACAATTAGGAACTAACTGTGGATTAATTGCACCTCATGCAGCAATCGACTATGATGGTATTGCCTATTGGATGAGTGATAATAACTTTTATGCTTATGATGGTAGAGTTAATAATTTACCTTGTACAGTAAGAAGACATTTATTTGAAGACTTTAATAATACAAATAAAGATAAAGTTTATGCAGGTATAAATTCTGAGTTTAAAGAAATAATTTGGTTATACCCAAAAGGTGACTCTACTGAACCTAATGCATATGTAATACATAACCCTGAAGAAAAAACATGGGTATTTGGAGATAGTTTTTTTACAACATTTAAAGACAGAACAGTATTTGAAAATACGATTGCAACAGGTAAAGTATCTGCAACTGCTGACACATTTTTATGGGATAATGAACCTGAAGATGTGTACACAGGTGATGGTACTGCATTAAGTTCTTTTATTGAGTCTGCATCTTTTGATATAGGAGATGGAGATAATTTAATGTTTTTAAATAGAATTATACCTGATTATAAATTTGATACAGGAGAAGAAGTAGAAATATTTGTAAAGGTAAAAGAGTTTCCTACAGATACTTTTACAATTAAAGGACCTTTTACTGTTAATGCAGGAACTAAAAAAGTAGACTTTAGAGCAAGAGGTAGACAGGCAGCTGTTAAAGTTTCTTCTACAAGTGAAGGTTCATGGAAGTGGGGTTCTGTTAGATTGGCATTACAACCTGATGGTAAAAGATAATGGCAAGTTATCCTAAGTTTTCTGTTTATAGAGAAATACAAAATATAAATGATATGTATAATGAAGTTGTTTCATGGGGAAACAGGTTAACTGCAGAACTAGATGTAAGAGATGAAGAAGTTAATAATAAAGCTACAATTAAAGTTGAGGTTGTTGTAACTGTAGCAGAAATAGGCAGACCTCAAGCAGGTGATGTTGCTTTTTCTTCAGGAGAAAGTAAGTTTAAAGGTTATACAGGAAGTGCATGGGTGGATTTTCATTAATGAATATACAAAATTATTTTAATTTAGTTAATAATAGTACGTTTGTAGAGAATGTAAATAAAGGAATTACACAAACTAGTGACTACTTTGGAACAAAAACAATTCAAGGTATGGCATTAAACACAGGAATGTTGTATAATAAGAGTAATAAATTTGTTAATAATATTAGTAACTTTCAGTCTAATATGACTCAAGGTCAATCTAATTATTTAACTCCAAATAAAACAGGTAAGATAAATGGCATACTTAACCAATAGACAAGCACCTAATAGTGGATTAGCTAATCTTCTTGCAATGAAAGGAAGAATGGGTGATACAGAATTAGTGCATATGTCTAAACCTGAAATTAATATGATGGAAAGGATGGGTAAGATGACTAGTAATCCTATGACAGGACTACCTGAAGCATTTAGTTTAGAAGATGAAATTACAGGACTTGTTTCACTTATGAATATGCCAAGTGCAAAAACTGCAATGACTGACTTAATGGAATTTGGAAAAGAAAAATTAAAAAATTTAACTATGAAAGATATGCCATTACCACAGCAACAGCAAGTTCCAATGCAAATGCCTATGCCACAACCACAACAAGGTGCAATGGCTAGTCTACGTTCAGGTGGTTTGGTTTCTTTTGGTGAAGATATTAAAAAAGCTATTAGAGAAAATGACCAAGATATAGAACCTTTTTTAAGTGGCATAGAAGACTTAGTAAAATTTAGATTTGGAGTTGATGTATCAAGTGGTTCTCAACCAACAATAGGAGCTACTAGACCATCTACAGACATTGCAGAATCACAAGTTGTTGATATTAATAAAATGAAAAATGATTTTGGTGAAGTAACTAATATGCCTGTTAAACTTCCTGAAAAAGGTGAGTTTGATTTTAGTGGTTATACAAAAGATAAAGATAGTGGTATTTTATATCCTAAAATGTCAAGAGGTAGAAGACCTAAAGATTATTTTGAAGGACAGGTTTATGATGATAGAGGAGATGGTATGACTGACTCTATTAGTTTTAAAGTAGAAGGAGACCCTGTAATTAAAGGAGCAAGATTAAGTGCAGATGAGTATGTGTTACCTGCAGATTTAGTTGCAATGTTAGGTAATGGTTCTTCTGATGCAGGTGCAGAAAAGTTAGATAAGTTTACAAAAGAAATGAGAGTAAAAGCTTTTGGTACACCAAAACAACAAAGAAAGATTAACACAACTAAAGAACTAAGGGATATGGCATAATGGGATTTTTTGATTCAGATGTAACATATGGAAGTGCATATAATTTACCTACTGATTATAAGTCAGGACTTTCTGATGTATTAGGTGAAGCTAAAAAAATATATGAGGGTAAGAAAGCTACAGGATATCAAACTTATCCGGGTGACAGAATTGCAGGTTTTACTCCTGAAGAATTAGCGGCAATGACAGGTATATCAGGTTTGGTAGGTTCAGGTGCTAGTTACTTTGACCCTGCTACTAACCTTGCAAAAGGATTAGGTGATAAATTTACTGCAGATACTGCACAGTCATATATGAATCCTTATCAACAGGCAGTTGTGGATGTTGAAAAAAGAAAAGCAAGAGAAGATTTTGGACAGACAATGCAAGACATTGGAACTAAAGCAGTAGGTGTAGGTGGATTTGGTGGTTCAAGACAGGCATTACTAGAAAGTGAAGCAACTAGTGATTTGGGTCAAAGACTTTCTGATATACAGGCAATAGGAACTAAGTCAGCATTTGATGATGCAAGGAAGGCATTTGAAGACCAGAAGGCAAGGGAAAGATTATCAGGTAGTGCATTAACTACTCTAGGAGAAAAAGCTCCCGGACAGGCTTTAAAAGAGCTTACTGCCCTATCAGGTGTAGGTGAAGCAGGTAGAGGTATGGACCAATCCAAGATGGACTTAGCATATGGTGACTTTATGGACCAACAAAATTTTGCTAATCAAGCTTTATCAGATTATGCAGGTTACTTATATGGTTTTCCTACTACAGGATTTCAAAAACAAAGTCAGGGTTTTGCTCAACCAAGTGGATTCCAAAATCTCATGGCAGTTTTAGGAACAGGTAGTAAATTATTTCCTAGCTTTGGATTTAAAGAAGGTGGTCATATTGCCTTTAGGTCGAATGGTGGATTGTCAGGTTTAATGACTCCAGAAACTATTGATACAATAGTAGAAAATGATTTTGAGGATGAACCTACAACAACTAGTACACCTAAATCTAAAAAAGATATGACAATGAAATATTTAGAACAGATGTTAAAAGGTAGTTCAAATGTTACTGATGAATATGCAAAAGCATTACAGGCACAGGCAGAGATTGCTAATATTAAAAAGAAAAGACTAGAAGAAAGAGGTTTTATGGACAGGCTTGGTGAGTTTGCTCAAGGTGTTGTAGAAGGATATGACCCTACACGACCTCAGTCAATGGCAGGTTCACTTGCATCAGGAGCAAAGGCAGTAAAGAGTGATGATGAAATACTACAAGAAAGAGCAAACATAGAAGAGCAACTTGCAAAAGGTCAAATAGGTTTAGCAGAAGCAAAAGTTAAACTTGCAAATTTAAATTTAAAAACTTTTACTGCTTTAGATAAACTTACTAAAAATCCTTTTGAATTTGAAGGTCCTTCTAATGCAGATATGACACCTTTAATTAAGGGTTATTTAGGTAGCGAAGGAAGTAAAACATTTTCTAAAGATTTTCAAACTGTAATGAGTAAAGCTTTAAATCTTGCAAGAGTAGAAGCTATGAAAAGAAATATAACTAATGAAGGAATGTTTAATAATCTTGTTAAAGAGTATGCAGTACAAATAGCTAAAGGATTAAAGGAAAATCCGGGAACTAATCTTTCAGATAATATTAAGAAAAACAAAGAGTTAACAGAAAAAATTCTTAAAGATATGAAAGATGGAAAACTTTCAGGATTTTAGGAATTATATTTAAATGTTAAACTTTAGAACAGATACCTTTTTACGTTTAAGAGAAGATATGGATTCTCTTGCTGGACAAAATTTGCTTACTTCTGAAAAAGTTAAAGCAATGGTTAAGGCTAAAGGTATAGACTTAAAAGATTTTTTAGATGCTAATGATAAGTTTGTGGCAAGTGGTCAGACATATGATGACTTAGCAAGTGACACTAGCACTTTAGATACTATTGTTGCAGGTGGTTTAAGTTTAATAGAGGGTGGGGGTAGTTTAGGAAAGGCACTACTAAAAAGTAATCCTTATACTCTTCCTATTGCCACTGCAGTTGAGAATAGTGCAGAAGTATTAGGTGAGTATGTACCTGATGCAGTTAAGTCTTCATACCAAGCAATGAGTGACCCTTATACAGGAGACAGTCTTTTAAAAGGTATAACTAGAGATGTTAGTGGTATATTTATGGGTGGTGGAGCTTTACTTAAACTAGGTAAAAAAGCTATAGTAGGTGGTAGCCTTGCTCCAAACATAGCAAGATTTTATAATAAACTTGGAAGAAAGTCAAAGTTTGCAGTTAGAAATACTGCATATGGTATTCCTTTTGCAACTGCTCAAACTATAGTTGAAGACCCTAGACAGAATAGTTATGACATGATAAAAGCTTTAATGTCAAATGACCCTAAAGCACTGGAAGCACTGCGTAATTTAGATACTGACCCTACTGCTTTAGATTACTTAGATGCCTTTGTTAAAAATGTGGGTGTTGATATGACACTTTCATTAGGACTTGCTACAGGATTTAAAGGAATTGCAAAATCATTTCAAGCAGGAAAGAATAGTAAGATTGCTCAAAAGATTACACCACTAGGTATAGGAAAAAAAGTTACAGACTTTTCTAAAAAATATTTGACTTCAAGAATGGGAACTGATGATGTAACTCTTGCATCTTTAGTTAAGAGAGATGCTTCAGGTAAGGCAGCAATGACAAGAGCAGATGGAATTTCAAAAGATTTTGAAAGATTTGCTAAAGAAGAGTTTGGTGATTTCGCAGATGATGCAAAGTTTAGAGAAGATATTTTTAATACATATTTACAATTAAAAAGAAATCCTATTACAAATGAAATAGTAAATCCTCCTGCAAATATTATTGCAACATTAGACAATGCAGGTGGTAAAACTAGACAGGCACTTGATGATATGAGAAAATCTGTATCTGAATTAGGAAATCATTTAAGTGGTAAAGTGCGTGGCACTCTAGGTGCAGTAATAAATAAGAGTGCAAAAGAAGGTACATATTTATTAAGGTCATATGACTTTTATGATGACCCTACATTTAAAAAGAAGTTACAGGAAAGAATTAGAAATAGAGGAAATGCCATGAGAAATGGTGTAACAGGAGATGACATAACAGATAATGCATTTACTTATTTGCAAAAACAATTTCCTACTGCATCTAATCAAGAGATAACTGAAAAACTTTTAAAACTTGCAGGGGATACTCCTAATGAACAAAAAGGTTTTGCAGATTTTGTAACTCATATTGCAAATAGAAATGCAATTAAAATTACAGGTAAACCTTTAACAAAAAGAATATTTAAAGAACCTGCACTAAGAGATTTATTTGGTGAGGTAAAAGACCCTACTCTTAATTATGTAAAGACTTATGAAAAACTTGCATTGTTTAAAGCAGAAAATGATTTCTTAGAAGAAGTTGCAATTAAAATGCATAATGATTTTAATACTAGAATTACAAATATTCTTAAAGCTAATAAAGATGCAATGGATAATGGAAGAACTAACTTTCAATTTGAAGGTAGAAATATTCAAACAAGTGCAATACAAAATAAAAACTCTCAGCAGATGGCAATAGATGAAGCTAAAAAAGGTTTAGTTGACATGGGAGAAATAGGTAAAGATAGAATAAATGCAATATTTGGTAGTAAAATATTAAATAAAAAACAAATGAAGAATCCACTTGAGCATATATATGCAAGTGATACTTATGCAGAAGCAATTAAAAATGGTTTAGATGTAAACTTTAGTGATAATAAATTTGTAAAAGCATGGTTAGCTTCAAAG
>Ga0209232_1001892_pt1 | contig 10875 bp, 9 predicted proteins | sample ETNvirenome_2_60_FD_184066 | JGI IMG/M metagenome (GOLD analysis project Ga0209232, IMG submission 184066) | Marine viral communities from the Pacific Ocean - ETNP_2_60 (SPAdes) (version 2) | ecosystem: Environmental > Aquatic > Marine > Oceanic | place: Pacific Ocean | collected 2013-06-22
CTGTTCAGCAACCTGCCGCTCCTGTGGCAGTTTCACAGCCTGTAGATAATGGGCTAACTCCGCATCAAGGAGCATTGCCCGTTATGATGCCACAACGAACTCACGAGGAACAACGGGTGGCAGTGAAGCCACCCGTGGCGACACCTTACACTCCACAAAACACTGTAAATCCATTTGCCGCTGACAAAAAACCCGGACACGCTTACAACACAGGAGAATACGCTCCAACACAACGACAGTATGGCTTGAGTGACGAGTATGATTATCGCAACCGTGCCATGCCAGCCAACTTTGGCAACATTTCATGGGATAGTGCCGTTCAATCGCTTGGCGATGACCCAAGCATCAATTGGGACGATTTCAAAAGGGCATTTGTTTCGCAAGTGTTTGACGAGTTTGGTGACATGCTTCACAAGTCCGACCCACATGTGGCCGGTGCGGTGGTCATGCGTGTCTTTTTGGAAAAAATGCTGAGGAAGTGAATGCCATGAGCGACATGGAGGCGTTTATTCACGACATGGACAGGAAAATGTCTGCAAAGTCGTTTGAATACTTCTTCAAGGAGATTTTGGGTTTTGATTATTCGGGCCACCACAAGTCGTGGGACGAGGGACTGGCTGGCAACCGCTACTACTGCGTGAAAGCATCTCGTGACCACGGCAAGTCTGTGTTCTTCATGTCCTACGCCCTGTGGATTGCCGCCTTCCAGCCCGGTAAACACATCATGATTTTCTCGCACTCGTTGGAACAGACGCTTGAACACATGCGTTTCATTCGTCAAAACATTGAGAACACACCCTCCATTCGCTACCTCATTCCCGAAGGCCGTCCATGGCGAAAGACCTACTTTGAGTTCAGCAACGGTAGCCGTATCATGGCCAAGTCGGTCGGCGGTGGTACTCGTGGTTTCCACCCGGATGTTGTGTTGTGTGACGATATTTTGTGGGGTACGACGGGTACTGAACTACAGCGTGCCGCAGACTGGTTTTACGGTGTCCTGCTTCCTGTTCTCCACCACACGGGTCGCCTCATGATGGTGGGTACGCCGTTTTCGTACAACGACCTGTACTCTCAGTTGGAGCAAACCGAGACATTCCAAGTGGAGACATACCCCGCTATCAACAAAGAGGGTGAAGCCTTGTGGCCGGAGCGTTGGGATTTGGACTCGCTTGACGAGCGGCGACTTACCATGCCAGCCATTCAGTTTTCCCGTGAGTATCTGTGTGAGCCTATTCACGATGTCGCCAGTATGTTTCCCAACGACATACTGGAAAAGGCACGCAACAAAGACCTCGTGTTGCTTGACCGTGCTGATACAGAATATGATGCAGAAGGTGAACCAGCGGGGATTTTTGGTCAGCATTTTATTGGGTGGGACACAGCCATTGCATCGGATAAAAACGCTGACTTTACTGCTATGACTGTTATGCGTATGTTACCAAATGAAAATGTCAAACAAATCGTTGGTATCGTCCACGAGCGTGGTATGTCGGGGTTGGCGCAGAAGAATCAAATCATGATGCTTAACAACCGCTTTCAGCCCGACCTCATTGAGTTAGAAGGGAACAACTTCCAGCGTATGTTTCAAGCCGAATTGCTTGAGATGCGCCAAGACATTCCAATCAAGACTTTCATGACAACACGCACACGCAAGGAAAGCCTGTTTATGTCGCTCTTGATGGCCTTTGAACAAGGGCAGATTCAAACGCCATATGGAGACAAACGAAGCCGTGAGTTCACCCACAAGTTAGAAACTGAACTCAACCGCTTCGGTATGCAAAAGAATGGTAAGTTGGAAAGCGTGGGTACGCACGATGACTTGGCAATGTCTCTTGCACTGGCGAACTGGGCTACAAAGGAGTTCAAAGGTTCTGTTGTCTTGCTTGACGATGTGCTACCCGGCTTTGATGAGTGGATTCGTGGTAAACCACACCGCTCACGAGATAATAATCCGGCTGACGGGTGGATGATACCATGATGTTTCCTTTTGATGAATGGGGTTTTTGAATGACTTGTGAATGTGGACATTGTGTTGGAATGGGTACTGCTTGGGACTCACTTGAAAAGAAACTGTGTCCCGAAGGTAAAGCCGCCGCTAAGCGGAAGTTCAAGGTATATCCGTCTGCATACGCTAACGGTTGGGCTGTTCAATACTGCCGAGGCAAGTTCCGAGGGAAGAAGGGGAAGAAGAAATGATGGACTTTGATTATGTCATGGCTTTTCTCAAAGCAAAGCGTGATGCTCCCAACTATCGTGAGGCCACGGATAAGGAGATGAAAGCAAAGAAAAACTGTGGCACATGCAAAGCGTGGGATAGTTCTGCTACGAATGACCCAAAAACAGGGTACTGTAAATGGTACGATTTCAACTGCAATGCAGACCATATTTGTGATGCGTGGGTGAGGAAAGAATGAGCGACCGATGTACCTGTCATGATGTCCTCATCGTGAAGAATTTGAATCGTTGGTTCAAGGAGAAGTGGGTAGATGTGTCTCGTAAAGACAAGGATGGTAAGCACCCACCTTGCGGTAGGTCAAAAGCAAAGAAAGGAAGCAAAGGCTACCCTAAGTGTCGCCCTTCTGTTAAGGTTTCAAGTAAAACTCCTAAGACCAGTGGCTCTATGAGCGAGGGTCAAAAACAAGCCGCCACCAAACGCAAGCGAGCAAAGAAGCAGGGTGTGGGCGGCAAACCAACGGTGGTGAAAGCAATGAAAGACAAAAAGAAAGACATGAAAGGCAAAAAGGGTATGGTGATGGTGATTGCGGTCACAGCCAAACCGAAAGGTAAGGACAAAGTGGGTGTGAAGAAAATGCAAAAGTTTGCAGGGCAAATGGAGCAATGCCACACTTGCGGCAACATGTTTCCTAATTACCGTATGTTGAATCAGCATCAACAACAAACGGGCCATTGATGTAAGAAGGATTAAATGAAAGGTCAATTCAGTGGTCATTATGTGGGGGAGTCTGTTTATCGGTGACGAGTACGATGTACCGTTGCGTGTTGCAGACGAGTTTTCCAACACCGTGTTGAAAAGCATCGCTCAACATCCTCATTTTCAGCCACGAAGTGTCCCTCTCAAGAGTTTAAATACAGTCATCAAAAAAGAAGACGCAGTATCACGGTTTTCAAAAAACGGTGATGGGTGGTTTGAGAGTAAATACGGCACAGATGCCAACACCATTATTCGCATGTGTCGTAAAATGCGCCGACACGACAAAGCGTTTCGGGAAGAGTATGACGGTATCATCAAAGACATACGCCGTGTCAAGGCCATGGAGGTTAATTTAACCATCAAGTCTCTTTCGTGGGCTGACGGTATGGAGAGTGTCATACGCAATATCGGACTTGATGACCGCTCACTTAAGGCACTGCGAAAGTTTGGTGAATCTCGTGGCATCAGCCTTCAAAAAGCGTGCCATCAGTACCTCAAAGCGGTCACTGTGCTTCAACACCTTAACGACAAGTTGGATTGGGACACTGATGACCAGCAAAATTGGGTTGATGCAAACGACATGAAGAAAGAAGCCCAAAAAATGTGGAAAAACACACTTCATCAAATTGATGGGCTGAAAAAGACAGATGCAACCGCTCTTAACTTCGCATCCAACCTTTTACAAAACGAAGGTGCCCTTGGAAGCAGAGAAATCGTGCGTAGGGGCTACGGCACCCTTCACAAATCTATGACAGCAGGTAAAATGAGTTCGTTGCTCAAAATGTACGGTGAAGAGGTTGATGTTTACAAGGGGAGTGAGCGGAACACCTTTGTCAAGCAAGGCACGGATGGTTTCATCATCAAAGACATGTGGGCCTACACCGCTGGCTTCGTGGATGCCGATGGAAGCATTTTCATCTCCGAGCGTGGCGACCCTCGTGTGACAATTGTAGCCAGTGGCGACAACGGATTGGCACATTGTGAGGAATTGCAGAAGATGATTGGGTGTGGTCGTCTTGTGTCCGATGGAAAGTTGGCAAAGAACACCATCAAGCCCGTTCATCGGCTTATTTTCTCTTCAAAGAACGACATTCGTGAAATTCTCAAGGGTGTTCTTCCTCATCTCAAACTCAAATCGCTACAGGCCAAAGCAGTGTTGAATTACATTGAAGAGAAGGACACCATGCGAAAGACTGAGTTGTATCAGTTGGTGACCTACAACAATTGGAAAGAGCATAAAAACAAAGCCGCTTCTCTTCTTGATAAGTGGGGCTTAAATGCAGACACGATAGGTACATACGCTGAGGGATTGTAATGGCAGAAGAACAAGGTAGAATTTCACGATTTCTTTCAGCGTTGGGCACACCTTTCCGCCGCAAGGAATCTCCTACCCCAACCATGCCGCTATGGACAAGCGGTATTCAAGAACCTGTTATGGCGCAGGGAATCACTATCCCTGCTTTGTATGCAGTGAGCAACGAATCATTGATTCTTCGTACAGTGCTTGCAAAGTTGCGCCAAGAAATGTTTCGTCGTGGTTATTACTGGGAAAAGAAGTTTGCACGCAAATGTACGGTGTGCGATGAGGAATACCAAAGCGAAGTAGAAGTATGTGCTGAGTGTGGCGGGTCTGTAAGAAAACCCGATGTGGACGAAATAACTTACGCCAAGTGGCTTCTCAAACAAGAAAACAGCATGGAACAGTCATTCATCAGTGTGCTTAACGAAGTAGAAGCAGACCTCAATGTGGTGGACGATGCCTTCATGATTTTGGTTAAGGAGTATTTCATTGACCCCAATAGTAAGGAAGTGGCATTTTACCGTGTTAAGGAAATCATGCGTGGCGACCCCATTTTCATGCGTATTGTTGCTGACAAGCGTGGTGTGCGTGGTGGCCGCTACAAAACATGCCTTATCCATCGTGACCAAATTAAAACACACGCTGAGGACGATAGTTGTGAAGTGTGTGGTGCCGACCTCCACGATGTACATTATGTGAACATGGCAGGAAGTGGAAAAACACAATACTTTGTTGAAGGTGAAGTGTTGCATGTAAGCAAGTACAAGCCTTCCAAACTCTATGGTCGTTCACCTGTCAACACCATGTGGCGACAAGCCATGACGCTCACTGCCATGGATAATTACATCTACACAGCATACCAAAAGAGGCGTATGCCCAAAGGTATCGTATCGGTCACCACAGATAACTTGGAATCCATGAAGTCTTTTTGGAAGGCTGTGGATGAAAAAATGGAGCGTGACCCTCACTATGTACCCAAAGTTGGTATTGAATCGTCTTCCGGTCGTGGAGGTGTCAATTGGATTAAATTCATGGATACACTTGAAGAAATGCAATACATTGCAGTGCGTGATGAAATCCGTAACCGCATCGCCGCTTTCTACGGTGTTTCTTCGGTTTTCATGATGGATGCCGGGAAAAAGGGTGGCCTTAACAATGAAGGTATGCAGATTCTTGTGACAAACCGTGCTGTAGAGTTCGGGCAAAAAGTGTACACAGAAGTTTTGTTCCCTCGCCTTCTCAAGCAAATGGACATCAATGATTGGAAACTTACGCTCTACCCCAACGAAGAAGAAGATGAGATTACACGCCTACGCCGTGATTCGGAAGAACTCAATGTTGCACAACGAATGGCGCAACTTGGCTTCATGCCCGAACTTATTGAAGATACGGCAAACCGAGACATCCGGTTTACCTACAAGCGTCCCGAACCTCAACCACCGCAACAGGGTGCTCCACCCGGCGGTGCTCCACCGATGGGTGGGGGTATGCCACCCGGCATGCCACCCGGTATGCCACCCGGTATGCCGCCCGGTATGCCCATGATGCAAGGAAGAGGCCCGCAAATGCCCCCACAACTCGCTCAACAGGTCATGCCACCTCCACAACCCGGAGGTCAAGGTGTGGGATTACGAAACCGAGGGCCAGCGACCCCACAGCGACGAGGAAGTATGGGTAGCGGTGCACCATTCTCCAATGTACAACAAAGAGGGCCAGCACCGTCTATGCAACAAAACTTGAGTAATGCGCTACTGGATGCTCGTCGCCCACGAGGACAGTAATGCTCTTAAAGACGAAAGACATGAGGCGAACATAGCAGGGATTAACATGGACTTATTGAAAATGCACCCAATGGCACGAAAAATGGAACAAGCACAGAAATCATTCATTTCAGCACTTGAAAGTGGAGATGGTCAAATGGCTAAGCAACACCTCAGTGAAGTGCAGAAACTTAGCGACTTTTTGGCTGATGATTTGCATCAAGAGATTGCAAAATCCGATGTAGTCACTCCACAAGGCCCACGAGACATATTCGCTGGTGGTGTTCCAGTCATAAAAATGCAAGAGCAAACCCCAGTTAAACCTGCTATAGAAGGACAGCGACTTGGATTTATGTCCTCTTCTCGCCACAGTCCACAATACAAGCGAAGTGCTGGCTCATACGGTCGTCGTCTTTGAGGTGATTAAATGAGCGAATCGTCCGATGCTGAACAGTTGATTGGTGTCCTCATTAACAAAATGGAGTCTATGGATTCCAATCTTTTAATCCTTAAGGCTGAAAATGATGCTCTCAAAAGACTCATTAACAACCCACAAAAACTACTTCGTAAAATGGGTCTTGTCAATATCTCTACTCCTTTCACCGATGATTTACAAATTGACCCATTCCGAGGAGATATGGCTCTTGAAGGTGGTGCTCTTCTCAAGAGTTCACCCGAAATCGGTACGATGAGCAATGAGGCAATTCACGCCATGTCTTGGGAAGATATTCACGAGATGGCAATGGGCGCAAAGGGGGCTATGGAATGAAACCAAGAGCAGTAGGAAATGGATATTTGGCAAAAGCCATTGAAATTGAACAGCGACTTGACCGATTGGAAAAGGCAAAGAAAAATTGCCCCGAATGTAAAGGTAAAGGCGATGATTGCAAGTGTGATGAAAAGTGCCCTTCCTGTGGTGGTAAAATGAACAAAATGGGCGGCTGTATGAAGATGGGTTGCGGCGGCAAAATGGAAAAAGCCGAACCGGGTTTCAAGGCTGAGAAAATTACCGATGTAAACCCTTCTTTCCATGCTGAATCGGGTGGGCAAACCAAAAGCGGCTACTTTACGACTAACGGGCGTACCATTGAAACAGAAGATGCTCCCAAGAAAAAGAAGCCAAAAGAAGCGACCAACATGCAACAACTCGGCTCCCGCATGAACCCGCATGAAGGTACGGGTGTTGAGCGAGAGGATTCGGCGGGTGGGCGTTGATGCCTAACCCAAAAGCGGCATTGAGAGAAAGCGGTTTGCCTGTGATTTGCAAGTGTGGTGCTACTCCCGATTCGGGTTGTAAAGGGCCATTCCCCGGTACTGACATTCACGCTTGCCCCCAATTCAAGCCGCTATGATGGCGGTGTTAATGTGAACGACCATTTCTATGTGTGTAGTAATCAACTACTCAAATCATTGGATGATGGTCTTGACCTTGTTTATTCGGCGGCTGAATACATTCTTGCCTACGAAGCACTTGACACTACTCCAAGCGAACCGCTGTTCAAATCACTCAAAGCCACGGCTGAGATGATTTACAAGAATAAAGAACAAGCAGAAAAAGATGCAGTAAAAGTCGGTGAAACTGATTACAAATATCCCGAAGGTATGGGCTACTTGTTTGCTCTTCAACACTCACACGGTGAACCAACCAATCATGTATGGAAAGACGGCCTTCAATCACCTGTAAACAAAAAACACGGCCATGCAATGTGGCCGTACTATCAACCAAAAGACGGTACTCATCCGTACCAGCGGCATCACTTCCCGTTTCACGAAGTCAACCACCCACTTCTTCGCACCAACGCAGTTTCGGGAATGCCTGCGTATGTGGAGATGCTACGCAATTGGGCACTGGGTGGACACGGTAAAACCGAAAAGGAAATGGAAAAGCAATTCTTTGATACTCTTGGTAAAGACCACCCTCTTGTCGGTGGATTTCAACAAAAAGGCGGAAAGAAGGTAAACATCCTTGGTGATACCCGTCCAAACGGCACACTTCTTCATCACCAGCATGACATGTATGAACGAGACTACTTCCGTTGGTTGAAGCAAAATATCAATCGGCAAGACGAGTTGCAGGCTGAGGGCATGGACAATGCTGAAGTCAAAGAACAACTTCGCAAAGAACACTTTGCTGACCGAGCGGCTATGTGGGAAGCCGACGACGATAGTAACATGATGCTTAGCGATAAGTACGAAGAACACCCAACACGGCTTGGACACCTTGGCTACATGCTCGGTCTTGAATGGTTTGACCCCGAAGAGCGCACAGCCATTATGGAACATATCGGTGAAAAGGGTCTTGACGACCATGATTTGATTTCTTTACCGAATGGACAAAAGTTTCCTGCCGCTCGCCTCAAGTACAACGCTCTCATGCGTATGACCCCCGAAATGAATTGGGCTATGCGCCCGATGACACACATGGGACGCAACGCACACTACCATCAAGAAGACAATGAAAACGACTACATTGCTGGTGAAAGCAACATGTTTTTGCAACAGTCCATGGGGAGATTTGCCCATGAACCCATGGATGAATTTGATGGGCATTCCCTTTCCGAAATTATTCTTGAACGCATCCGAGACAACTACGGCATATCGGGACATCACAAGTTTCTACCACGCCTCTATGTGGACAAGAATCCAATGAAGGAACTTGACCAAGACGAAATAAAAGATGCAATGGCAAGTCACTTCAAAGTAAAGGGAAAAAAGCGAAGTCTTGACGATGTGCGAATGAGCAAGGCTGATTTGCTTTACTTGGCTGGCTACGACCCCAAGACACGGGAGTTGATGACCGACCATCCAATTCACGGTAAATTGGAAGAACCAATTGTGAATGCTGATTTAATTGACGACATTGAATCCATGGCTAAAGCGAACTCTTCACTCCATGCTGGTATCAAGGATGTTCGCAACCATCGGGCCTTTTTCACTTCTCCGCACGGCCCTCATCCAAACGAGGAAAAACCGGATTACTGGCGAAACCACAGCGATGGTTTTACCTACGGCCCCGGTCGCTTTTGGAACTCAGCCTTTGCAAAGACAGGTGGGGCAGGTATGACACTTGCGACTTATCATGACATCCTCCACGCTACACACGCCGATGAGGATGGCCTTTCACCTTTTACAGAACTAAGCAATGGTGGTGCAAATTACATCAATCCGAATCCCGATAACACGACGCTCGCTCACCATTTTATGCCATTGAAAACAAAATTGATTGGTGAGTTTGGCGAGAAAATGAAGAAGGTAAACACAAGTGAAAAACAATTCGTTTCTACTGGTAAGGGCTTTTCATACTTCAACCAAAAAGAGTTGCTACAAAATTTGCTTTCTCCCGTAGGGCACTCCAAAAAACGGGCATACCGAGATGGCGCAACCGGAAAAAACAACTACACAGAACACAAAACGACGCTCAATCCCGACTACGAATACACAATTCGCCACATGACGGACAAGGAGCGTAAAGACAAATTTGGTACCCATCTCAAACCGTTGACATATCCACACACGATTATTCCCACCTATCATGTGGGTGGTTTCACATCCTACGGCGCATCTCCTTCGGACAGCAACATGCACAAGAATGCACAACTGGCTCACTTCCTTGAAACGCTTGGCGGGCGTATGAACCACCCTAATCAACCAGCACAAAAATCACTGATGAAAGTTCAAGACTTCCTTCGTGGAGATGAGGCATTCAGTGGCGGAGAGAGCAAAGAACACTTCATTGATTTTATGCGATGGGGCGGTGGTAGTGGCTTTTCGTTCAATGCGTTGAAGAATCAAGTGTTGACCAATCCCGATATGAATCACGCTATGACGGCCATTACTCAAGCGTCAAAAATACTGGGCACACAAGACCCAAAGGAAATTCTTGAGTACCTTATGCACGGTAGAAACACTCTCCCGATGGCACCCGGTGTCGTTACAGATAAGCATCCCGAATTAAACACTGCTTTGTTGGGCCGAGGTCTTGGTGAGTTTGATGAACAGAAGTTGCTTTCTTCTCTTCAAAGCATGACGGAAACCATGACTGAGGAACTGCAAGCGAAGAAAAAGACACAGAAAACAAAAACCACAATGGCGGCTGACGAAAAGGATGCCGTTTCTCGTTTGCTTCAATTCGGCGGTATGTTACCCGCTTCGCAACAAGAATCCGAACTTACAACAATGCTTGAAGAATTAAATCAAGAGTTGACTGAAAAGCAAACGACTGGCGCACCCATTGAAGAATTGCAACCGTTGATGGCTGAAATCAACGATACGACTCAACAATTGGAAAAGGTACAGCAAAGCACACAAAAGAAGAGTAAAAACACAATGTGGAAACTTGATTCCACTCGTATGGAGCAGTTGTTTGGTGGCCACCGACAAACCATCACTGAGGTAGCACGGGATGTTCTTCTTCCAAAATACCTTGAGCATGACCCCGATGCTTTCAACCCCGATGACCCGGATAAGTTCATCGCTAACACACATCAACTGATGCGTGATGCTCAACGCTACATTGTGTCCGTTCCTTACAGTGTGCATGGCATCTCTTCAATCAACTACGGCTTGCAGGCTTCTGTACGAGACACCGACCCTGCGGCACAAAATCCATTCCATGCTACCGTTGCCAATCATTTGTCCACAGACGGCATAATGGTTGAGGCTGACGAAAATGCTGACAAATTGTTGGACAAACTTGGGATTCAGCGAACAGGGGTAGCAAAAGACAAAGCCAAAGAACTCATTGATATGGTGAAAGAAAGGGGTGCGCCGTTACAAGTCTCTACAATCAAAAACATTCTTCTCAGTGGTAAAATCCCGAACATTGACGGACTTGACCTCAATCATTTTACCGACGAAGAGATGATGAACAAGCCCGAAGAGGA
>Ga0209232_1001893_pt1 | contig 10874 bp, 13 predicted proteins | sample ETNvirenome_2_60_FD_184066 | JGI IMG/M metagenome (GOLD analysis project Ga0209232, IMG submission 184066) | Marine viral communities from the Pacific Ocean - ETNP_2_60 (SPAdes) (version 2) | ecosystem: Environmental > Aquatic > Marine > Oceanic | place: Pacific Ocean | collected 2013-06-22
TGCCAATTTTTATATTTTATCTCAAAAAAATTATATATACCGCCATTTTTTTTCATAACAGTGGAACAATTATTTGTCTCACCAGAAACAATTGAATTTACAACCAAAATTGTATCTAAATATTTTTTTCCGCAAACAAATAAATTCTTCATTTAAAAAGTCTCTTGTTTATCAAGATTTTCTATTTCTTGCATTGTGCAATCGTTCACTAGCCCCCTATCTAATAAAATTTGAACCATTTCAGCAATAACATTATTTCCACCACTACAAGACAAAATGTTTTTTAAACCACAAACTGTTTTTATATCATAACATGCATCATTTGGACAATAGGCATGACCAACAATCTCCATTATACTTTTATCAAATAGATCATCACCAATGTACAACATTTCTTCCTTAGAAACTCCATAATGTGATTCAAATTGAGGTACAAATTCTGCCTTGTCTTTACCTCTTGCTGAATAAAAATCTATCTTTCTATTAAAAGCCATGGCTTTATTGACCCTCTCATCTCCAGATAAAAAACACACTTTAACACCAGACCCACGAAGACGCTTAATAGCAGTGAAGTCTTTGTCACAATAAGTTTTAGCAAATGGAATACCATCAATGCCATAATATTTTTTTCCATCCGTTAAGACACCATCAATATCTAAAATGGCAAGCTTAATCTTCATCTGGTGTGCCCCAACCAAGATGTCGGCCTTCATAGCCATGTGGTTTCTCGTCAACATCTCCAGAACCTTGTCTTCTGGTCAACCAGAGATCACCTTTTCTGAATCCTACATAATTTTTACCCGCTAAGTCTTCAACATCTTTCTCAAAATACCAATAATGCATATAGTTTGCTTCTTTTGGACAAGATGGAGGGTTTTCAACAAAATCTTCAGTCCATTCAATTAACCAGCCGGAAAAAGAAGGCTGTTCTTTCCAAGTGTCTTTCCATTTATTATAGAAAATCTGTGTTGAGTGTAACCATGCATCATTATGTTTAGTATCCTCTCTCAACTCTAACCACTCATTATCGTGATTTTGACCATTTTCAAGTGGAAGATAGTCATGTGCGTTCAAAAATCTATCGTGTGCTTTATCACCAATGCATGATTTTTCTTTATTGTACATCAAAGCTCTAATATAATAATCAGCTTCTTTGTGAGAAATAGATACAAATCTTTCATCCCACATACCAATTTTTCTAACTGCTTCGGGGCGCCATGCACAGACACTATCACCTATTGTTCCAACCACAAAAGTATATTTTTCAAGCATTTTTTTAAGATTTGATCCCCAATTTTTATCAAACATAACATCATTTTGCATGGTAATTACAATATCGGCATCTGGGTTTTTAAGATTCTTAAACCCATGCAAAAGAGCTTCGTTCCAATTTCTTCCAAGGTTACCACATGACCAATCTGGTCTTGTTTGGTTGTGTAATACTTTAACCCCCTTCTCAACAAAATATGGATGCAAATAAAATTGACTATGATTGTTAATAATATAGACTTCAGCCTGTGGGTAGACTTTCATAAAATCAGTATCATCAAAAATTTGTCTCAATGTTACATGCAATGCAGGTGTTCTTTTATAGGTTACAATAAAAACCTTTACTCTTTCTTGAGTCATTTTTTTCTCCAAAATATATTTTTTAATAAGATTCTTTCAAAACTTTAATCCAATCTTTTTCTGTATCTATATCAATATTTTCTGGTTCAGTTAATTCAGAAAAAAATGGATTTTTACCAATTCTATTTCCAGTCTGGAGAAGAACATTTGGCTCAAATATATAAAAGGCCGAGTTCTCTTCATAAAACTTTGGTAAATCTTGTGTTTGTTCTAATTTTAATGGATTATGATTCACGGGACAAAACCCATAATTTTCTTTTCTCCAAAATCTTGTTTGGTAAACATTACAAGAAACAACCGAATCATAATCACCTATCATATTATAACATGTTTTAACAGTTGATGCAAGTAAAAAAGGCGAAGTAACATGAATTTGTGCTATTGGTTTCTTAATGTTATATTTTAATATAAAGTTCTTTATAAGATCACAGACCGAAACAGTATCACCAATTAAACTTTTTTCTCTTTTAAAAACTTCGACATTAGACAGCCTAGGGTCTTCTTTTATGCTATTAAATATTTCATCACTATCAGTATCCACAAACACCTGTTCATCGGTATATTTAAGCAATGTGTGCTTGTATAGCGGCTTTCCATTGAATAATCTAAAATTTTTTCTGGGTACTCTTTGTGAATTATGTTTTATTGGTATAAAAACAATCATTCAATTTCCTCTTCAAATTTTCCAAATCGAAAACAATCAATTCTAGATCCTTCTGAACAATTTACAACTTCCACATCAGGAGTAAAAATAGATAAACATTCAGCTAAAGTTCTCCAAACAGGGACGGTATCGCCGGGATTATGAAAAAGATCACCTTTTTTTTGATAATCATCCCAAAAATAATTTGGATTTTTGTCCATATCCTCATTTATTTCATATCTACAGCCTTGGACAAATTTTGCTTCTGATATTTCTTTCGATTGAATATAAGAAGCATCATGTCCGATTAGAATAATTTTTTTATATCCCAACTCAGTGCCTGTTCTAACTGCATTTGCTCCAGTACAAGATATCTTTTTATTTTTAGTACCAAAATGTGGATGCCCTATACCATCTTGATTATGCGGCCTTTCAACAAATTTTTTATGATCTCTGATTTTATTTGAAAAATATAAAGAAGTGTGGTCTAATAAAGCCTCAATACTTGGTCTTTCTATTAAGAAATATTTTTCTATTGGATAATCTTCACTTTCTATCAATTCAGACCACTGTTCTTTATGGCTTTCAGTTAGAGCATAATCAAAACATCCATAATATTTTGGAAACCAATTCATTTTTTTAAAATACCTATAAGCACTATTCAAACCAAATGAATCAATATTTTTTTCCTTAATTAGATCAATATATTCTTGTCTTAATGAGGGTCCATTACCAACAACAACCAAAATATCACTTTGTTTATTACCAGAGAAATGTTCATGACTTAAATCAAAAAACTTTTCAAAACTTTCTAAATTGTAATAATTGACGTCTGGTGTTGAAATGGATGGTTCTATTTTTTTATTCTTAAACATATTAACAAAAAATTTCTTTATATAAAGAGAATCAGAATACGATGAAAATTCTTCTATCCTATGTGGTATAGCATCTCCAAATCGATGTTTGATTTGTGAATCTCTTAGAATTTTTCTTTTATTGAAATATGGGTAAATCCAAGTCCACATTCTATCCATATTAATTTTTGATCTAAAGCCATCTTTATTATGTGGTGCATCCATATCTGTGGTTCCATTATCATAAACCATTTGATGACTACAAATTACATTTCTCAATAATGGTATTTCTAGAATATTAAATAAATGACATGCTTCAACTCCACCACCAAACTTTGTTACCATAGGAAAAAACCAATCCATCAAAGAATGATGGACAATTTTTAACCCACAATGAGTAAATGGTATTATTGAATAATCATGAGAATCAAAATATATTTTATCATCAGCGAATGGTGTTGTCAATCCTTTGCCGGGATAATATGTTAATACAGCCGGGTTAAATTTTTCTAAATCATGAATCATTTGCTCTAAAACAGATAATTTACCCTTTGGGTGGAATTTGTAATCATAATCAACAAAAGCATAATAATCATATTTTTTTGGAACCTTTTCAGCTAATATGTTTCTAGTATCCGTCCAAGTAGTATTTGGACAAAATTGTAATGCTTGCTCATGCGGTTCATCATGAGTTACAAAATAAAAATCACAATTATCATTATTAAAAAATTTAACATGATTTGGATTTGGATGTGTTGGTGTAACTTGCAGTACACATAATTTTTTCTTCAAAGTTCTTTCTCCCATCTATCAATCATTTCATCCATCATTGAACTAAAAGTATACTCTGGTTTCCATCCCAATATTTCTATGGCCTTAGATGGATCACCTTTCAAATATTTTAATTCTTCCGGTCTCATATATTTTGGATTTTGCACAATGTGATCTTTATAATTCATACCCAATTTTGAAAATACTGTTTCACATAAATCCCTAACAGAATGAGTCTCACCCGTTGCAACAATAAATTCATCAGGTACATCATGATTTGTGATCATATGCATTGCACGAACATAATCTTTTGAATGGCCCCAATCCCTATATGAATCCATATTACCAAGCTCTAGTTTGTTTTCTAAACCTTTTTTAATTGCAACAGCACCTCTAACGACTTTATTAGTAACAAAATTGATACCGCGTCTGGGTGATTCGTGATTAAAAAGAATACCATTACAAGCGTGCAAACCATAGGCATGTCTATAGTGTCTAACTAAGTTATATCCCATAACTTTGGCACACCCATAAGGGCTAACTGGATTCATTGGAGTAGTGAGTCTTTGGGCTCCATCTTCATCAACTGAATTGCCAAACATTTCAGATGATGAAGCTTGATAAAATTTTGCTTCTGGGCATGTTGTTCTATAAACCTCTAACATATTTAAAACACCAAGTGCATTTGTTTGAATTGTGAATGATGGCATATCAAAACTAACTCGAACATGACTCATGGCACCCAAATTATATATTTCATCAGGCATAACTTTAGATACAACTCTAATCAAAGATGGATAATCTAATAAATCACCATAATATGTTTTTACATTTTTATTAGTATTATTTTTTACAAGTCTAAAGTTTTGATTTTCAGCTACAGAATGTCTTCGAACAATACCATGAACTTCATACCCTAAAGATAATAAATGCTCTGTCAAATAACTACCATCTTGGCCAGCTATCCCAGTAATTAATGCTTTTTTCACTTAAAAACTCCCATTTTTGTTAAGTCGGGCCAATCTGTGTGGACCCATTGTTTAGGTTTGTTTTTTATTGCAGCAGGTAGTTTTTTTAAACCCATTTCTGCTACTTCTGGGGTCATATAATAATGATAACCCATTGTAGAAATGTCTTGTTCTCTCCAAGGAATATCTGGCAATCTACCATCGTAAGACATTTTTTTCAACTCATGTGATGTCTTCAAATCATCGGTTAAGATCATGCCACCACGTCCTAGACTAAGATGTTTTCTAAATTGAAAACTTAAACACATGAGAGTGCTTGAAATATAACTATTTTCTTTCCAAAGTACAGCAGCATCAATAATATTTGTGCCACCAAGATAATAAAAATCTTTCCATTCTTCATTTCTCCAATCAAAAGAAATATTTAATTTATTTGCTAAAAAAGGAACCGAAATGTATGTTCTTTTTGGAACAGTATAATACTTTATATCTTGATATCTTAAACATAATTCGATCCCATGAGTGCAGCAATCGACTGCAACAGCATAGGGTGATCCAAAAAACGATGCTATTTGATTTTCAAAATGTTCTATAATTTGAAAACTCATTTTTTACACTCTATATTGAGACTTATTAATTGTCCTTTTTCTTTATCCATATGAGGAATATATGCTTGCGAGTGGTCATCAAAATGTGAATGACTTGTATCTCTCCAATCATAAACAACTACATCTTTAAACAAACTTTTATTTAAAAGTGTTTTTATAGATTGAAAATCATAAACTGTTTTATGATATATTGTTTTATGGCCCATTGTCATTTTCCCGTATAATGGTCCAAGAAATGTATCAAGTGGATATTTTTTATTTAAAACTAATTTAGAAATTTCTAAAAAATTTGGAACTGCTAATCTTAAAATGCCACCTGGTTTTAATATTCTCCTCCATTCAAGTAATATATCTAACACTTGCTGTCTATCAAAATACTGTAAAACATGAGAAGCATAAATTATGTCAACAGTATTATCTTCAAATTGTTTTAAATGAATAATTGATTTATAATCTACATGATCATAATCACCGCCGTCAATATGTATCCAATCAGAGCCAAAATTTCTCCAGCCACAACCCATGTTAATTTTTGTCATATAAACACCTTATCAAGCTTTTGACCCTCATACGGGCCAGTTTTGTACTCATAAACAATTGTGTCATCTTCTAATATTTCATATGTGTGACCACCATATAAAGTAAAACTCGCATCTCCAGCATTTAAAACTGGAGTGGCTATAATTGAATCATCAATATCATATAAGATACAACGAACTTTTCCCTTCACAACGATCCAAGATTCTTGAGCTATTTGTTCTTTATATGTTCTTTCCTTTTTAATATGTTTATGAGGTTGAAAAGTTTTTCCATTCTCCATTTTTAAAGTTGAACATTGAATAAAATTATTCTCAGGAATTATATTATTTCTTCCAACAATATCTTCAAGCCTATTAATAACATGAAGTAATAAGTCAGGATTAACTTTTGAATATATTTTCATAATTTTAAAGCCTGTTCAATAGGCATTCTTTTGAAACAACGTAAAGTCGTTATTGGGCTGCAATTAATAACTTCTACACCTTCATGAGCCGCTCGATAAGCAAACTTATTCCAAGTTGGTTTGTGAAAGTCTTGTCCTCTGGGAACATTGTATTTGTCTCCCTCTTGTTGATAATCATCAAACCAATAATTTGGATTTTTTTCTGGTGTTTTAACCATTTTTAAAGATGCACCTTCTTTTTCACATCCATCAACAAATTCGACATAATTACAGTCAACACCCAATAATATAATTCTCTTATACCCCAGACAGATACCAACAGAGGATGCATTGGCACCACTATTACCGTTATCATGAAAATTTTTAAAATCTTCTTGCTTATTATTACACTTATCAGTTCTCCCATAAGTACTCAACCTGATGAATGTAAAATTTTCTCTATTACTAAGGTTTCTAATATAGAAATGTCTTTTTATTTTGCCACTATCAATTAGTTTTTTAAATGATTCTTCATGATTGTCTGTGACGATATAATCAAAACAACCATGATATGTTGGCCACCAATTCATTCTTTCGTAAGCTCTATATGCAGAATTTAATCCAAAGGTATCATGACCATCGAGCATTTTAAAGTCTACATCTGCCAAAGATGGGCCGTTACCCATTAAAATTAATGTTTTATCTTTCATAATATTTCCAAAAAACATCTGTTCTTTCAGAGAGATAGTTGTAACAAATATCTTGATTAACAAACCATTCTTCATCTTTATGTTGAACATTGTTATTTAAATGCAATTCACATCCAAGAAGCTTTGCTTCAATACAAATACGAGGACATGTATCACCACCCAATGGTCGAAATATGAGTCCCTTAGAGGTGGATAGCTTTATCAACATTTCATGATATGGTAGACCCTTTACTAATTCAAATTTTAAATTATTGGACTGGGCATATTCAACGCATTCTTTTGTTCCCTTTATCCAAGAACCAGAATCTAAGATTAAAAAAGTATCGTCTTTTTCATTGTCTTTTATACTTTTCATAAATCTTAAATCACCTTTTGAAAAAATAGATGACAAAACTTCACATTTTTCATTTTTTATAGTTTTTACATTCTCTAAAAACAATTGCTTTTGTTTTTTACTCATAAACCAAATTTTCTTTGCATATCCATAAAAAATTAGATTTATTCTGGAATCTTTTTGCTCCATACAATCGCATGGACGATTTTCTTGAATTTGGTGTTTATCAAGAGACCGATATTTACAAAACTTATAATCATATTCAACAATTGAATAATTTAATTTTTTTGCAATTAGTAATTTATTTTCTTGTTTTACGGCAGAGAAATTACATATAAACCAGTGACAATCCTTAAAATTTTCAATATGTTGTTCTACAAGGTTTTCTGAGTTTATTTTTATTACTTCATATGGAAATGATTCGATTATTGCCTCAGTCGTAAGTTCGGCACCCCCTGTATACTGATTTGCGAACAAGTCAGCAACAAAGACAATCTTTTTCATAGTAAATCCTGTAGAAGTGCATCTATTTCAGATTCAATTTCTTCATTTTTCTTCTCATCATAAAAGAAGCTACAGAACCTCTTAAAAAGAACTTCATCAGAAAATTTTTCATCATTAATTTTTTTGAGTTCTTCGGCTCTTTTTTTAGCATTGTCCCAATTTTTATAAATCTTTCTCAAAGACATTTTATAAGAACCTTGATCTGCAAATGCCCATTGTGAGCTTTCCTCTAATACACCGGGCCATACAGCTTCTTTTTGAATAGGTGCTAAGTTATATTCAACAGATTGGAAATAATCTTTTCCATCATGATGTAAGAAATCTTGTTGACCACTCCAACCAATCGTAATAATAGGGAGTGCTTCTCTAGCTGCTTCATATAAAGGCAGACCAAATCCTTCACCATGAGCAATATTAATCAATGCTTTTATTTTTGAATTTGAATATAAACCTGTCATCTGGCCAGATGTTAAGTCACCATGAAGAAGGTAAACTTTACATTTCCTATCAGGGTATTTTTCTAACATGTTTTTAACTGTTTTTAACGTTTGTAAACGGTCTATATTTGAGTTATTTTTAATATTCGTTTTAACAACTAGGCCAACATTTTGGTCAACAAATTCTTCAACCCACCATTGTATGGTGTTTTCAAAATTTTTTCTCGGACCCATTTGAGAAACCATCAAAAAATTAAATTCAGTGTTTAATTTAAAGCCGGGAATATCTTCTGGCTCTGATCTAACAGTGTTTTCCCATACTACATCAACTGGTGTTTTTAAACTATATGGAATCCTTTGACCAGTTGCTTCATTAACAGCTTCTACTTCTGTATTTATAAATGTTTCTTTTGCATGATTTGATACAACAAGTATTTTATCAACTTGTTCATTACCTTTCTGTAGCCATTGTGGTGATACTTTTGTTGTTTCGATGCCAGCAGTATAGCCAATATTTTCACCAGCCAATTTTTCAAATTCATTAGGTATTGTAATTTGCAATGTTGTATCAATATAAAGTTGATTTTTATGATTTAACACTTGTGTAAGAGTTATACGTTCATCCATCCATTTTCTAAAATCATCATGTTGCCAAATCCAACCTGTTTGACCCCATGCAGTTGGTTGAATAAATACATCAAACAAATCTGGTCTTGAACGGAGTGCACGAAGAGCAAAACGAGATTGTTCACCATATCCTGATTGAGATAATACGGGACCCCTTACTAAGACTTTCTTTTTCATGCTACTTCTCCAAAATAAATTCCATTATATTCTTTTCTGTTATCCCAAGAACCATGCTTTTCAACAATCTCATCCATCAATTGAACCCATTGTTTGTTGAATGTTTCAAAATTATAATTATTAAGAACATGAGAGCGACCTTTTAATCCCATTTTTCTACGTTGTTCTCTGGACATGTGGAACATCTTATTTAATGCACTTATCAATTGTTCTTTACTGGTTCGATCTTCATAAATATACGGAACATCTTGAGAGCCAATAATCGCTTTTGAAGTTGGGTTTAGTCCCATGCCAAACCATTCTTTCCCATCTGTTACTTGCTCTTGGAGACCGCCGGTCATATTAACTATAATGGGTGTCCCACACGAAAGAGATTCCAATGTTGCAAGTCCAAAACCCTCCGCATCAGATATATTAATTGTACAATCAACCATGTTATATAATACAGCAAGTTCTTGCGGGGCTATTTTTCTAGTTGAAAAGAGAACTTGTCTATGATTTGTCAATCCAAGGTGTTGAATAATATGTTCCAAATCTTGGCCATGTGGGTCTTTTGGATCCGTATGCATAATCAGTTGTGCTTTCTCATGTAAATCGTATTTATCAAGGAAATCTTTAAACCAATGAATTAAAGATCCTGATTGTTTTCTTCTCGCATTTCTATTATTCCAAAAGAAAATAACTTTTTCTCTATCTTCTTCGGCAAGATGTTTGTTTCTAAGTGTTTCAACTTCTTCGGCAGATAATGAAGTAAAAATATCTCCATTTACAGCATGAGGAATGTAAGTTGATGGGACTTCCGGTGCAACTGTTTTTACAATATCATCAGAAACTTTAGAAATAGTTGCAATATGATCATTGCAAGTATAGTATTGTTTATTAAACATAGGATAAGGATAGTTGTCCCAAACATGGTAATAAACAATTGGACATAGTGGTCTAATTTCATTTTCCATTGCCCACAACCATCCCCAGAATCTTGGATCAGTCATGATCCAAATGACATCAATTTTTTCAGTTCTTAAAACAGACCTTATTTGTTCTTGTGTTCCATAACCATCAACGGGAATAATCTTCCAGTCTTCACCATATGGATCAACAACAACAGCTTGATAGTTTTCATGCTTTATAGCCCCACCAAGCGATATAACAGAATACCTCCCAGTGTTTAACAATGCCTCAATAACATATTTTGTTTGAGTGCCAACACCGGAAGGCGAAAGCGGATGATCCGATAAAGTTAGGATCTTTATTTTATTAGACAATTTAACCTCGTTTTTATTATATTATAACAGGAGATTATTTATTTGTCAAGGGATTTTTTTACTTTTTTTATTGAAAGGGATCCACAGTCTTTAATATCATCTCCAATTTGTACTTTGTAGATTCTACATCCGAGATGATAAAGGATATGATTTTTATTTTCAGAAACACCTATTATAATACCAAGTTCTTTTTTATATGTCTCCACTAAATCTCCAACCTTAAAATCTAGTTCCAATACATTAATGTGTTCTGGGTGTATATCAATTGAAACAGCACCATTAGCAACATATAAACTATCACCAGTCGTGTATGTATAATAATCCTTCTTGCTCATTTACAATGCTCAGACTTTCTAAAGTCACATCTATCACAAGATAAACGGTTCTTAAATTTTATCTGTCTGTTAATGTTGGACAATGCCTTC
>Ga0209232_1001894_pt1 | contig 10865 bp, 27 predicted proteins | sample ETNvirenome_2_60_FD_184066 | JGI IMG/M metagenome (GOLD analysis project Ga0209232, IMG submission 184066) | Marine viral communities from the Pacific Ocean - ETNP_2_60 (SPAdes) (version 2) | ecosystem: Environmental > Aquatic > Marine > Oceanic | place: Pacific Ocean | collected 2013-06-22
GTAGTTCGTATAATAAGAAACAAACAGAAGGAAATAAAACAATGAAGAGAACAATAAATGAACACGACTTTGTAAATGCTTTCTACCCTAACTATGAAAATCATTTTTCATACGAAGGCAAGATTGCACTATACGAATACCTTACACAATTAGAAGAAGATACAGGATTTGAGATGGAACTAGATGCGATTGCATTATGTTGCGACTTTGCAGAATACGAAGACTTTACAGAATTTTTAGGAGATTATGAAGACTATGCAAAAGACCACAATATAAAGAATGCAGAGGACTTACAAGAACATACACAAGTAATAGAATTTACAAGTGCAGAATCAAGTCGTATAAAATCACTTATAATACAACAATTTTGATCGAAACAAGAAAGGAAAATAATATGAACAATATGAAAAAGTTAAGAAATAATAATATCTATTATATGATTTATTTTGATGGGATGCTTAACAATGGTCGCAAAGCACCTAGAAAAACACTAGATATGTTTGACTCAGATGTTTCATTTAAATTAAGTGATTTTAATAAATGTATGAATTATGTAAACAAGCTGAGTAAACATAATTGCGATTATGGTTTTTATGTGGAGGTGTGGAATGAAGAAGATACAAGCGTTGAACACCCAATTACATTTAGATGGTTAGAACATTCAGCATAACAAGAAAGGAAAACAACAATGAAAATAACACAATTATCATATCATAGAAATGGAGTATGTGGAGATGGTTTCTATACGGGAATCATAATAGACGATGACAATGAAAGGAAGGTATTTACTCACTTTCCAGACCATAATGAAGATGGAGAATTAATCAATGGAGACAATGTTAGAACTGCAATACTAGACCTTGACATACTTATCAATAAAGAAGAGACTAGATTTATGAAAAACTCGTGGCGAGGAGATTGGTATCACGATTTTATCGTAAATGCAATTATAGATTATAATAAAAAAATTGTAAATAGTTGGGAACAAAAACATAGCAATGTAGTATAAGGGGTATGAGAAGAAGTTTTGACGGCTATAAAAACCCAACATTCGTTAACCAGCAAAGGTTCTTCTTCTCATTTAACAAACAAGAAAGGAAATAATATGTATGACGATATTAAATTAACAAGTGATGATAAAAAGAAAATAGTATCCGAATTAGTACCAATATACGACAAAGTAAAAAACAAAACTCATATAGAAGAGTATCATCACATTACTTTAGATAGTGGGATAGTAGTTGATGGGTGGATTAGAAATGCTAGTGGTTGGGAATTAGAAGAGGATGATGGAAGAGTTTGGTGTGCAGTATGGGAGACACACGAAGAAGAGGAAGGTTTTCTTGTTACTGATTCAGCTTGTGATTCTCTTTGGGAGTTTGATATTAATGAGGAAAGGAAATAATATGAATAGCGAAATAATTTCCCTAATAAAAAAGAGATTAGAAAAAGGCAAACGAGAATACGGACATCAAATAAATGTTTACGATGGTAGGGATTGGATAGAAGAAACACTAGAAGAAACATTGGATGGTCTTGTTTACCTGACTGCTGAACTAATAAAGCTTAGGGACTCTAGGAAAAGAAAAAAGATCGAAGTGCCTATCTACTATCACAAAGACGAAAGGGGAGCGTATACCTACGATTTTGAAGCAATGGTGGAGTTCTTTAATGAAAGATTGGATGAATTAAAATGATAAAACTATTAGGCAAAGGCAAAGACTTGGAACATAGATATTATTCTACATCTAAAGCTGATTACATAATTAAAGACCTAGAACAGAATGGCTTTAAAGGTAGGTATGTAGATGGAGTTATTATTTATCCAAACTACCAAGAAGCTGATGAAATAGTATCCGCTTGGGTAATGGCAGATAATATGAAAGAAGCAACAAATAATAGTTGGGAGTACATAGATGATAACAGAGAATGATATAATATTTGATAATTTGTACGAAGAGTTTAGATGTACAATGGATGGAGAAGGTAGTGTAAATCTAATAGCTTATATGGAAGAGAATAATATCAAAGAAGAGATAATGCTGCAAATGTGGGAAGCTTACATAATAGAAGTAGGGAAGAGAAATGAGTCGAAGAAATAAAGAAGAAGTACTAAGTCAATCTTTAGTTGATGCAATTAAAACAGATAGTATTCTAGCTGATGTGATGTTAGGAAAAATATATCTTTCTCATACAGATACAACAAAGAGAGTTAGAAAAAGTACAGTATATCAAACATCAGCAGATAAGTTGGTAAAAAGATGTCCCGTATGTGATAAAACTTGGGAGAAATTTAAATTGAGTACAAAGAGTAGAAAGGTGTATCATACACTATATTATAAAAATGTACCAAAGTATGGAAAAGAAGTTAAAGTGTGTGATAAATGTAATGAGGAAGAAAATTAATTTGGAACTTTTTAAAACTTAGTGCGTATAAGAATAAAGCACGAAGCTTAAAACAATAAAAAAACAAGGAGTTAATATGAAAAACACAAATTGTATTTTTAATTGGTCAGATAATCCTGAACCTTGTAAAAATAAACCAAAATACAAAGGTGATGTATATGGTGAACCTGATGAAAGGGGTTATAGAATAGTACCAATGATTGGTTTTCACTTTTGTGAAGAACATTACAAAGCTAATCAAACTGAATATAAATTCAAGAACGTAGAAAAGCTGTAACTAAGTAACTAACTAGGGGTGGGGCAACCCACCCCATAAACAAGGAGAGACTATGAAAGAATTTTATTACACAATAAAAGTAACTGGCTACATAGAAGCTAAGAGTAAAAAGAAAGCACTCAAAGAAGTGAAGGAATACAAAGAGCATTTTATGTGCGATGATCCGTATCCCATAATAAAAGTAAAGGAGTTGTAATGAAGAAGCAAACTTACAATAAAATGTTATCAGAGTTATGCAATATTGAAGAAATGCAGTATGCTCTTAATTGTGTTGATGAATCTGTTAATGGTGGTCAGTATTGGGATTCTGATGGCAAACCTATCAAACAAACATCGTGGTTAGAGAAAAGTAAAGAGATTATAGCAGAAGCAGAGTATAGATTGTCTTGTTGCTATGAAACAGGGCACGTTTTAAATGATTGCTTAATTGATGGTACTAAAGAAGAAAAAGAAGATATTAAAAATATTATAAAGGACATAAAAAGATGGTTAAGAAAATGGAAATAAATATGTTTAGCAAAATACTATTTTGGTTATATGTAAACCTGCCAATTAGATGGCGCTATCGAAGTTATTTTGCTGAAATAGATTGCCCTGATAGTGAACCATTACACTTTCATCACGATGGTTGTCCTTGTTGTGAGGGGATGGATTAATGAATAAGCAAACGATACAAGCCTTACCAACAGAAGATTTGATCCATTTTACAGAATTGTACTCAGCTACAGAATTAGAGAATGCTTATATGGATGGGGAGTGCTCACAAGCTGAGGGCAATAGAAGGTATAAGAAAGCGATAAAAGATTTTACAAGATACCTACATCGCATAAGAATGGATGGAGATTATGAGAACGATACGGATTTTATGATAAAGGTGTGGGAGTTATTAAGACAAGCAGATAAAGAATTAGAAAGAAGAAAGGATAACTAATGAAGAAGGTAAATATAAAAACAATGGTGGTGGGTAAGGATGAAACCAAAGGATTGCAAACCCCAAGGTTCAAACTGCATAGTGGCGATACCAACCCAAGTGATTTGATGGTAGCACATTATGGACTAGCACCTAGATTTGTGAATGAACAACCAGAAGTGGAAGTAACCAATGTTTACAAAATAGTAGACATTTTAAATGAATGCATTGATGACTACCACGAGAGACACAAAGACGATTAGCTTGGATTTGAATCACCATTTATGTAAATTAAATGAGCACCAAAACAAAAACAAGATGGGGATTAGAGAAGAATTAGTAGATAGAAGTGGTAACGAAGAAATGCTATTTGCAGATGGTTATGATGAAGCTATTATTGGATATACTGACGGGGGTGTAGCTGTTTATTCTATCGAAAGTATTATAATGATAATGGTTACTAAAGAAGAGATGACACACGAAGATGCACTAGATCATTTTTATTACAATGTATCAGGTGCTTACGTTGGAGACTACACTCCAATCTTTGTACACGATTTAGAGTGGGGTGTGTAATTTGATAAAAAGATGCAGTAGGTGTAAAAAGTATAAATTTAAATGGAGTTTTAATAAAAATAGATCGAAGAAAGATGGGTTGCAATACCAATGCAGATATTGTCAACATCATTATCACAATACAAAATGGTATCCAAAGAAAAAGAAATACCAGATAGAGCAAGTAAGAAGAAACAAACAAAAAAGAAGGAGATACAATTTTAAAAGAGTTATAAAAGATTATTTTTCAAAAGGTTGCATAGATTGTGGCGAGATGGATATAAAGGTCTTGGAGTTTGACCATGTAAGGGGTACAAAGAAAAGAGTCGGTAAGCGTGGATTAGAAGGCGTTTCTTACCTAATCAGGCATGGATACAAATGGGATACAGTCAAAGAAGAGATAGAGAAGTGCGAAGTTAGATGTCGTAACTGCCACAAGAAAAAGACTTGGAATGATAATAATTATTATAAGGATATGAAAGAAGTTGTTAATTATTATGGAACAAAAAGAAAGGAAGCTAGTTAGAAGTAATATGAAGTTAGTAACAAAGAAAGAAAATCAAGGTCACAATGGAGAGCGTAAGGTAGTAACATACATTACCTACGATCCAAATACTGGCAAGGAATATGATGTAGCCGATGTATACGAAATGGAGAGCAAAGATGTTTACAATATTAAATAGTATAAAGACAGACATTCGTAGAGATATAAAATCTACAGAGCGAGAATGGAAAGACAACCCTAGTAATGACTATTACTTTGCAGAAATATCAGGATTAAGAAGAGCACTTAATTATGTAATCAGGGCTGAATCTAGGGAGTACACAGCATTAGATAGATGGGCACAAAGAATAAACGAAAGGCAAAACAATGAATCTACAACTAGGAAGTAATCAAGAAATTAGTATACATAATATTAAATCTATTTCAGTAAGAGAAACAGAGAAGTCGTTCAAACAATACTACAAAACTCTGATTATTACTACTCAAGACAATCAAGAAGTAGAATTAAGTCTTTACTCTAAAGACAAAGAAGTATTATTATAATGATAACAGAGGGGATAGGTTTGATTGGTTTTATTGTCCTTCTTGTTTGCCAATCATATATAAACAACGTCATGCATATCCTATCCCCTCTCCTCCTCATACTAAAGGTTTGTAATGATTAATATACAAAAAATATATGATGATTGGTTGCGTTCTGAAAATGATTTGCATTACAGAAAAAGATATGAGAATCACAAAGATTGGTTTCATGCATCAGCATCAGGAATGTGTATGCGTAAGCATTACTTTCAGCATGTCGCAGGACTAGAACCAAAACCTGTTAATGAAGATACAATGAGGCTATTTAGATTAGGTGATTTAGTACATGGCGATATACAAGAAGCAATAAGAGATTATGCAGATAAGAATGGTGCTCAAGTGATGATTGAAAGAGAAATAAGATTACCCGATGTAAATGTTAGGGGATTTATGGATTTACTTTTAGTGGAGGATGCAACCTTAGTAGATATAAAGACTTGCAATGCTTGGAAATGGAAGAATTTATTTGGTAGAAATCCTGATCCAAACCCTGCTACTAACTATTATTTGCAGCTAGGAACATACGGCTGGTGGTATGAAGAAGATTCTGGGAACAAATTAAAGAAACTTGCGTTACTATATTATAACAAAGATAATAGTAGAATGAGAGAAAAAAGAATACCGATATCCTATATAGATAAGGCAAAGGAATATTGGTATGATGTTAAACAACGCTTCAAGAGAGGCAATCCACCTATAGAGCTTGGTATTGCACCAGTATATAAATGGGAATGCAACATCAAATACTGCAACTTCTATGAGGTATGTGGGGGTGGACTAAAAGAGAAAGGAACAGACCTATGAGTGAAGATAAAAAACCCGATTGGGATAAAATAACAGAAGGTAAAATAAGGCATGGTCTTGCCGTAGAAGCCTTTAGCAAGGGTATGCAACTCGATGCTGGCAATATGAAGAAGATAGAACAGTGGGTGCAGTTTGTAATACATGGTTACGATGGTATCAAAAAGATATTAGATGACCATCAAGAAAGTAAAAGCGAACCGATGACAGACGAAGAGTTGGTTGACAAAGTAAAAGAAGAGTTTGATGGGGAGGAGATAGATACAGATAAACACATTGAGGAACAGATAAGGAAAGCATCTATTGGTCTTGATAGGAAGAATAAGAATATTGTAATGGCTAGATTAAGGGATGGTAAAATAAACGTAGATAACCTTGGTGCGTGCTTAGACAGAATAGAAGAATTAAAGAAGGGGTAGTATGGTTGACTTTGGGGATGCTTATTATCCAAGTGATTTGGATGATGGTAGAGTTTCTGTACCAATCGGTAGATATACTGCTATGATAACAGACCTTTCTATATCTGAGAATGTCAAGTTTGGCAACTATGTTGCTGATGTATTTAAACCTGAGTATACAATAGATCGTGAAGAACATCCCCCTTACGATGGTTGCTCGGTTATAGATAATGGCATTTTCAGATATAAAAAGATTGATGATTGTTTGTATGAACATAGTATGAACTGGGGCTTTGCAAAGTTTTTGTCCGTCATGGGACTTCGCAAAAAGGATAGGGAAGGTGGGCAACTGCCTTTCCTATACCTGAATGATATAAAAGGTGCAGTCGTGCTTATAGATGTATTTATGAAACGCTTTATAAATGATTTAGATTCTGAGATATCTTATCCAGTCTGTAGGACAATTCAATTACAGAAGAAACCGGAAGTACCTTTCTAATGAAATTTGAAGAATCATTATCTAGTGGAAAGCAATCTGAAAATATTGTTTTAAGTATGATTAGAAATAAATATCCAAAGGCTTATATAAAGGAAGGTTATCATAAAGAATATGATATTATGATACCTGAAATAAATCAAACAGTAGAAGTAAAAAAGGATTTTAAATCAAAGCATACTGGTAATATTGTAATAGAGATGGAGATGAATAACAAACCATCAGGGTTGCAAACAACAACTGCTGACTGGTGGGTGTTTCACTTAGATGAAAAAGAAGTTGTGTGGATTTCATTAGATAAGCTAAAAGAAATGATAAGTTTTGAGGATTATACTTTAGTAGAGTTTATTGGTAAGGGTGATGATGTAAGTAAGTTAGCATATCTAGCACCTAAAAAAGATTTATATGCTTACAGTGATAAAATAAAAGAATTAAAATTGGATGACCTATTATGAAAAAACAAAAGTGCATAGCAAATATTAAATTCTCACAACAAGAAGTTGAACTGATGATAAATGCATTGCAGAATCAGATCAGGTTTGAGATTCCATATCAAGATACAGAAGATTGGAGAAAGCCTTATGAAAATCTTATCAAGGATTTAAAGCATATTAAACAACAAATGTTAAACAAAGTAGAGGAAGCAATGGTAAATAGAGAAAATCAATCAACTTCTGTAATACAAGGTGAAGTATGTGAGGAATGCGAATGAAGAATAAAGAAAATGTAAGAAGGGGTAGAAGAGCAAGACAGCGTGGAGCAGAACTACAAAGGCAAGCAGTTCGCATGGCAAAAGAATTAGGACTTGATGCATTTAATCGTGATAGAGGTGGGGCACAACATGAGCAAGGAGACATAGAGATTGAAGGTCATTGGTATGGATGTAAAAGAAGAACTAGGATTGCTAAATGGCTTAAACCTGAAAAAGAAGAAGAAGGAGTAGTTGTAAGAGAAGATAGGGGTAAGCCTTTTATTGTGTTAGATTACGAATACTTTTTAAATATACTATCTATAATGAAAGAGATAGCCAAATAATTGTTAACAAAAAAACGAGATGGTTTGCTTTATAACTTTGAAAGAAGAGGCTCGAACGAGATTAGTTGGCGAACTAAAGATAAAGTAGACCATCTCATAATAAGGAGATCAGCATGGCTGAATACAAACAAAAAGATCAGACTTTCAAGCTTTGGAAGAATGATTACAAAAAGGAAGGCGATAAAAAGCCTGATTACACTGGTAACGGATTAATCAATGGAGAAGAAAAACAAGTCTCTATGTGGATTAATGAAGATAAGAACGGAAAAAGATACTTATCTGGGTCTATCAGTGAACCTTACAAGAAAAAAGATAGCCCTTTCTAGGGTTTCAGTCTTGTTTAATAATGAGGGGGCTAGTGCCCCCTTTTTATTAATAAAATAATTAAGCGATACTTATATCAAAAAACTTTTTTTATGGTTAAATACGGCATCCTAGGCATACTTTTTTTCTTTAATGTTTGAATTTTGCCCTATGAAAGATAGAGTCTGTGGTTTTTGTAGTAAATCAACATGGAATCCATATATTGAAGACTATGATGATGAAGAAAGGTTGTTTTGTGGTGTATCATCTGGGTTTGATACTAGGGTGGAAGCACTAAATGAATGTTGGTTAAAAATGAGTAAGGGAAAAAGAAGTTTATTTTTAAAAAAGAAAAAAGAAGAATATCAAATAATAAATAACAATAGGAAATAGAATGGATATACTAGACGATTTTAAAAAAGAACCAAAAGTAGAATACTATAAATATAAAAACCCAGTAGCTGAAAAAGATGCACTACCAGAAGATCAGCGTAAAAGACTAACTCATTTGGTGGGTCAGCGTATGGGTCGCATCATAACGCTAAATGAATATTATAAAAGATTAAGTACTTTTTGGATGGATAATGATGAAGTGGAATTTGCCAATGAAATACTTTTAAAGGTAAAGCATTAAGGTCTTTGACCTTTTTTTATTTTATTAATCATGTAATCAGTTATCTTTGTAGGACTCCAATCTTCAGGTAGTATCGGATTCTCATTACCAAATGCATTATTAAAATTTTCAATAATTCTAAAAGCCTTGTCACTATCTCCATCTATAATAGCTTGTTTGACCTCTGGTAGCCTGACTTGCTTTAACCTTTTTACATAAGCCTCTCTCTGACCGGGGGCAAACTTCCTTTCAAATCTTTCTAATCCCCTTCTTGGTATCGTACCTAATAATGGTGCTAAATATTTAGGTGCTCTAAATGCTGCACCTATTCCATAATCTTTTGTATCATTTAAAGTTCTGTTAAATGCACTCCATATTTTATCAAAGTCTTGAACAACTGCTGGTTTAAAAGCAAACTCCAAAGCTCTTATTCTATTCTCATTAGCAACAATATCTCCAATGACACCAAATGCACCAACAGAAGCAAATCTATCAATAAAATCATCCATTGTAAATTCTCTCATATCTACATCTTGGCTTATACCCTGAGATGTCATCGGTACTGCCTCTGGTAAATCTTTAAATAATAAAAATCTATTGTTATCGTATACCTTATTACCCGATATGTACTCAGCTAAGAAATCCCTAGCCCAAGTAACCATTTCTCCACCAGCCATACCAGCTGCTGCTAATCTTAACATGGGAAATAAATTACCACGCTTTACCTCCATAGTAAGCTGTTCTCTCATCCAGTTAGCTTGTTTAAAACCAAACTTTTTAAACAAAAAGAACGGTCGCCATCTTGGATCTAGCATTGCGGATGCTTCTGCTGTAACATTTCTTTGAAGCTGACTATCTCTTGAAAATCTATACATAGCTTCCAATTCAAGTTGCTTACCTTTTTTGCTTTTAAAATTAATAGTAGGGTCGCTTATACCTAGCTCTCTTAAATTTTCCCTAGCCCAATTTCTTCTATTCATTTTAGTACCACCAAATATAGAAGGTACTCCAATATCTACTAACGAGCTCTTATTATTAGCTGTTTTCTGTAATGCTGATATCCATTCTCTTGCAGCTGCGGCTGATACTAATTGATTTACTTTGTTAGCAAATTGAAACCCAGTTGCTTTTGTAGTAACATTTGCAAATGTAGAAGTCCAACCCTCAGCTGGCTCTAACCCTGCAATTAATTGAAACACACTAAGGTTTGATACGCCAGACTTTCTTATTTGATCTCTGTATTTTTTACCTTCTTTAGTAGGCATAGCCATTTTTAAAGTACCTTTTATAAGAGGCATATATCCTGTTTTTACAGCAGTAGATATAAACAACTGAGTAATGTTAGGAACTACAGCAAAACCTAATCCTATCTTTGTACCTATTTCTAAGTTAGTTACATCACTCCAGAATTTTCTAGCAGTAGGAGTTTTCCAGTTATATGTAGGATCTATTTCTATTTTATTAGTATAAGATTTAAATAACTGGTCTAATAATCTAGCTTCTTCTGCTAGTTTTTTAGATAGTTTAAGATTTCCTAACTTTAACTGCTCCTTAGAAGCCTTTCTAAGACCTCCTATTTTACTGTAAAACTTTTCACCCTTACTTCCAAACATCTCAACAAAAGCTATTCTTCTAGATAATTGCTTTGTGTATCTAGCAAGTACAAGTCTAGCATCCCTTTCTAAAAAAGCTGTAGGTATTTTTTCTGCTGTTCTTGATATCTCAGCATTCTTAGCTACGTTGTGAAATTCTATTGTTACCCTCTCATTTAACTCGTGCATAGCCTGTGCAACTTTTCTAGCATACTCTCTAGAGTTAGGATTTTGCTTGTCTCTTTTTGTAACCCCACCTACATTTTCCAAAACTAAAATAGTGCTAGGGTCTAATTTTTTATTTTTTATATAGCTGTGACCTTGTTTAAAATATTTATCTTTATTTGGATCATTTAGTTTTTCTGGCGAAGTAATAATCATCAAATATCTAC
>Ga0209232_1001895_pt1 | contig 10862 bp, 23 predicted proteins | sample ETNvirenome_2_60_FD_184066 | JGI IMG/M metagenome (GOLD analysis project Ga0209232, IMG submission 184066) | Marine viral communities from the Pacific Ocean - ETNP_2_60 (SPAdes) (version 2) | ecosystem: Environmental > Aquatic > Marine > Oceanic | place: Pacific Ocean | collected 2013-06-22
GGCATCACTACAGTTGGAGCTGGTGGTGCTGGAGGCCGACCCATGGTATTACTTTAATTTAACTTCTATACTGATTCTATCTGTCACAAACCCGTATAAATGCTGACCACCAATAAAAACAGGGGGTATAAGAACCAAGATCAACAACAATTCAGCATAAGTAATGGGTCTACGCATGATCAACAATATCCTTTCCTTAAGGAGTTTAGCGAACTTATATCTGATTTGCCAATGAAAGATTTAAAAGAACTAATGAGAACTCAACAAATATCCTTTGCTCAAGCACTATGGGAAGCAGAAAATTATGGAGGTTCAAAAGAGAAATGTAAAAAACGACTTGAAAACATATACGGCTCAAAATGGACAGAAATCACCTCTATTAAAGAACATATGGCAAGTATTAGAGGGTATTATGAGCTTGTTTTAAAGATTGATCATAAAAAACAGTGGGACGATCATAGATTTTGGGGTAATATTACGGAAGATAAAGTTCTCTAATGAAAGTAGAAAATAAAGAGGACTGGGTGGATGTTTTAGACCATACTCATTTTGAGTTAGATGAAGATGAAACTAATGTCTACGTAAGTTATCGGTTTTCCGAATTAGATATTAAATCAATAACTATAGAAAACTATGAGGAGATGTTATGCCCTTCTCTAATTGAACAAACTTCTATGTTTATTCCGCCTTCTGGAAGTTTTGAAACACCTGATCTTAGACGTTATTTAGAATTGATTTGCAGTTACGAGACTAGTACAACAGATCTAGTATTAGGTTTATCTCTAGCAGATCAAATTCGACTAACATTTAGTGATATGAAAACTAGTACCATATGCGACAGATACCCAGAGATAAATTTAGCGGAAAAACGTAGATATCGTTGCGTTGCAGAATACTTAATAAGACAAGGAGAATTAACAAAACTAAGAGATGAAAATGGCAAATTAATTAAAAAAATCGGAAATATGCAGAAAGCTGTAGTTTTATATAGACCTTTACCTAAATTATTAGAGACTTTAAGAAAATCAGGCTTAGGAAATCTCGTAAAAATTGATAAGAAAAAGAAAGCTGCTGAGAAAGGTAAATCTTGATAAACTTAGACAGAAGCAAATTATCATGACAAACCGACGCAACAAGCTTTTAAAGCAATTAATGAAAGAAGCAAAGGGGGATACTGAAACTAAACTCTTGAAATTAACAATGGAGCGTATATGCGCCGATATGTGCGAATATTATTTTAAATTCTATGCAAATGAAGGTCCAGGAGCAATGGTGTATGTTCCAGACGCTGAAGATCAGAAAAAAAGTATGTTTTATTTAACTGTAGATCACATGATAAATGCCTTAGACGATTTTAATAAAAGAGATATGGATGGAGTTGCAGATGTAATGAAAAAAGCAATCGCAAGAGCAGAATCTATAGATCCTGATAAAGAGTCACTATTTATTATTCAAGATAAAGAGAATATGTCACTTGTCCACTACAAACATGATTGTGAGGGTGCAAACTTTATAAAAATGTGAAAAAAAGAAAAAGATACTGGTCAGAATATAAAGAAATATTAGGACGAGTATCTCATTTAACTCATGATTGGTTAACTCCTGCTGAATATATACCTTATATATCCGCATTATTAGGTGAAATAGATTTAGATCCCTGCTCAACTCATAATGCAAATGCTCAATTTTTGAGAGCTAGGAAAATATATACATTAGAAGAAGATGGTTTAAATGTCGAAGACCCTTGGACAGGAAAAATATATCTATTCCCACCAACATATGGAAGATGCTCTTTTAGTAAAGATAGAGGGACTTGGAGATGGAGCCCTAAAGCAGGGGCAGGAGCTAAAGCACCTTCAATTATATGGTTTCAGAGATTAGTAAGAGAATGGAAATTAAGAAACATACCAGAAGCTTTATTCTTCTCCACATACCCAGAAATGATGAGAATCTGTCCTAATATGTGGGATTTCCCAGTATGTATACCTTATGAAAAGGTAAATGCAATACATGGAGAAGGTCTATTTACTCTTAAAACACCTATATTTTGGGGGTTTTTTATTTACTTACCAAGATTAGATTATGGTTTTGACCAAGTAAATCAATTTGAATCAATATTTTCAAATATAGGGAAAATTATCAAGTAGCTTTATAAGGATTAGGCACACGAGCTTGACCACTTGGAAATGATCCCGTAGGCGCAACAATAATCCTATCTTCTGAAGCAAGTTCACCAGACATATTAGGACGTTTCCGTCTTCTCGAAATATATTCTTTTACAAACCTTTTTCCAGTAGAGTTGTCTATCGCACGTCGCACATTAGCGTAGCGATTGTCAATCTCGTATCCTCGGTTAAATTGTAGTCGCATACAGTTATTCTATTAGAAATGAATACCACTGATACAGAAATGACAGAGACGCAGAAAGCAATTGCAGCCGCATGCGATGACGTTAAAGAATTATTGCTCTACAAAAATGAAAAATATGGTGATTCAGCATTAAGGCCATGTCGAATATTCAGTAAATCAACGCCTGTAGAGCAATTATTAGTCCGCATCGACGATAAGATAAACAGAGTAATGAAAGGTGTAGGACTTATTGATCACGATGAAGACGTCATAGTAGATTTAATCGGATATTTAGTATTACTTAAAATAGGATTAGTTAGCGAAAGAGAGAGGACAAAGTAATGGACTACGACGAAATAATGAAACACTACAATCCTGAAATGCAGTTGATGGATGCTTTGGATTATCTCAGAGATCGACCTTGGGACGCGGCGGAGATCCTAGACCGCTGGGCTTCTCATTCCAATAACGAAAAAATCTCCGTAGAACCTCCCCAGAAGGATCCCAATTCAGAATCTTTTTCTCAAGATATTCAACTGCTTTCACCTGATTGGGAGCCCCAGTATAAGTCTCGGGGAGATTTAATAAGCATCTCTTACCCTGACAACGATGCTTGTAAAAAGTAGGTATCTCTTTGTCTGCAGCAAGATAAGTATCTAATTCAACTCTGCGCCTATCAACCATACTGTCGCCCCCACAACGCCATATTGGGTTGATATATGGACTCCACTCTCTTATTATTTTTGATTTAGATGCGTGACTGTTTATAAGATCTCGTAGATGACATGTTTTAAAAGACTGAATACCTATACTGTAAGCAAAACTAATAACGGCAGCTCTCTTATTAGGATTTAATGGAACGAATATGTAATCTCTTACTGAGTTAGAAAACTCTTTTAAGTCTTTAGCAAACTGTTCATCAATCTCCTCTTTAGTACATTTATCTGTAGCTTTTAACCACCTACCATTTAATTGCGTACTGCCATAGCCTATTTTCCATGTGTTTTCACCATAGTCTTTATACGTCGCATAGCGATCAAGACCAATAGAGGTACGTGGAACAGTATATAAACGAGCTAATACTAAAGCTTTGTCAGTAAAAAAAGGGTATTTAGTTTCCTTATGGGACGACAACGTTACCGCCGTAGCTTACTTCAGAATAACCATCTAATTTAAGCATTACAACGTAATTTTTGGCAGCGTTTGTAACATTGACAGCTACAGCTCCCTTACCTTTACCAGCTTCAGCAATATTGCAGAATTTTTTATAACCAGTAGGGGCGCTAGTTCCTGTATAAGAGTCTTCTTGGAAGATCTCTACTGAAATAACTGAATTAGAACGATCAATATTAACTATATGGTTACCAGTACCAGCAGGATTTATACGAAAAGCCCTAACTGCTTCTCCTCCGTTAGAAGTAGAAGTAGGTCCTAAGTAAGTAAGTTCGGAAGCAGAAGCGTCCTTCTCAAAAGTATCTAAAGTGCCTGAAAAAGTGCGGGTAGCCATGGGAATTAAGAAATCTGACCGACAGTGGAGAGGTTGAATTTTATGTTTGCATCGATACCATGATCTTTAAGAATCCCAAAGAACATCTGTTTATCAAGTGCCTTTTGATGTAGCATCTCAATGAAAGCTTCCTCCAATTCATCTCTATCAAGAGTCTGAATTGCTAAAGAAGCTGCGTGAATTGAGAATTCTACGTCAACTGGAAGCTCTATTGCATCCATAAATAGCTATAACCTTATACATATCTTACCAACTCTGAACTGAGAGGCAATAAAACCTAGAATTTTCGACGACCTAACATCACAGTACCAAAACCATGACTGACGCTATACATCAGAATAAAACTTAAAGCAGCAATTTCCACTTGAACAATATTGTGTAACACTTATATTGTAAATCTACTGAGTCATAAAGATGATTACAGAGGAATTAACAAAAAGATTTTTAAATGCAGCAGTAACGGGAGCAAGTAAAACTCAACTTATAAGGGCTTTTAAAAAATATTATGAACTAACAGATGATGAAATGAACGAAATAATTAAAATATGCGGTTTTAAATCAAAACCAAAAAAAATTAATTATAGAGATTTTTATAATAACCCTATAACCAATAAAAGTAAAAAATTTAAATACCCATTCACGCAAGTTCATTACATTGACAATTTTTTAAATGATAATGAGTGTGATGAATTAATAGAGTTAGTTGATAAAAATCTTAGACCTTCAACTGTTTCAGACGAAGAGGATACCAACTTAACTTCAGATTATAGAACAAGCCAAACAGCTGATTTATTCTACTTTAATAACCCTATTTACTTAAAAATTGACAAAAAAATACAGGCTTTAACAGAATTAAGTCCATTCCAAGGAGAAACAATGCAATCGCAAAAATATGAAATTGGTCAATACTACAAAGAACATTGGGATTTTTATTTTGGCAGAAAAAACGAATTTAAAGTTTATTGCGAATGGATGGGACAAAGAACATGGACAACAATGGTTTACTTAAATGATGTAGAGGAAGGAGGAGAAACTTATTTTAAATTTCTTAATTTAAAAATTAAACCAAAAAAAGGACTATTGCTTGCATGGAATAATCTATATGCAAATGGACTACCAAATTATAAAACTCTTCACGAAGCACTCCCTCCTACAAAAGGTACTAAATATGTGATAACAAAATGGTGGAGGAGTTGGAGTTTAATCTAACCATTTAATATGTTCTTCTGAATAATCTGCTACTGATTCTCCATCTGGTAGCTCCATCCTAAACGAATTGGTTTCTTGTATAGCTTTCTCTAAATCCCATGCTCCTTTATTTCTCCATTCTTCATATTCTTCTCTATTGAGAAAATCAATATAACCTGTTTTTTGCTTGAAAAGACGTACTCTAACTACCATTAGTTGTAATCAACCTGTGTAGTCCATAGAAGCTCTTAGGTGCCATTGATTCTTTTTATGCACGCGCCCACGATCAGCAGCTAAATCTTGAGTAAGCTCATCACCTACAATGCTTGACATCTTTGCTAAATCCTCAAAATAACCAGCCAAGTCGTCATGAGCATTGCTTAAATCTAAAATTATTTTTTCTTGATCAAAAACATCACTCATGTCCACTGGTCTTATACGGGAAGATACCAAATCCCCTACATGTAAAGGAGTCATACAGTTAATTGAACGAATATGTTCTGCTACTTCATCTATACCTTCAATCATCTCTGATTGAATATCATTTGTTAATTGATGGAGAGGAAAAAATTTAGAGCCAACTAGACCCCAATGTACAAGCTGAGTTTGAAGATATACATGAACTGAATCTCTTAAACACTGGACTAAATGATCGTGCGTAATCTGCACGTCAGAAGTACCTGATTCGCTCATAGTGATTAGATTTTAAGAATTCCAGCCCTTACTTTATCCTGTATAGACTGTCCTTCTACACCTTTTAAAGCAACATCACCAGCACCAGGTGTCCTTTCACGTTTCAAATCTTCTATCATTAAAGCAACTTTTGTATCTAAAAATTCTTTAGGAGTAGGGTTAGCTTGAGGATCCATAATCAGTATATTTCTATAAAAAGAGATTTATATTCCATCCGATTCTAATTCAAGTAACAACTCGTCTTCAGAACAGTCATATTTAACTTCTTCAAGGAGTCTTAGTAAATAATAGTGTATTTTGCCCGTTACCCATTTAAGGTCATCCTCCTGTACGTCATGAAGAATAGAACTTAAAAGTAAATCCTTCGAAGGATAACGAATATGTTCCGCTAGTAACTCTAAAGCTTTATATCTATCTTTTGTGAGTTCAGGAAACATGGCTATGGCTCTTGCACTATCTCCTCTTTTTGTTCTTCAGATTGCTGTTTTTGAACTTGTATAAGTTCTAAAGCACCTAGAACTTTTAAATACGTGTCTTGCAAAGTTTTAAGGGCAGCTTCATGAGACCTTATATCATTGGCTACAGTAGCCTGCTGGTCTTGTAACTGCTTCTCTAAATCTTCGAGCATAATAATTAACTACTTGAGTTAAGTATAGCGTCTAATGCTTTGTTTGAAAATAATTAAATAATACGGAAATTCGACCAAACACGTCCAGATGCGCCTCCTTCGTTCATAAATCTTTTATTAAAATTAGTAAAGTCATAGTGGACATTTTTTCCTGAATTTGGATCTTTATGAAGCCATAAACCATTAACTAAATCGAGACATCCAAATGGGTCCTGAGCAATCCAATAGTTATCTCCATACCCTGTAATTGCTACATAATGAGGTACTCCTACTGGTTTAGAAAGTGGACCTCTAATAAGAAGACCTACGACAGCAGGTAACCCTTTATCTATAATTTTTTTCACATCTACATCATCAGAAGATAGCGAAAAAGTAACATCCGTATCTAGTTCTCTTAAAGCTTTAGTATTTGCATAACGAGAAGGAGCTTTACCATACTTATTAAGTATAGATAAGTAGTTATTATGGCTATTAATATTAGGTATATTGCAATATTTTAGACACATAGCAATAGAAGCAGATTGAGATTGCTCCCAACCTTCGTCATCCATTACCCTATAAAAATAAGGAAAATGAAGAAGAGATTTTTCTTTAGGTTTAATAGGCTCACCATCTAAACCTTTCCAATCTTTATTTACTACCCACCATTCACCTAATCCAAATCCTAACTTTAAATAAGAATGATCATCAGTACGTTCTAAAATCTGACAACGATTGATTGTACGGCAAGAGCATACTTGAGCTTTATCTTTAGAATCTAATATGTCAAGAGGTTTAGGGGACCTCTTTAACCAAGTATTTGAAACTGATGTAATGTGAACCCAAGGCATCACTAAAGAAGCTAAACAGTAGGTTTAATTTCTGAATCGTCAGCAGTAGTAATTTTAATAGGAGCCTGCTCAATACGTAAAGTTTGAGTTGGTCCATTTTGAGAAACTTTATCAATTAATTTTTCTAAATCTTCTTTAGTAATTTGACCTAAAGAACCATTAGATTTAGCTCCATCCATTTTCATAGTTCCATCACCTTTTTTAGACGCTGTTTGGAGTCCAAAACTCGCCAAAGCTCCTGTAAACACTGAAGCTACAAAGGTTATATCTTTAGGCGCTTGAGCACCCATTCCTGGAATTTCAATGTAATTTAGTGAAATTATAAAACCAGACCAAACTACTACACCAAGTCTGACAAATGTTGATAAAATTGCTATTTGCTCTTCTTTATCGTCCAAACCTTCTTTTAGCTTAGAAAGTAAACCTTTTTTCTTTGCTTCTTCTTCTGATAATTTAGAAGATTTTTCTGTATTTTCAGTCATTGTATAGTTGCATTACCTACTAAGTTTACCCTCATGTAAACTTACATTATGAGATCAAATTGTTAAGAAACATGTGGAAATTAATTCCATTATTATTTGCATTTATTACGCCTAGTGTAAAAGCAGATCTTGTACACCGTCTATCAACAAGTACTCAATTAACTGTCAATGGAGCAGCAACAAGTGCTACTAGGCTTGGAAGTACATATACAGTTTCAGGATCAAATATTAAAGTTGATACTTCAAACAGTGGTCATTTTGGCGCATTAACTGCTGGTAGTGCTACTGCTGCACCAACTCTTGATGTTGGTACATACGATATAAATACTGCAGGCAGCGCTTTTTCGTTCTCGGAAAGTTGGACTCAAGGAGACGCCATAGCAGCAATGGGTGCAGGTGTGGACGTGACCGCCGGGGTGGTCGCAGACATGCCTGCTTATGGCACAACTACAACGCAATCTGGTGGTGTTGCAGGTAGCTTGGCAGGTACGATTACTAGCGCAGGTGTAGTAACAATAACCGCTGGAGGCGCTGGTACGACTGCGACTGGGCAATTCGTTAGTGAGATAACAGTCGGCGATTAAATATATTATGAGACGTCTATTAACGCTCTTATTATTTATATTTATTCCTGAAGCTAAAGCAGTTCCTGTAATTCCAAATTTCACTCAGGGTGGTATGACCTCCCATACAGAAACAACATCTAAAGTAACTGAGACAATAAATTCCATAGATTATCAAACAGGGTGGCAGTATACTGTGACCGGGACGAATGTTGAGCATTCAGGTTCAAGTATCTCACCAAGCTCAGTTACAGGTAACAGCAACACGCTTCAAGGTGTCACTTCTACATGGACAGGTCTAGACGCTGCAAACAAACCAAACTGGACAATAACAAATCCTGGTGGAAGCTTTCAATTTACAGAAACATACAGAGCTCCAGGGATGGTCAACCAGACAATAATTCAGAGAGTCACCGAGATCCAAAGCGTGACCGACACAACATCAACATTCAGCAACTAAGCTACCTTTTATTAGTATTACTCAATGCGAATGCACTATTCCCCACAGCAGTACGCGCTGGCGACGTCGGTGGTGTTAGTGCCACTGCTAATCCTGTTGCTAATAGCAGTGGGTCAGTCACGAACCAAGCCATCCAGGTTTTACAGGGACCCTATATTACCAACACCTACGGAGATGGAATCAGTTGCCAAGGTCCAACTCTAAACATCACACCATTCCTAACCGACAGTCACAGCTTTCAGCAACCCAGAGAATATTTCTATAACGAGCCAGTGTTTGACACTTCAGATGCTAATAATGATGGAGTAGTCGATAACCCAGGAAAAATTCTCTACCATGTACCTACCAGAACGGGACAGAAAGACCAATTTAATTTCAATTATGGAATATCAGCAACAATATCTGTTCCACTAGATGGAGGTCTTCAAAAAAGGTGTAAATCAGCTGCAGATAACAGAATTGCATACGTCAAACAACTTACTGCTAATAAACGTTTAGATTTTGAAATAGCACGTCTTAAAAATTGTGGAGAGCTCATGAAATCTGGAATAATGTTCCATCCGAAGTCAAAATATGCCGCAATTTGTGCAGACGTAGTACTTTTAAATCCTCCTGGAACATTACCTCAACATATTCATAGTATTCCTGTTACTTCTTCTTCCTCTTCTGACCAATCTGGTTCTTCTTCTTCTGGTCTTGAAACTCTGAGCGTTGGCGAGCCAATTTCTGAGAAGTAGAAAGAACTTCCTTACTCTTACGACCTAATAATTTAGGTATTCTTTTAATTAATTGAGCAACAGCGGGTTTTACAGCAGCTATAAGTAAAGGCATAGTTGCCGCCACAAGTGCAATTTGTGCTGTGTTCACTACTTGGGCTGTAGTTGGAACATACTTATCTATTACGGTTGTCTCCTCATAAAGAGTTATACATTTTCCATTAACTAATTCGTGCCCAACTACCTTTTCTTTACCTTGTGCATTTCTCAGATCGCCTATGCGCTGGTCAGTAGGTCCAGGACACTCAACGTCCTCATCTTTTTTACTAGGTATATCAGGAATATCAGTATTTGGAGCTGGAGGTGAAGGCGCTTCAGGATTATTAAGAGCTGGAGGAGGTAATTCCTCCGTAATAATTAAATTCTCAGGGGTGTAATCCATCGCATTAAACGAAGGGTATTGTCCATTGGGACAGAAAGTCTTTACACCTTGAGGATCTTCTAAAGTTAAAGCACCCGCCCTCTTATCATCTGGATGCCATTCAACACACCCAGGCATATCAATTATAGGTAAGCCTATATTAACCGTTACAGGCGGAGCAGAAGGTGTTGTAACGGGCTGATATATCGACCAGATCGGAACTGTATGTACCTCTATGTCCTTTACCTGGACATTAGGTATCTCAGACACTATTTAGGAAGTCCTAAACTACCTAAGCCAGCTGCACTTCCAGCCTTTTGCGGTGCCATTGCAGGACCAGACATCGTTGGAAGTTTTGTATCAACTAACCCAGGAAGTGATCCACTAACTGATTTAAGAACTTGAGACTTGACGTCATTAACAAGTTTATCTCTGTTGACATATATAAATAAACCACTGCCGACAACGGCAATAGATACAACGCCAGACGCAAGAGCAATGATGTTGACAACTTTTTGCATGGGTCTATTCGGAAACTAAAGTGCCTAAAGCCCTACGAATGTCTCTTAAACTATCGAGATCCTTAGATTTTGTACCGCCATCATACTCCCATGCATATCCTCCTTCAACCATCTTTTGATTGATAGAAACTTGTGAATGACAAGTACAATAACAATTCCCATCACATTTTGGATAGCCAATATAAAGCCAACCTAGAAGTCTTCCAAACTTACCTTTACCTCCTTCTAATTCAGTTTTAATAACTAAATCTTCTTCACCTGCTATAGCTCCTTCTAATTGACATTCAAGCCATTCACTTGCTTCTATTCCTAATGCTTTTTCTTCAAGATTACGTGTTCTTTTTTCTGGAGTATCTACACCAGCTACTCTGATTCTTTCTGATTTACAAATACCAAAACCTAAGTCAAAAGTAACGTCTATTGTGTCACCATCTACGATACGATCCACAGAGATAACTCGAAAGTTATAACAACTATCGGTACTAGGTGGTTTCATCAATCAGC
>Ga0209232_1001897_pt1 | contig 10857 bp, 6 predicted proteins | sample ETNvirenome_2_60_FD_184066 | JGI IMG/M metagenome (GOLD analysis project Ga0209232, IMG submission 184066) | Marine viral communities from the Pacific Ocean - ETNP_2_60 (SPAdes) (version 2) | ecosystem: Environmental > Aquatic > Marine > Oceanic | place: Pacific Ocean | collected 2013-06-22
AAGCTGAATCTCCAAACATAAGTTTGTTGGTGCTGTTGATAGTTAGTCCTGTGCCATTCGTATGAGTAATGGTTACATTACCATTATTAAAATTCATTATCCCACCACTAGCTAAGAATAAATCAGACCACATAAGACTTGTAGTTCCTAGAGCTGTTCCATCACTTGTGCCCGGCGTAAGACTATTTTCTGCTAACACCATTTCCTTGGCGTTGTTTGCATGAAAGTTTATAGTGTTTGCATCAGCAAAGTCAATTTTAGTCTGATCGTCTTCACCAATTTTTATATCGGTTTCTAAAATTTCTTTTACTGGCGTTTCAGCAGGTTGATTTCCAATGAATCCCATATGTCAATCTCCTATTCGCTAATTGTATCTACTACACTGCACCATACGTCTAACGCATTGTCTGTGTTACAGTCTACTTTTAATGCATCACCACTTACTAAAACTATTTTACTACCCCCGTCAATTAATTCTAAGGATGATCCAGCAGGGATAGTGGCACCTTTAACTAAATAATAATTAGCACTACTTCGTTCAATAAAACAGTCTACAGTAATTGCTCCTGTATGGATATTAGCAAGTCGTAGTCCTACGATAGCGTCATCACTGTTAGCAGTTCTAATAGTCGCTCCTGAAGTGCCAGTATCTCTGGCTATGCTATTTTCAAAATCTTGTGCCATTTATTTAGTCTCCTATATATATTATACTATTATTAGTCTTTTTTCCGTCATATTTATAATGCTATAGCCATTGCCACAGCAAATCCTTTAGTAGCAGCTCCTATATCAGAAGCTACTTCTGTTGTGCTTCTACTTTCTAAACCATTTGCCGTAAATCTAGCATATTCATCATCAGCTACACTGGCACTATCAATTTTAACTGCGTTGGTGTTTGATATACCAAATGTTAAAGAGGCTTGTCCACCTATATCAGATAATACTTCTGATGCACTTCTACCTTCAATGACTGTACCATCTACTCGTAAGAAATCATTATCTGCCACACCTGATGTAAATTGTGGCACATCGTGTTGCGATATACCTTTTGCTATTTGTAATTTATTGCTAGATATTTCTAAACCAGAGTTTGTTGCTAGGTCTATACCTAAAACAGCACTTGATGCTGCTAATCCATCACCTGCAAATAATGTAGCAAGATTATCAACTGTTGTTAGTTGTTCATTTGCACCATCACTATCTAATGTAGACAAACTATCTCCTGATGCTGGTGTCACAGAACTTAATTCAGATAAGTCTAATGTAAGTGTTACTGCACCTGAGCTACCACCACCCGATAAACCTACGCCTGCTGTTACGCCTGTAATGTCACCACCAATACCTGATTGTATGTGAGCTGTAAGTGTGTCCAGTCCTACTCTTTTAAGAGTTCCAGCATCTGAATAGAGTAACTCGTCAGCATCTGCTAGACCTGATGATATTTCAGTTTGCCCAGATATAATGTTATCATTTAACATTCCTGACTCAACAGCATCATTTGCTATTGTAACTGCACCATTTGATGCTAAACTAATATCACCACTTACAGCTACTGGATTGTAATTTGTATCATCACCGACAAGAATATGTCCTGCTGTGTTTGTGTTCATAAACAAATCATCACCAGTAATTGTTAAATCACCCGTAACTGTAACACCACTATCATTAATTTCAAATTGGTCAGTTCCATCAATATCAAATACCATTTTTCCATGGTTGGCTGTACCTGATGCAGTTGCTGTGCTAAAGTGTATTTCTTCTGCTGTTTTATTAGAACCACCGTTTAACACTTGAATTGTTAATGATTCTGCGTCTGCTGTACCTAATACTAATGATACATCTGCATTATTCGCATCTTTAAGTAATTTTAAATCAGTTCCATCAAATGTTAAAGATGCCTCTGAATCTAGTTCAGTGGTTGTACTACCAACAGTTACTAATTCATTTTCAGTTGCGTTGTTTAGTGCAGTGATAGTTGCTGAAGAAATAGCAGTTCCATTTATTCTAAATGTTTTACCTGACGATAAATTAATACCAGAATCATCAACATCTAAAATATCTGAGCCATCCACATTAAATGTAAATTTACCGTGGTCTGCTGTACCCGATGCTGTAGCAGTTGTAAATGTTACAGACTCAGCTGTCTTATTAGAAGAACCATTTAATACTGAAATGGCTAAAGATTCTGTAGCACTTGTACCCATTCTTAATGTTACATCAGCATTATTTGCATCTTCAAATATATCTACATCATCACCAAATGTTTTATTAGTTAGTGTTTGAGTTGTATCATCACCAACTAGATTAGTAGCAGCAGCAGGTAATACAACTGTTACGTTACCAGAATATGCAGAGTGTGGTGATGCTTGTAATTGTGTATAGTGAGCATTGCTTACTTCACAGTAAAATCTTACATAAGATTCTGCACCAGAGTTTTTAATTGATATAGCACCTGATTCTATGTCTACCCCATTTGATCCATCTATTCTAATAACACCTGAACCGTTTGGTGTAAGTGCTATATTACCATTTGAAGTAGATACTAAACCATTGCCATTTACATCTAAGTCTCCACCAAGTTGAGGTGTACTATCTTCAACAACATTTGATATCTCACTACCTGTAGCAAGACCAGCTACAAGTGTTGACCTTGTAATTTTCTTCAGTCCACCACCTGATGTATCTACTGCAAGTAACACATCGTCAGATGCAACTGTAGATATTTCTGATAAATCGCCAACTGCTGTTGAACTAAAGTTACTACCATCAGCAATTAATAAATTACCAGAAGTATTAGTTCCCATAATAATGTTGCCATCAAATCTTACATTTCCGGCATCAACAAATAAAGCTAATCCATTTGATACAGTTTGATTTGTCCCTGCTGATGGAGCACCACTAATGTATACAGTGCTTGCTGTAGTTGTTGTTACAGATGAATTAGAAGCAGCTAAAGTAGGTGCCTCAAATCTTACATGTGTATATAATGCCGCAGTTCCTGAAGCTGACGTATTATTATCTGTAATTGTAGATGTATCAAGATGTATCATAGCACCATCACCCGGTGTTACGTTTTTATCCCCATCTAAAGTTAAACCTGTTAATGTTCCTAATGATGTAATACCTGACTGTGCTGCATCAACTGATATGACAGAGCTAGATGCTGTTAATCCTGTTCCTGCGAATAATGTTGCAAGATCTGCTATAGCATCTTTTTTAGTTGCGTTGCTATCATTAGCATCTGAAAATATGAATGAATCTCCGTCTGCTACCGCTCCAGCTGCAAACTCATTAACGCCACCTACAACAGCTGCTCCAGCTACTCTAACTGATTTACCAGAAGTTAAATTAATACCTGAGTCATCAATATCAAATATATCTGTACCATCTACATTGAATACATATTTACCTTTGTCTGAACTGCCTGAAGCGGCAGCAGTCTCAAATGTAACTTTATCTAATGTCTGAGCTCCAGAATCATAAGTGGATGTTATTTTTAATCTTTCATTACTATCTGATCCTAAACTAAGTGTCGGATTACCGTTGTTGACAGGATTGAAGAAAGTAACATCACCAGCTGCAAAATTTGTTGTAGCTCCTGCTGAACCTATTGTAGTCAAAGCTGTAGCGGAAGCTAAATTAGATAATGTATCTAGAGCGGCTTCTATAGTTGATTCTGTTGTAGCATCTATAGCATCTACATTTTGTAATGTTAAAGTACCTGATGAGTCTGATAATATTGCTGTGCCATTTATTTCATAAGCACCACTCTCAGCTATACTTACTCCACCATCATCAATTGTAAACATTGCAGTGGCTTCGTCAACACTAAATGTAAACTTACCATGATCTGTAGTTCCTGACGCAGTTGTGGAAGTAAAGGCAATAGACTCTGCAGTTTTATTAGATCCACCATTTAATACTTCTATTTTTAGTGCTTCAGTCGCACTTGTTCCCATTGTAAAAGAGGTGTCTGCATTATTTGCATCGTGAAATAAAGTTGCATCACTATAAGTAAGGGTTAGAGCATTTGATATTGAACCCATAGCTGTTACACCAGCAAGAGTAGTCACATTAGGATGTGATGCAGTTTGTAAAGCACCTGTTAATTGTGTAGCAGAAAGGTTACCTGTAGATGGATTATAAGTAAGATCTCCATCCATTTCAAGTCCGTGAGATCCAGTTGATGTAGCTGCATCTGCAACGAAGGTAAGTAAATTATTTTCATTAGTAGATTCGTTATCAGTGACTGCTACTTCAGTAATACCAGTAACAAAGTTACTTTTAGTAATATATTTAACTTTATCTGGTGTTTCAGATACGTCAAGAACTAATACTAAATCATCTCCTGCAATAGAAGATAATAGCTCTTGGTCAGAAAAGATATCTTCATCTATCTGAGTCGCTTTTATATTAGTATCAAATAGTCGACCTCTGGTTAGTCCACCTTGTATCCCTCTACTTTTTGGCATTTAATTGCTCCCTGTTTATCTACCCCAGACTATACCTCTGATTCTTGCATTTGTGCTACCAGATCGTATAATACTGATTTTATCTTGAATCCAAATTCCTTCATCAAAATATCCCTCGTTTTGAGGAATAAGCATAGATGAAGTAGTCGCGTCTTCATCGAAAGCTATATAGGCATCTGCGAGTTCTACAACAAATGAGATTTTATTTACTTCCTCAAAATTAGATCCAATATCCACTACTGTTTCAGCAGAGGAACCAGACGTAGTGAAAGTAAACGTCTTGTGACTACCATAGTTTTGAAGCAATTCGATTTCTTGTCGAAAAGGTTTTGGCATCGTTTTCTCCTTATTTAAACTTTAATAATGTTGGTTTAGCATTACCTAGATGTAATTTGTTATAATTACTCGCTGCTGTAGGTCCGGGTATTTTAAACCCTTCCTTTCTAGCTATCGATTCCATCGACATGTATCTAGGCTTTTCTAAGTCTTTCTTGTATCTTGTATAATGATCAAAAATTAATTCACTTATCTTTTTGTAAGTAAATTCTTGATCTTCGTCTCCATTTTCTAGGATTGTTTCTCTTAAAGAGTTTACCCAATTTTCTAAATCGATAGTATTTTTATCTTTCTGAGCCAGTTGTTTTTTCATACCAACTACTGTATCTCTTAAAAAATTACGTTCTCTTTCTAAATCCCTATTCTTTTTCTGTACCTCTATATTTATTTTACTATTTTCTTCTGAAAAACCGAACACCTTTTTGTATTCTTTTTGTAAATGTTGATACTTATCACTTACCTCTTTATGTGCCCTTTTTTGTACTTCATATTGCTTTTCTACATTTTTTAATGCAAGTTGATATTCAGATCTTTCTTTAGAAAGCATATCAATATTCTTATCTTGCTGCAATCTACTGTTTTTTACCTGTTGTAAATCATGTTTTGCTTGATTTAAAGCATCTTGATGACTTTTAGAACTTTTCATTGCGTCTTCCGCAGCAATTGCTTTTGGTTCTAGATCACTAATGACAAGTTTTAATTCTTGTATTTCAGTATTTTGCTTATCAATTTCCTCTATATAACTTGATTTTTCTCTCATATAGGTGCTGTTAGTATGTCTGAGATGATTATTCGCAGACTCAACATCTTTATAATGTTTTAATTCAGTATGTAGTGAATCGATAATATTTTGTAATTCGTTTTCTTTAGCTTCATTGTTGAACGATATTACTTGTTTTACTTTTTTCTGTACTTTACTTTTCTCAAAAAAATTATTCAGTTTCATAATATGATTCTGCCTCCACTGCTATATATGGTCTACCTAAGTTAGCTTTGTATAAACTTTGTATCCATAATTTTGGATTATCAGTTCTACTTACCATTGATTTAGCATTAGTTTCAGGATCAATTATTAAAGCGTCACTTACAAATAAATTTTCTATATCTGCTCCAGCTACTCCATCTTGTCCATATGTAATAGACAATTGGTTGCTAGATTCATGATAAGCATAAGTAGCTACATGAATATTTTTAGCTATAGGCTCTTTCTTTATAAATATTCGCGTTTCATATCTTTTAGATTCTTCTTTTTTAGCTGCATCTTCTGCTTGTTTAGCTTTTAGTGTAGCTTCTCTAGATTCTTCTATCTCTTCTTGCGGAGCCAAAGTTGCATATCTCGGCTTTTTTTCTACTACTTTTTCAGTAGTCTTCTTTTTATTCTTTTTAATAGCCATAGTAATCTCCTATCTCTTTCTTGTTAATTTCTTAAATGCTTTAATTCTAGCTGATCTTTTAGCTGTAGAGGATTTTCCTCTAGCTTTACCTCTTGCAGCTACTCCTAGTCTTTCTGCTCTTCTTATACCTCTAGCATGTCCACCTACTGATCGTTGAGCAGCTCCTGTACCAGCACCTCTAACCCTTCTTTTACCACCAGTACCTACGTTTACATTTCCAGTTTGAGCTGCAACTTCTCCCGGTTTCTTCCATCTGTGAGAAACTGGGTCAAACTCTGCTCCTTGAAACGGAGGTGAAGTAAGAATTTTTTCTACCTTGACTCCATTCTTTGCAGGTTTTCTTCTTGTGTAGGTATCTGATTTATCTTTGTAAAAGTTTTGTAATTGTTTGAAGGCAGCTTTATCTATATCGATATTCTTTCTTCTCATTTGATTTTGTAATGTTCTCTCCCACTGTCTTTGTTGTGCAGGAGTCATTTCACCCGGATTTACTTTTGGTGTTAATTTATATCCAGCTAACATTGCAAGTAATGAATCTGTAATACCTTTTTTTACTTGAGGTGCATTTTTAACTTTTGTAAAATTAGGTAAGTCCATAATCTTTTTAACCTCTTCAGGTTTCTGTTTATTTTTTACACCTTTTAATATTTCGTTATTACCAGTAGGAACACCAAAGTCTTCTTTATGTTTCTTCATAGCTTGATATAAAGCACTGGTAAAGTCTTTTTCTAGTTGATCATTATCTACTGTCGCAGTTTCTTTTAATATGTTAAGTAGTCTTCTAGATGAAGATAGAGATTTTTTTACACTTAACTCGTTTCTCAAATTAAATAATTCTACAACTGGCTTTAATAAATCTTTAAAAGCCTTTTTATCATCAAATTTAGTTGAACTTAAATCGTTTGCGGCTGCGTTACCTTCTCTAAATATTTTATCGTATTGTTTACGTTTAGCAGGTTTTGCAGAAACATATCCATCAAGTTTATCAATTGGTTTTTTACTATTGTTCTTAACAAATTTTTCTACATCAGTATTGTATCTACCACCTTGTCCGAACTCATTTAAAACAGCATCTGTAGTTGCTTTTCGAGGTTCTTTAGTTTTAGATGTTGTAGATGTGCCTTTAGTGCCTTTTTTAGATGTTGTGCTTTTTTTAGATGTACTTTTTTTAGATGTTGATGATTGTTTTTTATCTTCAGATCCCACTTCTTGCATTTGTTGATGTGTTTCTTTATCTCTCGTGTCTATATTTCTACTATTTTCTGGGCTATTTCCTTTTCTTTCTTCATCTGATACAGCTTCATTATTATTTTTCTTTTTACCCGTAGAATATTTAAAACCCTCTTTTCTCTTAGGGCTCATGCCATGATATTCAGCAGATCTTTCTGCAGCAGCCTCCACACCATCTGGAGAGTTCCATTCATTTCTATTGATGCCTTGGAAATAAGAAGTTTTAGACGTGCCTGTATTACCTCTGCCTTTTGCTTTACCAGCATTTAAAGCAGAAGCTAACGCCCAAGGATTTAGCACCCTCTGTGCTTTTTTTAATTTTAACCATCGTTTTAGTATGTCCATAATCTATTATACTCGCTTTCTTAGAAAATCCTGTAGTTTTTTTATTTCACCCTTATCTAGTTTAGTATCTAGCTGTCCATCTCTTCGTTGTCTAGCTATTTTCATCTCTCTATTTAAGGCTTCTTTATTCTGCCTAGCTGTTGCTCCAGCAGCGACTCTCGCTTCGGCTTCAAAACCCGGAGTCTTTCTAGCAATTACTTTACCTATTTGTGTAGCTCTTACTAATGCTCTGACCTGATTTGAAAGTTTTGCAGTTTCTGCAGATTTTTTATCATATCCTCTTGATCTAGCTATAGAGTAAGTTAGTTGGTCTACTAAACTTTTTCCTGTAACTGCATCTTTAATATCACGCCTAAATATATCTTTTAAGTCACCTTTTTTATCTTCTTTCTTTGCTGCTTCATATCCTGCTTTTTCAGCTTCTAGAAATCTTGCTATAAATCCTTTTTTAGATTTACCCCATTGTTCAGCTTTTTGACCTACTGGAGCATCTTGAGAAACTTTATCACCATCTCTTACTGGTGGTGGAACTGCTTTTCCGTCTTCGCCTTTTGCACCTGTGGCACTATCATCACCTGTTTCTTTAGATTCAGCTTCATCCCTATCATAAAAAACGCCACCTGCTGGTCCTTGATAAGTTTTTACGTTAGTGTCTTCAGGAGGATCCCCATATACTCTTCTTTCTAGTGGTATATCTTTTCCTTCATACTCTTTATCTTCTTCAGGCTCATCTTCTTTTTCAGGAGTCTGACCCAAAACATTTTGTTCATAATCTGAACTACCAAAAGTTTTTGATGTGTCTTGTTCACTCTTAGGTTTCTTTTTTTCATCATTATGATCTTGAATCTCTCTAGCTAATTTTTCTGTATCATCTGGAGACAGTCTAGCTTTAGCTTCATCTATTTGTTCTTTAATATGTGCTCTTTGACCTGAACTCATTTGACCCTTACCACCATATTTTTCTTGATGGTGTAACATTTCTCTTATAGATTTAGCAGCATCTTCAGAACTTACATTTTCGTCTATGTCCCATTTAGCACTATTAGCTTCATTCTTCTGTTGATTTTCAGCAGCTTTTTGATCATCTTTTTCTTTTTGTTGTTCAGCTTTAGATTTAAATGTTTCAAATTTACCATGTTGTTTACCTAAATATTCTTTCATCTTTTCAGGTGTTTTATATTTAGCTTTTATAGCTTTCACAGTATCTTCTTTGGTATGGAAAGGATTATCCTTACCATGCCCTTCTATTTGTTCATGTATATGATCCATCAATCCAGAATCTTCTGCTTGTCTAAGCACAGAGTCTATATCTAATTCAGGAGTAAGTTCACCAATAGGAGCTAAAGGTTGTGCTGTACTTTCTCTTCTTTTATCCCTTTCTTCTCTTATTTTTTGTTTTTCTTCTGCAGTTTTTCCTGCATCCCATCTTTTCTTCCTTACTTTTTTTACAACATCTTCTGCTTTTTCTGGATCTTTAGCAGCTTCTATTACTTCAGAAATATTATCAGTGTTTTCTAAATCTGGTATTTTATCATCTTCTATATTAATTTTTATATTTTTAAGGTCATCTTCTTTTTCTTCAAGGATTTCATTTAATTCAATTCTTTGATCTCTAGTTAATTTTTCATTATTTTTAAAACTTTGATATAGATCCCACAAAGCATATCCACCAGAAGCAATTGCAGCAGCAGTTGCAGCAATTTCTACACCAGTAGCTTTTTCTAGAGGCATATCAGCTTTTTCTATACCATAATCACCAGTTTCTAATTTATTTTTAATTTGTTCTATTTGAGTTGCTATAGATTCTTTTGCATCATCCATGTCAAATGGCTTTTTCTCAGATGTATGTTCCACAGTGTGATCTTCTTCAGAGTGTTTTTCAATCTCTTTCTCCTGTGTTTTTTCTTTCATCTCATTTATAAATTTTCTATATACGCCTGCGGCTGTAGTTTTACCAGCAGCTTTTGCTCTTTGTTCCATAGCAACAGCAGCCTGTATCTTATGAGCATGGGTTCTACCAGATTTTTTTATTTTATTTACAGATGCCTCTGCTGTTTTTACATCTTTAAACCCTAATCCTTGAATTGTGTCTTTTGGATCTTCATCTGTATACAAATCAGAGTGTTTATCTGATTTTGCAGGTTGTCCTTTTTTTCTAGGTATTCTAGGATTATCCTCTTTTTCCAAAGGTTCTGATTCTTGTGGAATAGCTTGAAAGCCTAACTTATCAAAGTTTACAAATGGATACACTTGTTTTGCTAGTTCTACTCCAGCATAATTATCAGAAGGGTAATGTACTCCAAATATTACACGATTATCCCCAATAGACTCTCCAAGTTTAGTGAATTTTTCTTCGTGAAGTGGGAAGATCTGGGATAAAATCATTGCAATTAGAGTACCTTGAAAAGAATGACCAGAAGGATATGCAGGAGTCTTAGATGATTTAAAATCAGCAGGCTCAAATTCTACATTGTGAAAATCCATCAATTGGAAAGGTCTAGGTCTATTGAACTTATATTTTAAGTTCATGACTATCATAGCAGTTTCTTTAATTATTGGGCGTAGTTCTTCTTTAGTAATCTCATCACTTAGCCCTAATTCTTCTGCTAGATTTGTAAATGCTTTTATTATATTTAAATCTTGAAGTTTTGCAGGTTTAGATATCTCTATTTCAAAGTTTTCAGTTTCTTCTTTTGTCTGTAAATGTAAGTCAATAATAGTTTTTAATTCTTCTTTTACCTGACTACTTGTATTTTTTGGTGGGGGAGCTAATTTTATATCTCTATCAACATCTAATTCTATGATATCTAACTCACGTTCCATAGCTTCCCTATCATCTTCACTAGGGACACCGAATACCATTTCATCGACTTCTTGCAATTCTTTTTGTTTTTTAGCATATTCACTGAGAGTTTCAGTAGCAGTTTTCTTATCTACACCCATAGCCAATGCAGCAGCATTTTTTCTATGCTGATTTATCCTTTGAGTTGCTTCTTCTTGAGCAGTTTCAAGTTTAGTCTTGCCTGCTTTTGGTTTGAAGTCAGGATCTTTCATTAGTTTTGCTGTCAAGGCTTCAATAT
>Ga0209232_1001898_pt1 | contig 10856 bp, 11 predicted proteins | sample ETNvirenome_2_60_FD_184066 | JGI IMG/M metagenome (GOLD analysis project Ga0209232, IMG submission 184066) | Marine viral communities from the Pacific Ocean - ETNP_2_60 (SPAdes) (version 2) | ecosystem: Environmental > Aquatic > Marine > Oceanic | place: Pacific Ocean | collected 2013-06-22
AGAAAGTCTAGTTGATAATGTTACAACAACATACATCGAAGACCCAACGTTTTCAGGCTACAAAGTATTGGTAGACATTAACAGCGAGTACTTGATAATGATGATCTCGGAAGACTACTGGCAGTATGAAGAGATAGAGTATCAACTTGAGCAAGTTTTTGGCGGTGATGGTTCTAGATACGGCGTTGGGCTTGGATTTGGCCATCTTGCAACACGCGGTGGTGCAATGCAACAGGTGGTTTATAGAGCACTTCAAGACGATGACCTTATGCCTGGTGGTAACGAATACAAATTTGGTCAAATAGCCGAGAACGATTTCGATGCCGGCTACAATACACCACTTGTTAATGGCGACTTTGAAATTGATTTTGAACTTTACCATGACGATGATACTGGTGAACCGATGTCCCCTGGTTACAGAATCAAGGGTATAACCGAGTATCAAAAAGACGAAGAGGAAGGTATCAAGATTGCTGCACTTCTTAATCTCGCCTATGTAAAGGGAGATGATTATGCAAAAGGTCTTGTCCGAAATGTTGTGTATGATGCACTTGGAGGCGAGGTTGCGCTGAGAATCCCAGTAGACAAAATGAGGATTTACTTTCAATTAGAAGACGAAGATGAGCAAGAGTATCGATTCCAAATTGGTTGGTATGCTAATGAGTATGACTTCGAGAAGAAATCAGACATTGAAGATCACCTTCATGCAATAGCAGAGGATGCTTACTTTGAGGGAATCAATGACCATCTTGTAGATTACATTGATAACAACATTCCACTTAAAAACTTAGGTATTGCAGATGTTATCGCCCAGCTTGACCAAGACCTTGGACAGACTCCATCACAGGTTTCCTTTGACGACCCAGAGCCTGAGCAGGGAGTGACGGAATCAAAGAGAAGAGTAAAACTAAGAATTTTAAGAGGGTAATAAATGTCCAACGAATGGGAACAACCGGCATCGCCACCACCTCCACTATTTCTTGGAGAAAAAGAAAAGAATCTTGTAAAGCAAATCAACGATGAAATTATCGAACGAGTTGTTGGACAACAGGTTCTTTACTTCCCAATCGACATTGACCATACAAACTACCACCCAATCTATGGAGAAGCAATACAAAAAACGTTCCTTCATCCTGTGCGTGTCCATGCGCTTGTTGAGTACCAAGGAGTTGAAACCTCTGACATGAGTGGTATTGCAATTGACAAATCAACAAAGATTAAAGTGAACTTCCACAAGAGACGACTTACAGAAGACCAGAACCTATTTGTACGAGAAGGTGACTTTGTTAGATACGGTAGTATTTACTATGAGATCGTAAAACTCAATGAACCCAAACTTTTGTTTGGTCAAGTAGAAGCACCACGCTTTGAGATACAAGCAGAGTGCATTAGAGCAAGGGACGGATTATTTAATGCCCAGTGAAAGCGTAGAAACATTTGAACCATCAAATCTGGAGACAATTGACTCTGCAATCTATTATTACCTAGATGAGGTACTTAACCTCTCATGCACGACAAATGATGGTTTTAAAAAGGTACCAATCGTATGGCACGGATCAGAAAGACCTTATCAAATTAAGAACAACAAAGAACTTAGAGACTCTGTTGGTAAGTTAAAGCTTCCACTCATGTCTGTCCATAGATCATCAGTATCTAGAGAGGACACATTCAAGGGTGGCTTTCAGGCGACAATTGGAGAAGTCAACGATTATCGTGGCGGAACTGTTGCAACCACAAGAGTTATCAAGCAAGACAAGACAAGAAACTTTGCCAATGCTGATCGGTTAAGACAATCAGGTCGCGGAGACGAAACAGGTAGAGGGGACAACTCAAAGATAGTGTATGAAACCATCACCGTTCCAGTACCAACATACGTAACATGCATGTATGAAGTCAAGATAAAGACAGAATACCAACAGCAGATGAACGAGATACTACCTGGCTTTGTTTTTGATACCAAGAACAGTTTTCTTGCTGAGTATGACGGTCACCGTTACGAAGCGTTTATTCAAGACAACTACAATATCAACAATGTCACTGATCTGGGTAGCGAAGAAAGAGTGTTTGAAGCCACAATTAATCTCAAGGTACTTGGATATCTTGTGTCGGAGGGACCAAACAGAGACCGCCCAAAGATAACAAGAAGAGAGAACCAAGTCCAAGTTAGAATTACGAGAGAAAGAGTGATACTTGGGGACACAAGACCTTGGGCTAATGATGATGGAAAGTACAGGCCGTAAATGCGTTTCGTAGTTGAAGAAACTATTTACTTTGAATGTATTAATGCATAAGGAGAATTTTAATGCCTAGAAGATTTGATTTTATTTCACCTGGTGTTCAACTGAGAGAAGTTGATCAATCGCAAATAACCCCAACTCCCGAAGAAGACGGACTGCTTCTTATTGGTAGAGCACCGATGGGGCCTGCGATGCAGCCTGTTATTGTTAGAAACTTTGCAGATTTTAGAGAAACCTTTGGAGATCCTGTTTCCGGTAGAAATGCAAAAGCAGATCCTTGGAGAGAAGGAAATTATGCAACCCCAATGTATGCAATGTACGCTGCTCATGCTTATCTATCCGCTGATATTGGACCAGTCAAGTTTGTCAGGCTTCTAGGTGAAAAATCACCTGAGGCTTCTACCGATGCTGGAGAAGCAGGTTGGAAGATTGCTGATGGGCCGAGCGCAACACCGGCCTCTAACAAGTCTGCTTATGGACTGTTTATTTGCCCATCTGGTACAATGACCGATAACCACACAGGTTCTTTAGCTGCTGTGTTTTATATTGATGGAGATGCAACTGGTGTTCAGCTTTGTGGTACTCCTGTTGATCAAGTCACCGCTCCTGCAACTGCTGTAACTGCTTCTGGGCAATTTGTGGAATCTATCTCTACGGCTGCAAAGGCTAGTACCTTTAAGGTTAGGGTTGGTTCTGAAAACTTTGTTGTAAACTTTGATCCAACAGACACCAGTAACTACATCAGAAAGGCATTGAACACAAACCCACAAAAAATTAACAACAATGCTAACTTCGGTTTAACTGATGTTGATTATTTCTTGGGTGAAACTTTTGAGCAATCAGTTGTCGAGCATGTAAATGATTTCAATAATACTCCTGGTCAGCAATACGGTATTATCCTTGCGCTTCAGAAAGGCGCCCTTGCAGAGAATAACTGGGGATATAATCTAGGAAACGCACAAGCTGCAAGAACTCCTTGGTTTATTGATCAGAAGCCAAATCAACAACAACTATTTAGATTTGCTGCTTTAAGTGAAGGCGAAGAAATCCAAAAGAAATATAGGATTGCAATTGAAGATCTTAATCTTGGAGATGCAGAAAACCTACCATCATTCACTGTTAGTATTCTTAACAAGGCTAATCAGAGAGTAGAGACCTTCACTAACTGTACACTTAGTCCAGGTGATGCAAATTACGTTGCCAGAAAAATTGGAGATGAGAGACTTGAATGGGATTCTGTCGAGAAAAGATTTAACACTCTAGGTCTTTATGCCAATCGTTCAGATCTTATTAGAATCGAAATGTCAACACTTGTAGAGAATGGGCTTATTAACAATGCTCAGGCAATTCCTGTTGGATATGCCGGTCCATTAAGACCATTGGGTTTTTCTTTAACATCAGGTTCAACTGCTCCTATTAAACTTGGACAAACAGATGCCGGTGGGGCGGGTGGAACCCATGAAACTCATAGTTTTGTAACTGGTGGTGTGACCATGCCAGGGTTTAAATTGGCTGCGCTTGATGCTAGCGATGTTTTCTTTGCTCCCACTACTGCTCCAGCCTTATCTGCCTCATTTAGATTCCCTGCTTTGCAAACAACTAATCAAGGCTTTGCAAGAACTCAGGGGTCAAACTATCCACGCCAGGCTTACTTCGGTATCGATCACAGAAGAACCAGAACCGATAGCGGACAAGATGATAGTTACTTTGATATTGTTAGAGAACTACCTGGCGGGTTTACTCAACAATTGGCTGAGGCTGCGACTCCTGGGGATGGAATGGAATATTCTTTCACTTTCACTCTAGATGATATTAGAAAAGCTTCTGGTAGAAGATTGTTCTACTTTGAAGAAGGATCATATGCTGCTGGAAATTCTGTTGCCGGAACCGCTGGTCAGACCATTTCAACTCTTTTGACTAGTTCAACCGATGGTGGTGTAAGACAATTTGTTGCCCCACTTCTTGGCGGACGTAATGGTATTGACATCTTTGAAGCAGATCCGTTTGATAATACAAACATTGGATCTGATGAGACAACCTCTTACGAAAGAGCGACTCTTGAAAAGGCTCTCGATATTGTTTCTAATGAAGAATATGTAAGCTATGATCTTCTGTCTATCCCTGGTATCACTGATACTAACATTACTGATCGTGTGTTGTCAAATGCTTCTGACCGTGCTGACCACCTTGCTATCATTGATCTTGAGGGAGGATATGTCCCAGGATATGATGGTAATAACGGTACTGCAGCCGCTGGTTCCGTTGAGAACACAGTAAACAACTTGTCAGGAAGATTCCTTGATAATTCTTATGCTGCCGCCTATTATCCATGGGTTAGGCTTATGGATACGGTCCCAAGTGTTGCTGAAGAACTTTTGGCCCCTCCATCGGTTGCTGGTATCGGAGCGATTGCTGCATCTGAGGCTGCTTCTCAACCGTGGTTCGCACCTGCTGGTTTTAACCGTGGCGGATTGAACCCTCTTGGTGGACCAAATGGTCCTCGTGTAACTGCCACTTGGCGTAATTTAACGAAGGGTCTTCGTGATGACCTTTATGCTGCAAGAGTTAATCCAATTGCTAACTTTACTGCTGCGGGTGGTATTGTTGTGTTCGGACAAAAGACACTTCAACTTCAGCAGTCTGCTCTTGACCGCATCAACGTTCGTCGATTGATGGTGTTCATCAAGAAGCGTATCGGTGCTGTTGCTCGTAACCTCTTGTTTGACCAAGCAGTTGATGTGACTTTCAATCGCTTTAAGTCAGAATCAAGTAGAATTCTGCAAAGCGTTAAATCTAATTTTGGTATCACTGAGTTCAAGATTGTTCTTGATGAGACCACAACCACACCTGACCTGATTGATCAGAACATCATGTATGCTCAGATTTATATCAAGCCTGCTCGTGCTATTGAGTTCATTGCTATTGATTTTGTAATCTCTAAAAGCGGTGTAGAATTCGAGTAAACACTAATTAATTTTGAAGGAGTTATAAAATTATGGGTTTTTGGAAAGAAAATGACGTTGAGCCGAAAAGACTATTTAGGTTCAAGATTCAATTAGATACAGCAGACGGTACTTCAACTACTGGTGGTGCTATGTGGTGGGGGAAGTCTGTAAAGATTCCAACATTTACTTCAAGCCCTGTAGAACATCAGTATCTTGATAACACTTACAAGTTTCCTGGGAAAGTTAAGTGGCAAGACATTACCATAACTATGGTAGATCCAAGTAACCCAGATGCTGTTTCTCAGGTAATGAACCTGCTTGAGCAGAGTGGCTTCAGAGTAAAGGACAATGGCCAGTTTGATACTATTTCTAAAATTAAAAGCGTTACTAAGGGTATTAAGGATCTTGTAATCACTGTTATTGATGCAGACGGTAATGACATTGAAAGATGGACAGTTAAGAACCCAATGGTTGTTGATTCTGACCTTTCGACTTTCAACTATGATTCAGATGAACTTCGTGAGATCTCAATGACAATTGCTTACGATTGGGCTGAGTGTAACATTTTGGCTGGTAATAGAGGCGCTACTGCTCGTAATTACATTCAATAAGGTGATGAATGGCTTTCTGGAAAGATAACACCGTTGAACCGAAAAGACAATTTCGCTTTAAGATTTTAGGAACTGATACTTGGTGGTGGGCTAAGTCTATTGACAAGCCTACTGTCGAAGTTTCTAGCAACTCCTATCAATTAATCAATCACAAGTTTAACTTTCCTGGGGTTGTAACCTGGCAACCTGTTACAATCACTGTCGTTGATGACTCGGTAAGAACTGGAGAGATTTACAAGTACTTAACAAACTCTGGTTATAATAATCCCGGCTTTGGCGGTGTATCTATTCCTAGAGTAGACGGTATTAAGAAAGAAGGATTTAACGGTAATGATAACATTATCTTTTATCAACTTGGGTCAGGTGGCGCGCCATTAGAAGTTTGGACTTTACACAACAGCATGATAACAAACATTGACTTTGGGAAACTAGATTATTCATCAGATGAACTAGTTCAACTAACAATACAAATCACATACGACTTTGCGCAGCTGACAAGCAATTCTCCTGAAGATGCATCTGCTGCAGCTACAATAGCGGACTTTGGTCTATAATAATTGAGGTGAAAATTGGGAAGAAATAATTCAAGCCGACTTGGAAAAACCAAACCGGCAACAACAGATGCTCCACCGATGAGCCTGTTAGATTTTGTTGCTCCAACAGAACTTGTTGACATACCTTCAAAGGGTAAGCATTACGCTAAAGGCCACCCATTGTATGGAAAGGACTCGATTGAGATTCGCTTCATGACTGCAAAGGATGAGGACATTCTAACAAATCGGTCACTTATTGCGAAGGGCGTTGTTCTTGACCGCTTCTTGCAAAGCATTATCATTGATGATTCAATTAACGTTGATGACCTTTTAATTGGTGACAAGAATGCTTTATTAATTGCAGCAAGAGCAACAGCTTATGGAGCAGGCTATGATGCCTCTGTAAAGTGCCGAGAATGCTCTGTAACGAACGAAATGGTGTTTAACCTAACGAAGCCTAGGCTTATCGCTACACGGCTTTCTGAGGCCCTTAACATAGCCGAGAATGAAGACGGAACATTTAGCACAACGTTGCCTCTTTGTAAGTTCAGTGTACAATTCAGATTGTTGACAAACAAAGACGAAACCTACCTGGCAAAATACATCATGGATAACATTGAAAGTGAATCCTTGAGTGCCACATTAGAACAGCTTAAGATTGTTGTCTTTCAAATTGAAGGTTCCGAGGATACAGAATTAATCCACAGAGTCCTAGAAAACATCACCGCTGCTGATGCTCGGCATTTAAAGTTGTGTCTTGAGGCAGCCACTCCTAACATTGAGTTAAAGCAAGAAATGAAATGCAAAAGCTGTGGGCACACAGAGGAGGTAGAGGTCCCGTTCGGGATCGACTTTTTTTGGCCTCAACGATGAGTACATGGAAGCGGTGTATGAACAGTTCTTTATTCTTAAGCATCACGGAGGCTGGAGTCTTACCGAGGCTTACAATTTACCCATAGGACTTCGCAAGTGGTTTATAGAGCGCCTTAAAAAACAGTTCGAAGATGAGGCTAAAGAAATAGAAAAGGCTCGTGGAAAGTCAAGATAAGACTTCCATGGGCATTTCTAATTTTTGACTATTTAATAAGAGACGGAGGGATTCGCGTGATCCGTATTGATTTTACAAAGAAAGAGGTTCTTCAGGAGTCTTTTATGAAAATGTGGGGTTTCTGGAACAAGAAGCTTCTCAAATACATTTATGGCAAAGATGCCAACGTTGTTGCCAATCTTAATGAAGAAGACGGAGATGACGTTAAGTTTGTCATCCGTGGAGAGTATGAAGACGTAAAGGCTTATGCTCGAGCGTTAAGTCTCGAGAAAGAGTACCTTGAGTCCTATGTTGCTCGTGGTAAAGACGACGAAGACACAAAGGCAATCAAAGCCGAACTTGATAAAGCCGCCGCAGACTTCACACAGAAGACAAATCTGCCATGGCCTTTCAGAGATTGAGGGGACCTGAATGTCAAATGAAGAACTAGAAAAAAGGCTAAAAACTGTACAAAAGATAGAAGAAGTTCTTACAAGAAATAAGGACTTGACCAATGATCAGCTTCAATTAGAGGTTGACCTCGCAAGGGCACAAGCAGAGTCTGCAAGTATTCTTAGTGACTTTACTAGCAGGAGAGAGGCGCAAATTCGTCTTCTTGAATCTGAGATAAGATTGAACGCTGAAAATGCTGCTGAAGCAAATAAGCTTATTCAAGGACTAAGGGAAGGCAACGAGGCCTTAACTGAGCAAAATGATCTTTTAAATTCTTTATCTCCTGCCGCTAGGGAAATTGCCAAAAGATTTCAGGAACTTAATCAGTTATCTAATGCTCAGAATAAATACGGTAAAGAACAAAAGCAGTTACTTGGAGACATTGCTGGTTCAATGGGGATCAGCACAATGGCAAGCAGTGGCTTTCTTGCTAATATTGTAAAGGTAGGTAAGTCATTAAAAGAAGGCGGAGAACCAGCCGCTGCTGCTTTTGCCGAGAACTTTAGAAACGTTTTTAACTTAACAAACCTGACCCTTAGCGTTGTAACAAAGATAGCAGAAGCAACTGCTATGCTTGTCAGAGAAGCCGATAAGGCCGGCGCTGCATTAGCAACTGCGACAGGTACTGGTAGGGAACTTTCCAGCGTTATGGTCGAAGCACAAGATGCCGGGAACCTTTTGGGTATTAGATTGGATAACGCCGGTGCTGCAACGGGAGACTTGTTCGCCCAAACAACAAACTTTGTTAATGTTTCAAAAACTGCACAAGCGAGCATGGTGCTTCAAGCATCTTTGCTAGGAAAAATTGGTATCAACGGCCAGATGGCTTCAGAGACATTTCAGTTCTTAAACATGAACCTTGGAATGACAGCCGCCCAAGCACAGAATGTAGCTGGTGAATTGGCTATGATGGGTACCGAACTTGGTATTACAGCAGAACAGATGACATCAGACTTTAACCAGTCTCTTGGCACTCTTGCTGTTTACGGTCCACGTTCGATGCAGGTCTTTAAAGGCCTCGCTAGTGCCGCTAAACTGGCGGGAGTTGAGGTTTCAACCCTTCTAGGTATTGCCAAGAAATTCGACACCTTCCAGGGCGCAGCAGAAGGCGCAGCAAAGTTTAACGCTCTTCTTGGTACTCAATTGTCAACAACAGAAATGCTGATGATGACCGAGGATCAGAGAATTGAAACACTGATAAGACAAACTCAAGCGCAAGGTGTTGCATTCAAAGACATGGATAAGTTCAGCCAGTTGGCCTTGGCTTCAGCCGCAGGCATTGAGGACATCAACGAAGCACAAAGAATCTTTGGCATGAACATGGGGCAATACCAACAGTATCGTTCAGAGATGGAAAGAAGTGCCAATGCCCAGAACAAACTTGAAGAAGCAGTTCGAGGCACCATGGAAATTCAAGACAAATTTAAAGTGCTAGCCTCTGAATTTGCTGTTATGGTAACGCCAATACTCGAAGGGGTTCATTCAGCACTAGACGGCGTTATAAGTTTCTTGAAGCAATTTGATGATGAAACGCGAGAATCATTTATGAAAATTGTTGGTACCGTTGGTACACTTGGTATCGCCCTTAAGGTTATTGGGCCGATTATTTCTATTATTGGCGGTGGCTTTGGGACTCTCACTGGTATTATTACTGGTGCTGGGGTTGCTGGTGGAGTTGCTGCTGGCGGTGGTTTAATTGCCGGGATTGGAGCACTAGCCACAGCGATTGCCCCATTGACCCCTTTGTTGCTCGGCCTCGGTGCTGCAGCGGCAGGGTTGATGGTATTGTCGAACATAAACTTTAGCGCTAACACCGCTGAACTTGATGGCGTTGATGCACAATTGGCAAGACTTGGTGCATCTAGCGAGGTAATGGTTCAGGGAAGAGCGGTCGTAGATAATTTAACAAGATTGTCCACTGGAGCCTCAGCAGGGATGACAGCAGCATCTGCAGCAGGAAGCGCAGTTAATGTTGTTGCTGAAATACCAAACATGTTCGCAGGACAATCAGTAAAGTTAGTTCTTGCTAACGGCAAAGAACTTGATGCTTATTTCGCAGAGGTGGCTAACGCATGACATTTTATCAGGGTACAATACCGGCAGGCTATGCTAAAACAACGGGCGCGATCCTTGAATTTGAATCAATGATCTCGGCGGGACTTAAGGTCCAGTTTCCAGCCTATCTTAACAATTTCACACAGAACTTTAACTCAACCTGGAACGCAGAATCAGTCTATGGTCGCAACGATGACATTGCAACGTTCCAAGGGACCAAAAGGGCTTATTCTATTTCCTGGTCTCTCCCGGCTAAAAATTTAGATGAGGCAAAAGCAAACCTTGGTAATTGTGGAGAGTTGGTTAAAATGCTGTACCCTCAATACAACACAGATAGAACACAATTAGGTGGTGGAGTGGTTTCTCAAAACGCACTTAGTATCTCTAAGTCTCCCCTTATTAGATTAAAATTTGCCAACCTAGTTATTAACTCTGTTGACGGCAATTCTGGTTTACTTGGATACATCACAAATCTTAATTGGACTCCAACCTTAGACATGGGAATGTTTGCATCAAATGGAGAATTTTATCCAAAAGTAATTGAACTTTCTATTGATTTTAATGTCTTACACGAGCATCAATTAGGCTTTAGCACAAACACAACAGAAGAAGACTTCGGTGGCGCCGTTGGGTTCCCATTTAAAGGTAATTAACAATGAGCAGATTTAATTCTAGAGTAAAGGCACTTAATGACAATGAGATGTATGAGAATACATTTGACAAACGAGGAGTCAAGCAGATAGTTCAGTATACAACAGAGGAACTGATCTATCCAGATGAGGAAGACAAAAAAAGAATTAATGTGGCTCAACATGTTTGGGTCTCAGGTGATAAGTTTTGGAAACTTGCTCTTAAATACTATGGAGATCAGACTCTCTGGTATATCATTGCTCAGTGGAATCAAACACCAACAGAGGGACACTTGATGCCAGGCGACATAATCGAGATCCCAACCAACCTTAACGTTGTATTGGGAGCATTTGAATAATGGCATT
>Ga0209232_1001900_pt1 | contig 10850 bp, 7 predicted proteins | sample ETNvirenome_2_60_FD_184066 | JGI IMG/M metagenome (GOLD analysis project Ga0209232, IMG submission 184066) | Marine viral communities from the Pacific Ocean - ETNP_2_60 (SPAdes) (version 2) | ecosystem: Environmental > Aquatic > Marine > Oceanic | place: Pacific Ocean | collected 2013-06-22
ATAGTTGTAGATTTTAGAGACACTCGATCAGCTAAGGTAAATAACAAACCATTTATTGTTGAAGAAAGTTTTACTGGCAAAAGAGAGTTTAGATCTTTGGGGTATGAAAGAAACCCACAAATAACTATTGAACAAAACGATCCATTACCGATGCAGGTTAATGGTCTAGTAGCGGAGTTGGTTGTTTAATGGAACCTACAACTATGATGGCAATATCAGGAGGAGTAAAAGCTCTTGGTTTTTTAATTCAAGGTATATCAGCTAAGAATGAAAATAGGCTTAAGGCTTTTAATATTGGTACAGAGTCTGTAATGGCTAAGGCGCAAGGTCTTAGAGAAGGCCGTATGATGATAGAGCAGTTTGAAGATATCTACAAAAGTAATATTGCTTTTACTTTATCAAAATTAAATAGAAAAATTACTCCTGATTTAAAAGCGGCATTTGAAACAGATAGAGATAAAGTTGAAGATGCTGTTAAAGATGTTGATTTTATGACTTACATAAATGGACTTGGATACAAACAAGAAATGGCAGCTACAAAACGTAAAGGTAAGGAAGCTTTGCTTGCTGGTTTATTAGGGGCTGGGCAAACTGGTTTGGAAACTTATCAAGATATAGAAGATACAAAGCGTAGAACTTTGTTAATTAAAAAATTAGGTAATCCAGAAGCATGAGCATACAAAGAATAGAAAGAAAATCATTTCTTGGTCCAATAAGAATAAATACTTCTTCTTCTGGAGCAAGTTCTGTTGGCGAACAAGTTGTTCGATTTGCTGATTCTCAAAGAGAAAGGCACTATAAAGTAGCTGTTGCTGCTGCTGAAAAGAGTGGCAAGCTTTTAGCGGCTGAAGCTGATTTAACATCAATTACAAACATTGACCAAGATACTGGTAAATCAGAAATAATATCTCAGGCAATAAATTTAGGCACATTTCAAAAAGAAGCTTTTGAAGGTGCTGTTTTTTTAAGATTTAAAAATGCTGTTGAAGATAAAATAGCAAGTAAAGCTTCTCAATTAACTGCAAAATATGAAAATGAAAACAATGCTCCTGAATTATTTACTGAAGAGTTTAAAAGTTTTTTAGATGGTTTAGGTCAAGACAGCAAAGGTTTTTATAAACAATACATAGTTGATCGAGGTGGCAATTATTTAGAAGCTAAAAGGACAGATTTAGAAGTAGCCAGAACAAAACGTATTTATCAAGAAATGGCTGAAGAAAAAGAAAAAGGAATTGAAACAAAACAAAAAGTATTTTTTAATTTAGGTACACGATTAGATCATGCTTCATTTGCTAAAGAACTTAATACATCATTAAATAATCTCCAAGTTTATAAAAGTATTGGTGTAACAGACGAAAAAGAAATTGAAGAAGCAAGAAAAAAATTTAGAAAATCTGCAATTTCAGGTGCTTTAGCAAAACTATTAGAAGACCCTGATATTGCAATGAATGCTTCAGCTATACTTCAATACTATGAAAGTATGGGTAGTAAACACTATTACAATACACTAAGCCCTGCTGCTAAAGATGCTGTAAAACAAATTAAAAATTTATATGGTAATTTTTATAATGCAGAAGATTTTTTAGACGTAGCAAATGATAATAATGCAGTTTTTCAAAATGCTATAAATATTGGAAAAACCTATACAGAAATAGAAACAGCTAAAACAAAAAATTTAAAAGACATTTATGAATCAATAAAAGAGAAAACAGAAGAGGCTATTAAATTAGGTATTGATAAAACAACTACAAACATAATGGATTTTATTGCATCTGATACATATAGAACTTTAGGTACAATAGGATCAATTACAGAAATACAAGAACGAATAAAGTATTTAAATGATTTGCCAGCATTACTTAATTCTTCTGAGGAACAAGATTTAACAAAACATAGAAAACTTAAAGATGAAATAGAAAATGCAAAAGATCAGATTGCAGAAGGTCTTGTTGTAAAAATGATGAGAACTAATGTTGGAAGGCAAAATGCAGAACAGATTGCAAATATTTTTGAAAGTGGAGATTTTGCACAAGTTGTTGATTACATGTCATCGTTGGAATTTAATTTATTTAATCAAGTAGCACAGAGTGATAATAAAAAATCTTTTCAAGACATTGCAACAGGTACAAAAGATAATGTAAAATTACAATTTAATGAAGCAGAGGCAGCTAAAGAAATACAAGCAGTTAATGAAGCTAATTATTTAAAAAGATTAGCCGCAAGTAATACTTCAAATCATGTAGAAATAGATTTATTGGCAAAAAGTTTAGAAGATAAATACAAAAACTCTTCTAATAAAATTAAAAAGTTAATTGGTGAAGCTGTAAATAATGTGCAATCACCAATAAATAATAAATTAAAAGCTGCTCAAGCATTAGAGTTTAGCACACAATCTGAACAAATTGCCTTTAATTCTGATTTGTCAAATTATTTAGAAAATATTAATTTAGTTCAAAAAATAGGAAAAGAATTAAATATAGAAAAAGAAGCTATATCAGTAGCAATTCAAGAAATATTTGATCAAACAGTAGAAGATAGATTTAGTATTGCTTTTACATCTAAACCAACACAGGAAAAAATAAATTTTTTAACAGCATTAAAAGGTATTGTTGCTAAAGAAGGTGGAACTATATCTTCTCAACTTGGTCCTGAAATTAGAAAAGAAATTAATTCCTTATTAAATGAAACTTATAAACTTGATGGTAAAATTTACAAAGTAAATCGAGACAAAGTTTTTAATCAAGTAACTAAAGCTCTTTCGACTGCAAAAGCAGTGTTGGAAGTTGATAATAAAATACAACAAACAAAAATTTTAGATTTTAATTTAGACAATGGCACATATAATCCATCTTCTCATACAGATGCAGATGGTAGGGCAGAACTTATTAACCATCTTGAACAAAAAACTGGCGGCCCGATTGACCCAAGAATATACACTCTTTCTTTGGAAGAAATACAAGCAATGCCGCCATCTCAACGGAATACAATACTTGAACAATATAGATTGTTAAAGAACTCAGGATCATTAACAGAGCATTTTGTTGACGCTTACAATCAGTTTACTCGCGGCCTTTTAAATGAAACTGAAATACCCGAGTTTTTAAGGAATACAAGAGAGTTAGCGATGACAGATGCTTCTGGTCGTTTAAATATGGGCAAAGCAGCGTATGATTTGCTAGGAAAAAATGCTACAAAGCTAAAAGCTTACTATCAAATATATAATTTTTTTCCTGCACAAAATAGAAATGCTGAAATCTTAAAAGTTATTAGAAGTGCAAATGAAACTCCAATGACTAATGATGAATTTAGAACATTAACAGGAACAAAAGGTCCTTATGAATTAATTGATGGTATAGCCACTATACCAGATGAAATTATTCAAGAATTTGTTCCTGCTGCCGAACTGTTAGCTCCTATTTATGGCGATGATTTAGAAACTGTTTTAACAAATATGATTGATGCTCGTTTTATGACGCATCCAAATATGTATTCGCCAATTACAGCTTCTTCTTTAGTACCTAATGATTTTGGAACTGATAAAAAACAAAATTTAGATCCATTATTTTATGCTGTTCAACAAAAAGTTAATCAAATCAACCAAGTTCTGCCTGATGCTCAATATTTCTTTGACCCAGAAACGGATATAACTGTTGAAGATTTTGCAACAGGGCAAGCAATAGCACCAATTCAAATATTTGACGATCTTATTGGAGATAATGAAACAGATTTAGCTGCTAGAATAAGTGCAGGACAAAAAAGAGTTGTTTTTGGGCCAACACTTCAATCATCAGCACAGCGTCCAGAAGGTCAATTATATGCTATTGTTTCAGCAACAGGAGCAATACAGCCAATACCTAATACTGTTATGACTTTGCAAGATGAATGGGTAAAAAATGCTTTTGCAGAATACGCAGAAATAGTAGCTGCTGAGAAAAAGAGAAATCCTCCAGTTATGATGTATTATTTAGGTAAAGATCCTACTGCCCCACAATTAGTAGAAACAGATTTAAGAAGAAAAGATATTTTTAGATGACTTATTCTTTTGCACCAGTAGCTGATGGGCGTTTGCAAGCGCGACCGTCTACATTATCTGCTGCATATTCTCAAATAAGTCGTTTTAAAGATCCCATTATGGCTATGCCACATTTTGTTCAAGATTGGTTTTCTGAAAGAGAAGATTTTCCTCGAACAATAGAGCCTATGTATAATGCTATTGCTGAAGATTTAAGGCAAACAAAATCAGAACATTTATTTAATAAGAAAAAAGAATTACATAGACAAGATCTTAAAGATAGAAACGTTTTTCAGAATGTTACTTTTGGTCAGAACTTTACAGCTGCATTTTTAAACCCAACCTCATATGTCCCTATATTTAGAGCGTTAAAAGCAGGTACAATCTTAGGAGGTGCAACTAATTTCGCATTAACTGCTGGTACTGTGGCTGCTGCTGAGGAAATACCTAGAGCTTTAGTGTATGATAATTATGATCCGCGTGAGGGTGCTTTTTATGTCGCTTCTAATGCCGTTTTTGGTTTTGGTTTTGGTGGTGTTGTTAAAGGCGCACAAGTAGCTATTACAAATGGCTTTGATACATCACATAGAGCATTAAATTTACACGCTCAATCAATTAGAGAACAAGAAATCTTTATTAAAAAAGAACAAGATTTACCAAGATTATCAAAAAAGGTTAGAAATCAATACGCTAAACAAAGTGACACTAATTTAAGAGCAAGATCTATAGCTATACACGGTCAAGCTATGGGCAAACAAAAAAATATTGATGCTATATTAAGAGGAAATCCTCCTGCTGGTTTTGATCCAAGCTCTAAAGCTATAGAAACAATGCAAAGAGAAGTAAATTCTTTGTTAAATATAAGAGATAAAATAAATACAGAATTAGCAGCTAGAAGATTAGATAAAGGTTTATCTAAAGTTGATAACCCTTACAGTTTAGCAAAAAGTTTTTACGATACTATTGATTTTATGCCAACTCCAATGAAAACAATATTGCGTAGAACTGCAGAAAAAACTGATTCTAGAAATTTTAAAAATGCTTTAAATAATTTTCATAGAACAGCTTTGTTAATAGCAAATGATAGTTCACTTTTATATTCTGGCGCACAATTTGGTCTTACATTACCTGCAAGTGTTGCAATTAAAAACAATCTACGAAAAGCAGATTTGTATAGCTTTGAAAAAGGCATAACAACGCTTTGGCAAAAACATTACGATATGAAAGAAACAATGTTTTTCCCAGAAACGCGACAAAAAACTAGTGGTAAAGGTGTCGGCTTAGATGATTGGATTGATGCTTTAAATATAAGACGCATAGCAGGTGACATTAATAATCTTACAACTGAAGAATCTGCTGCTATTGAATTGATAGAACAATATTTTAAAAGAATGAAACAAGAGGGTTTAGACTCAGGAGTTTTAGGGTCAACAGCTTTTTTGGGTATGCGTGTTGTTGCTAAAGAAACAGAAATTGATTTAGCTCAAGTAAAATTACAAACAGTTTTAGCAAAAGATCCTCCTTCAAGTGCAAAAGCATTAGCAGATAGAGAAGATCAAATAAAATATTGGCAAGATAGAGTTAAAGGGCTTCAAGAAGAATTTGGTGAGCTTAAAACTAATTTAGAATATTTAAAAACTGCTACTTTTAAAACATCAGGGCCTTCAGAACCATTTTTTATGCGTGAGTTTAACTCTGAAGCTATAGCAAAAGATGAACTTGGTCCTAAAATATTTAGAAAAACATTATTAGAACATGTAAGAGATAATCCAAACGGTTTTGAGTATAATAAAAAGAGTGGTTTGTGGGAGGCAAAAGATTTTTCTAATAAACCTGCTGCTCAAAGTAATTATGTTGATGCTATAATAAGAGGTATTTTATCTGATCCTGATGGAACAACAGGTGTAACAAGAGATAGTGTTCATTATCCTAGTAGAAATCTAACAATACCTAATAAAGATATATTACCTTTTATAAATACTGGTGTTCGAGATATTATTCGAAAATATAATATTAAAATAGGATCTAAAATAGATTTTTCTAATCAATTTGGAAACAAAACATTTAAAGAAGTCGCTGATGAAGTAACAGATGATTTAATTACAAACGGTATGTCAGTAAAAGAAGCAAATGCCCTTAGAAAAAATCTTACAATATTATATAGGCGTGTAACTGCAACTTCGATAAGTGACCCTACAAGTCTTACCAATCGTTCTGTACAATTTTTAAAAGAATTTACCTCATTAAATTATTTAGGTTCTGCTGGCCCTACTGCTTTAGGTGATATTCCTAAAATAATAATGGAACAAGGATTTAGAAATAGTGCAAAAGGTTTAATTGCTATATTTGATAATCCAGAATTTAATAAACAATTTTATCAAGTAAGAGAAATTTATGGTGAAGCATTAGAATTATCTCTTGGATTTGTGCAACGTCAAATTCTTGAAGAATCTGGCTCTACTGTTGGCAGCAAAGCTTGGGATAGTGTTAAGCAAGGTGGTTTTCTTTTAAATGGTTTAGGACCAATGACTGTTGGCTTAAAAGGTTTAAGTGGTGTTCTTTCTGTTCATAGATTTGTTGAAACATCTATAAGAGTAAGTGATGGCTCGGCTTCTAAGTTTGATTTAGAGTATCTTGCTAGACATGGTATTAATGTAATTACTGCAAAAGAAATTGCTAAAGCTCCAGTAGAAAGAACTAAAGGTTTATCAAAAGGACTTATAATTTCTAATTTAGAAGAATGGGGAAACAAAGGTATTTCTTTAGAAACACAGATAAAATTTAAAGCTGCTGTTAATCAGTCAGTTAATAACACAATACTTAGCTCTTCTCCTGCAACTAGGTTTACTTATGCAGATGGTTCTATCTTTTTGCCTGTTAATCAAGCGACTAAAATGTTTCCTTTGTTTAAAGAAGATCCTGACTTTCCAGGCTATGTGCGTTTAGAATCAGGTGTTATGACTTTGCCATTTCAGTTTTATAACTGGTCAATGTCTGCTGCTACAAACATTTTACACACTGCGGCTCAAGGGCAAATAAAAAATAGATATGGTGGTTTTGCTGCTATGTTAGGCATTGGTTATTTAATGGCTAAGATTAGAACGCCAGAATATGTTTGGGATGAGCTTACTTCTGAACAGAAACTTTTATCAGCTATAGAGCGTAGTGGTATATCATCTGTTTATGGTGATGTAACATTAAATACTATTCGAGCAGTAACGCAAGCAGGATTTAATGATCCGAATAATGATCCATTAAATTTAGCTTTTTATGGTAAAGATGGTTATTCAGAAGCCGCTACTACTATTTTAGGGTCTGGCGTTTCAACAATTAAAGATTTTAGTGATGGTGTTATAGATGTTTACTCAGGTGATTATGGTAGTGCATTAAAAGAATTTTATTTAATGTTACCTTATACTGAGTTCTTTTGGTTAAAAGAAGATTCGAGGGCAATGATTAATAATGTTGCCAGATCGATTGATTCAGATTAAAGAAAATGTATAGTAAGGAGCATAAATGGCGATAGCAATAGCAAATAACACCCCAAGGGTAAATTATACGGTTGCTCAAGGAGCGAGCCAGACTACTTTTGCTGTTCCTTTTGATTTCTTCGATGATGATGAAGTTAAGATATATGTAGATGGGACTCTGAAGACGATTACAACCCACTATTCGATCTCAGGGGGCAATGGAACAACTGGAACAATAACTATGGGCAGCGCGGTTGTAGGCGCAACTGGCGGCTCATCAGTAGCGGTTGTAAGGGACGTTCCCATCGAGCGAACTTCTGATTTTAGTGCAGGTGCAGCAATTAGTAGACCTGCTTTGAATGAGCAACTTGATGTTTTGACAGCTTTAGCTTCTGATTTAAATGATAGGGTGGGTAGAACACTTCAGTTAAATGATTACGAACCTGCTGCTACATTAGAATTGCCAACATTAGCTGCTAGAAAAGGTAGAGTTATAGGTTTTAACGCTTCAAATGGTAATTTAGAAGCTGGCCCTTTAATTGCAGATGTTGAGACTTTAGCGCAAGTTACTGCTGACATTGCTACGTTAGGTGACATCGAGGACGGTACAGATGCAACTGACGCAATACAATCAGTAGCCGCTATTGCCAGCAACGTAACTACAGTAGCTGGTATTGCTAGTAACGTAACTGCTGTGGCTGGTAACGCAACGAATATAAATGCTGTTGCGGCTGATGCTACGGATATAGGTGCAGTAGCCGCTAAAGCTACGCAAATAGGTTTACTTGGAACTACTGATGCTATTGCTGACATGAATACTTTAGGCACTGCTCAAATAGTGAGTGATATGAATGATCTAGCTCCTGTTGCTACTAACATAGCTACAGTCGCTAACAACACAGCTAACATAAATACAGTGGTAGCTAACATTTCAACAATTTCGCAGAAGGCAACGGTGGACGAAGCAACTGCGCTTGCGATAGCTCTAGGAGGCTAACATGGCAAATACGTTTAAATTAGTTACAAGGGATGTTGCGCCAGCTAGTGCTGGGACACCAGAAACTATTTACACAGTGCAAACAGGCAGCACGATAGTTATGCTTGGATTAACACTGGCTAATGTCCACACCTCTCAGGTTACAGCATCTGTTACTTTGGTAAGTACAACAACGCAGACAGGGCAAACGCAAAACACTACAGCACATTTAATTAAAGATGTGGCAATCCCTGCTGGTTCAATGCTGTCGCCCCTCGAAGGAAAAATAAACATGAATGTTGGCGATATTATAAAAGTAGATTGCAGCATTGCTGATAAAGTTTCAGTCACAATGAGCTATATGGAGATAACCTAATGGGTGGATATATAGGAGCAAGGGCTGGAAGTTTATCAACAACTACTGTTGCTAATGTTCAAGACGTAACGGCTACAGATACTACGCCAGAAGTTACTATAATAAATAACACCCATGAGGATACTGACGGTGGGCGTGAAGGTAAAGTTATCTTCAAAGGTCAACAAAGTGGCGGTGAGGAAAGTACATTAGCTGAGATTCAAGGTAGCCATGATGGTACGGCTGACGATGAAAAAGGCGATTTGATATTTAAAACCAATGACGGTTCTGATGGTGCTAGTCCAACGGAGGCTATGAGAATAACATCTGCTCAAAGGTTAGGTCTTGGAGAGAATGACCCTGATACAAATTTTCATATAGATGCAACAGATAGTGGTAATTTTACAGAAGCCATGCGTATTTCAAATACTGGTGGTGGTGCTGATGAGGGTAATTATATTCAGTGGGAAGTAGCAAACACTAGTGGCTATGGTGCTAGAATAGGTGGGCGCAGAGAAGGCACTGGTGGTGTTGGGTTGCACTTTTACACAGGTCAAATAAATGGTACGCCTACTGAAAAAATGAGAATAGACCATGATGGAAATTTTCTTGTGGGCAGAACGACTCAAAGCGCTAGTACTGCAGGGTTTAAAGTTGAACCAGAAGGTGACGCTTATATAACAGCAGAAGGCGCACAGGGTCGTTGTCTTTATTTAAATAGGCTCAGTTCGTTTGGAACTATTGCTGAATTTGCAAAAGCCGATGTCACTATGGGAACTATTGGTTCAGGATTTGCAGGAGAACTTTTCATTGCAGCATCAGGTACTAACTCATCTGGCCTACTACTGACAGAAAGTAATCAAGTTAGACCAATGAAGAATGGAAGTACTTCTGACAACACACAAGATTTGGGTGTTGGAAATGGAAGATTTGATGACATCTTTGCAACCAACGGCACAATCCAAACATCTGATGAGAACGAAAAACAACAGATTGCATCACTAACAAGTGCAGAAATTACTGCTGCTACAGCAATTAGCAAACTATTTAAAACATTTAAATGGAATGACAAAGTAGAAGCTAAAGGTGATGCTGCTCGAACACATACTGGTGTTATTGCACAACAGGTAGAAACTGCAATGTCAGACGCAGGGCTAACAGCTTCTAATTATGCCTTTTGGTGTTCTGATACTTGGTGGGAAACAGAGACAGAGGTTGCGGCTGTTGAAGCAAACGAAAAAAAACTCATAAAAGCACAAGACGCTTACACTCGTATTGATACCTACAACTCAGAAGAAGAAGCACCAGAGGGTGCAACAAAGCGTACTCGTTTAGGGGTGCGTTACCCTGAGTTACTAGCGTTTATTGGTGCAGCAACAGAACAACGACTGACTAGCATTGAGGCTAGGCTAACGGCATTGGAGGGCTAATAAATGGCTGGATATATCGGTGACATTCCTGTTCCACAGGCTACCCAAACAAGGCAAACATTTACAGCTACTGCTAGTCAAACCTCGTTTCCTACTATTGGCTACACTGCTGGGTTTATAGATGTATATCTTAATGGTGTTAAACTATTAGATGGCGTTGATTACACAGCTACTAACGGTTCTGATGTTGTGCTTACCACAGGGGCTGCACTCAATGACATTCTAGAAGTTACAATATTTACTGCTGTTGATTTAAGCACTGCTGTAGGTGGCGGTAGATACAAAGGTGAGCGTGGCACTAACGGTCCAGCGGCTGCTGCTGGTGACATCTTTAGGGTTCACGAACAGGAATTAAACACAAGCACAACAATAGACAGTACAGAAAACGCATTATGCTCTGGCCCACTTACAGTAGCTAGTGGTGTTACTCTTACTGTCTCTGGCAACTTAACGGTGGTATAGGATGGGAACACTAACGGTACAAACACTGCAAGCTCCAACGTCTGGGGCTAATGCAAACAAGGTTCTTATACCTAGTGGACACACGCTTCATGCTACTGGTCATGTTCTGCAAGTTCAGGAAACTTCTGATTTAAGTTCTAGTTCT
>Ga0209232_1001904_pt1 | contig 10842 bp, 10 predicted proteins | sample ETNvirenome_2_60_FD_184066 | JGI IMG/M metagenome (GOLD analysis project Ga0209232, IMG submission 184066) | Marine viral communities from the Pacific Ocean - ETNP_2_60 (SPAdes) (version 2) | ecosystem: Environmental > Aquatic > Marine > Oceanic | place: Pacific Ocean | collected 2013-06-22
CACTGAAGTTACCGGAGAAACTTCATATGAGATTCAACGTAAAATTGCAAGTGCGTCGGAGTATCCAACTGAGATCACTATTACGAGGACATCAGATTCAGGTGGAACCGTCTTTACAGATACGGGACTATCTTCGGGGGAAACATACAAATACCGAGTAAGAGCTGTAAACAGCACTGGACCTAGTGCTTGGACAGAATCAAGTAATGTCTCTACAAGTGGGTCAACAGCAAATCCTGCAGACCCTACATCATTTACTGCAACTCCAGACGGTACTGACACTGACGGAACAGAGATGAGTGCAGTTGCTTTAGCATGGACAGATAATGCTACCAATGAGACTGGTTATGAAATTGAACGCTGCACAGGGGCATCGTGTTCCTCATTTAGTAGCTTAGTATCATTGGCTGCTGGTTCTACTTCGTTCAGGGACGATACGGTTACAGATAACGCTACAGCGGTTACTAAGTACCGCTACAGAGTTCGTGCTGTAAATGCTTCAAGACAATCAAACTGGGTCACAACATCGGACATTGATGTAGAGCCTCAAGCTACACCATCTAGTGTAACAGTATCTGATACCTCTGCATGTGTCTCTGATGTTGCCGTTCCAAAGGTACGGGTATCATGGTCTGACGGTGATACTGTGGGCCTTGTAGATCGTGTAATATTAAGGTCTCAAGATGGGGTAAACTATAGCGAAGTGACAGATAATCCTACTTCCACTAGTTACCACGACGATACAACTGTTAGCTTTGGAAATAGTTATACTTATAAGGTGACTTATAAGTTTGGAACTACTGGTGTAAATACTGGAGACTTTACTTCATCCGCGAGTTCCTCTATAACTCCTGCTGACCCTAACTGCGACCCGTTTGCCTAATGGCTGAATCATCATTATATGCTGGAGAGAGAGATGGAGCAAGAATATTTCGAGTGGGCAGAATTGGATTCGACGGCGGCCTGCAAGATCTTGACGCTACAACATACACGGGAACGCTCCGCACAGAAAGAATCGCTCCCGCAGGTAATGGGAGTCTCGTCAATTTCCGTAGAGTCGCCATCCATATCTTGTCTTCAGGAACATACACCTTCACAGCAAAAGTCTGGGTCGATGACGAACAAACGACTCTCGGTACTGGTAGTGTCCAGAACATTTCGATTAGCGGTGGTTCTGGGAGTCTCTCTGAAAGTACTGAAGAAATTGAAATCGAAGCGGAAGGCAGCCACATCCGAGTAGAGATTACTGCTAACTCTAATCAGATTACTGGAATATTTCTTATAGAACAGATCACTGCCCGTGGTAGAGTTATCAGAGGTAGCTCGGGTAGAACTGGCGAGACTACCTAATGTCTTTCGGTGCGGGCGGTGGATTTTCTGGTCCTCCCAATATTGCCCCTGAGCTAGATAAGTGGTTCGCTCAGATCAGAGCGCACATGAACAGTGTGTTCGAGCAAGATTTAAATTTCGCAGGCGGGTCTGGCACGGGCTCAGTAGACATAGACACTCAGACGTTTACAATCGCTGGAACGGCCAATGAGATTAATACGAGTGCTTCTGGGCAGACTCTTACAATCAGCCTGCCTGATAATGTAACAATTGGTGATAATCTGACGTTAGGCTCAGACGGTGCTGTTCTTGGCTTTGGTGCAGACACCGACGTAACTCTGACTCACGTTCACGATACAGGTCTGTTGTTGGGTGGTACACGCCAGCTACAGTTTTACGATGCCTCGCAACGGATAGCCGCTTCCTCGGCAACGGTTATGACTATTGGGGCAACAGATGAGATTGATCTGCAAGCTACCTTGATTGATCTCAATGGAAACGTAGATATATCAGGTACAATAGTTGGAGCCAGTACTATTTCTGGTACAACTATTACTGCATCGACAGCCTTCGTACCAAACGCGGCAGATGGTGCATCCTTAGGTACAGCTTCTCTGGAGTTTAGCGATCTCTACCTAGCCGATGGTGCAGTCATTCAATTCGGTCACGACCAAGACGTATCCCTGACGCACATACCAGATAGTGGGTTATTGCTAAGCGGTACGCGACAGCTGCAATTCTATGATGCTTCTCAGCGTATTGCCGCACCAGATGCAACAAGCATGTCTATCGCCGCCACGGATGAGATTGACCTCATTTCTACACTGATAGATGTAGATGGTAATATAGATGTGTCGGGCACGATAGTTGGGGCCAGTACTATCAGCGCGGGTACAGCGTTTATTCCTGATGCGTCAGACGGTGCATCTTTGGGTACGGCGGCTTTAGAGTTTAGTGATTTGTTTTTAGCAGACGGTGCCCAGATAGCGTTTGGTGACGACCAAGAGGTAACTCTTACCCATGTAGCAGATACAGGACTGTTGCTTAGTGACGATTCTGGCATAGGTACGACACAGCTACAGTTTGGAGACTCTGGAACATACATCCATCAGTCTGCGGACGGCGTTCTTGACTTGGTGGCCGATACTGAAATCGAAATAAACGCTACGACCATAGACATAAATGGTGCAGTAGATATTTCAGGTGCTGCTGTACTGGCTACAAGCCTGAACATCGCAGGTGACGGTGCGACTGTGACGGGTATTAAGGATGAGGATGATCTTGGAGGTGGTTCCTCCAGTGCGACTAAGCTAGCGACACAGCAGTCCATCAAGGCGTATGTCGATTCTGCTACTCCTGCCGCTATTACTGCTAGTACGGGTCTAGAAAGATCAAGTAATGACATCCGTGTTAAGGTGTCTGGTACGGGCAACCTTGTAGATGCTATGGCATCTGGGACTCCTGTAGCTGCAGATGCTTTTATATTCGAAGACGCTGACGATAGTACAGTTAAAGAAGCTGCGATCTCAAGTCTACCTTTTGTGACTGGAGTAACCGCTGGAGCAGGCCTCGCAAAAAGTGGAACCTTAGCTCCTACGTTATCGGTTAACGCGGCAGATGGAGTACAAGTCACAGGCGACAATGTTCAGCTAGATGTAAGTGGGCTTACTAATGCAGCACCTGTGGCCGCAGACTCACTTGTGTACTATGATAATTCTGCTTCGGCTCATAAAAGATCAGTTATATCCTCTGTGCCCCTGTCAATATTTAGTAATGATTCGGGGTTTGTTACGTCAGCTCTTACGACCGCTGGTGATGGGCTAACGTCGCCGTCGTCAGGAACTGTTGCTATAGATGTAGCTGGAACCGATAACTACATACAGCAGGGTACTGATTTACAAGGAACCTCTATCGCAACGGGCGACCGGATTGCTTATGTCGATGTCGGGGATAACAACGTCAAATACGGCAACGTGTCTGATCTGCCGTTTACGGCCAACACTGGTGACATCACAGGAGTGACAGCAGGAGCTGGTCTAACTGGTGGAGGTGCCAGTGGATCCGTGACTCTGAATGCGGTTGGCACATCAAACCGCATCACAGTTAATGCAGACGATATTGATATTGCTTCGACTTACGTCGGCCAGAGTTCGATAACGACTTTAGGTACGATTACGACCGGAGTCTGGAACGGTACCGCAATTGCTAACGCCAACCTAGCCAACTCGACTGTTAGTTACGGGGGCGTTTCGCTTGCTTTGGGTGCTTCAGACTCAACTCCAGCCTTCAACCTCAGTGATGCAACGGCTTATACGGGAGATTCTAGCTTAGTCACTAGTGGCGCATTAAACTCTGGATCAATCACCTCCGGGTTTGGGAACATTGACGTTGGAAGCTCTAGCATAGATGGTGGCAACATCACAGCAGATGGCGATTTAGATGTCGATGGCACAGCCAATCTTGATGTGGTGGACATTGATGGGGCCGTAGACATGGCAAGTACCGTGACCATTGGCAGCCACACAACGATCGCTGGCCGATTGGGAATCGGAACAACCACCCCAGAATCGTACTACACGACCAACCTAGTCATCGCCAACACCTCATCGGGCGGTCGGGCGGGGATAACTGTTGCTAATGCGAACGACGGCCAAGCCCGCATCGATTTTGCTGATGGAACATCGGGAGCCGCACAGTACCGTGGAACGATTTCGTACGCCCACGACTCCACTCCTTCATCGGGCTACATGAGGTTTGTGGCGGGAGGAAATGAAGCGTTAAGACTAGGAAGCGATTACATTTTAATGGCAAATCTACCGGGTTCCAACCCCGGTGTGGCTAACGCTTTATATAACGATGGTGGCACCCTAAAAATAAGTTCAGGATAAAATGGCACTTACATGGAAGGTTGACACGATGGAAGTGACCTACACTGAAGGTGGTTTATCAGATGTGGTCACCTCGATCGCGTGGCGAGTTATAGCAACAGATGGTACGTTTGTTGACCCAGACGGCATGACAAGGCCTTTGTCCTCATCAACCGTAGGTTCAGTCACAATTACACAGCCCGATCCCAATGACTTTACTCCCTATGCGGACATTGTAGAGTCGCAAGCTGTTGAGTGGGCTAAAGATGCGCTTGGCGAGGAACGGGTGGCAGCTCTTGAAGCACAGGTAAACTCAGAGGTAGAAGAACTAAAGACACCAACCAGCGGGACTCCGGCCCTGCCGTGGGAAAATGAATAATGAATACACTTGATGACGTAACATTTTCAAAATCAACTGGTGTTAAAGTAACTGTGGGTGCCATTGTAGCTTTGGTTGCCTTCTCAGTGTTCATTGATCGTAGGTTCGGTGCGCTAGAATCCACATCAGTCAGCCAAACAACCGACCTTGAAACTATGAGCCGTCGCCAGAACACATACATCGACAGGCGCAACAGTCAGCACGATGATATTGAATCGGAGATCTCAGACATTAACGAGCGACTTGATCGTCTCTGCGAGGCTTTAGCATCTCGTGAGTCTGAGATAATATGTAACAGTTAAACCCTTGCATTACAGGGGGTTGAGATAGTATTTTTTATTGTGATTAACTTCAAGAGGGCGATAGGGACCAATGTCAAATATTGAACTACCAATTACAGAGAAACAATTTCAATTGATTGCAGATTCACAGGCAGCTATGGAGTCGGCTACTCAGCAGGCAAGCCTTATATTCTCCACCATACTTGCAGGCCTTGATTATCCAGAAGGCTATCAAGTCACTTCGGTAGAGACTGATAAGATTATCATGGCAAAGCCTGCCAGTGAAGATGATGAGATTGTTACAAGCGCATACGAGGATGCATAATGCCAGCTAAGAAAGCGTCTAAAGCAGCTAAGGCTGCTATGAAGAAGAAGCCAGCTAAGAAGAAGTCTTCTGCTAAAAAGCCAGCAAAAAAGAAATACGGGTACTAGTAATAGTGTGGGTTTCGTCGGATGGAGCCAAAGTAGTTGACCTACAGTCAAACTATACATATCTTTAGTTAGCGCATAACGGAGAAAACATGCCATTCCCATTTAATCAAACTAGTGAGGGAGGCGAATCATATCAGCAAATGACTCGTGTTCCTAATGCAGTGAGACAACAGCAAAGGAATCGTTCTCTGCCGGGGGTCCTCACTAGTCAGTTTGAGCCCGAGCTTGGAAGAATTGATGCAGCACTGCCCGGCCTTGAAGAACTTCTTTTAGGTCAAATTAATGCACCTATAGATTATTCTGCCTTTAAGGCCCCGCTGGAAGATTTTGCTGGAGGTTTAACTAAAGAGTTATATGGTCCGGGTGGGTATGTAGAAGGAGCAACTCAAGGAGCCCTAGGGATGACCCAAAAAACGGGCTTTGGTCCTACGTCTGGTGGATTTGATAGGGCTAGGTTGAACATCCTTGGTGGGGCTAACGATCAGTTTGCTAGTGCTATGTCAGGCAAAGCAGTAGAGCTTGCGAATCTAGCTAGCAGCACTCGTGATAGTAATATTCGAAACCTCTTGGCCTATACAGGCAACCAACAAGCAAGGCGTGATGATTATGCCACAAGCCTATTCACTGGTAGGCAGGCTATAAATCAATATGGAATGGACCGAGACACTTTCGACCTCAATAGACGAATGGTAGAAAAGGCTCTAAAGGAAGGTGGTTGGTCGGATAGAATTCTCAATACCCTAAGTGGGGCTGCCCAAGGCGCTCTGATGGGCTCTCAGGGTGGTGGTCCGGGTGCTTTAATGGGTGGAATATACGGTGGTATCTCTGGCGCAACTAGCGGTTAACATATGGCTCTATCAGTGCTCGCCCGACTTATGCGTCAAGGGAAGTTCGAGAAGTTCAATACCGGAGAAAAAGGTCCGAGAACAAATCCCAATCCTCCGGCCTTGAAGGGCTTCGCGAGAGGAACTCTTGGAACTCTCGGGAGTACGGTAGGTCCTGCTACAAGAAATTCAGATGCAGGGGAACAGAGAGACAGGCAGACCTTGAGTCCTATAATTGAAGCTTACATGAGTAACAGAGTATAATGGCTATTCAAGCACCTACAAGGCCGGGAATAAGGCTTATGAGCCCTCGTGAGCTTCTTGATCAAGATAGTAATGACAATAATATGCTCAGAGATTATCTTCAGTATCAGAGACGTATGCCATTACCAGAGCCTGAAGAAGTACCTGAAGACCCTGAACTTGCTAAGCTCAAGAGAGAAATGCTAGATGAGGAATTAAGCCAGATGATTACTCCGGCTCGGGTTCTAGATCGTCAATATTATATAGATGCCTTGATGGGCGGCGGTGTACCCAAGGTGGTTCCAACACCACCGCCGGTAAGCCCTTTGTTCGGGTTATAGTCTAATATGCCTATTCAACCTCCTCGTGGTGCGGGTGTACAGCTACTCTCTCCAGCAAGTCTTTTGGGATCACGCCAGCAAAGGCAGAATCCAATGGCGACTATAATGAATCAGATGTACCAGACTCGGATGCAGGAGATGTATATGGACGCTGCCGAGCAGCGGGCTAGAATGGCTCAGGAGGGTGCAGACACGCGGTCTATAGACTCGATGGTAGCAATGGGGCAGTTACATCCAAAAGAAGATGTAGACCTAGAGAAATTCACAATCCCACTGCCCGGAGAAGAGGGAGCACGCACTCCTATTGAACTCCCTGAAGTGACATTGAATTACGGTATAGGGGATGCTAGGCAGCCACGAACCTATATAAGAGGATCAGATATAAGTGCTGCCCAGAATGCGATACACATGGCTGGTCCTGCAGGTGAAGGATTTTTTGACGATGTGACTCAGGGCGATATTGTAGCAGCCGCTGGGGCTAGGTCTGCCGCTACAGGTGGTGTAGCTAGTACAATAGGTGATGTAAGGGGTAGCACAGGAGCATCAGCTTCCCAAGATCTTCTAAACCAATATAGGATTGGCAATAGAGAGCTAACCGTAGGTCGCCTTGAGTCCCTACTGAATGATCCTGAAGAAGGAGGCTTTAGAGGTAGTCGTCTTTTGGGTGCTGATGCGAATATAATCCAAAACGAAATTGACCGAATTAAAGGTGATGATAGATTCACTAGGGCTGAGCAGCTGGAAGTAATGGACCGCTTCGGGCCATCACAAATTGATGCTATGCATGATAATTTCTTTGAGATGGTTAAAGAGGGCGCTGTGTGGGACGAGAAAGTGGGTAGTGCGATACTGGACTATATGGAAAAGCACCAAGTTGTGGAGACACGCCCTGATGGAAGCATACATACGAGAGATCTGAACCTAGTTGAGGCTGCTTACATGGCAGCTTACCAGACAGGAAGGCATGATAATGGTATCTTTACCAATGTCACCCCAGAAGAGATACAGGACTTTGTTGGGGAGTTCAGTGCAAATGTCCGTGAACGCACAACGGTTGCGGATGTGGCGACGGAACTTTCGGAAGCTATATCTAGTATAGGTTTAGGCCAAGGCCCACTTGCTAACAATTTCGTACAAGTAATGAACTCCAGAATCTTTGGAGAGGGTAACGAGGTTCTAAATTCTAGATTATTCTCCGAAATTTCAGACGCTATGGGCGTAGATCTGAACCGACAAAACATGGCTCAATGGATGCGGGACTCGGCATCTTTCAACCACAGAGCTGCATTTGCCCTGTATAGTCGGGGATACCAGACGAGGAGTGAGTTTGAAAGAAACTATCTGAATGTGGGTGGAAAGATTAACTTTGGCATGGACGGAGTATCAGAAGCGGCTGAAGATATAATCCCCGGCTTTAATGATTCAGATGGTATCGGAACTCCGCGTCAGACATCCGGCACTGGAAGTTTTAACTCTATGTCTGCAGAGGATAGAGCTAAAGCTGTCGCAGACAGACGGGAGGTTTGGAATGGAGCCCTAACAGGAGTATTTAATAATATACCCCAAGATTCTATACAAGGAATAAATAGGACATTCAATGCACCGCATGAGGAAGTTGTAAGGTCTATAAGCGGAACAGTGGAAACTTTAGATTCTATCGCTGCTGATGCTGGCACTCCACAGGAAGAAAAACAGGAGGCCCAAAGAATGTCAACTGTGTACAAAACTTTATTGGAGGTCATTGAAACACCAGAAGGCCTTTCAATATTTTTAAACGATATATGGAATCCTTGGCTTGAACAAACCTTTAATAGATAATGGCATCAAAGAATCCTTGGATTCCTAGCCTTCTTCTTGAACGCCATAGGAACACATACCTTGATGAGGAGGAGAGGCGTTTTCGGGATCAGCAAGAACGCCCTTCTGGCCCCGCCCTTGAAGATTACGACAGATGGATGTCTACTCTTGGGAATCTTGCATATCAGACTGATGAAGAAAATCCATTTAAGGGTGTAAGCCCTAGTCAAATATCCCGTGATCCCGGTGAATCCCCTCTAGCGAACCGTGTATCATCTGATGCCAGTGTATTGAGTTCGGCTCTTACGGGCCAAGAGCAAGAGCAACAGGACCACCTTATGCAAAGGGTCCTAGCTGCAGAGGCTGAACGAGCTGCAGACCCAAAGCCTTACGGGTATAGGGAGCTAGAAGGACCTGTTGATGCATTTAAAAATGGGCTCGCTCAAGGCATAGACTTAGCTTCCGTCGCGGCAGCAACAGCTATTCGGGAAGGTGGGCAAGTACTAGGGAATGAGAGCCTTGAGCAATTTGGGGATGTCGCACGGCGGAAAATTATTGCGGATTTTGAACACCTCCAAGGGGCCAATGCTGATACAAAAGCAGAATGGTTTATGCAGACCTTAGGACAAACAGCCCCTATGGTATTTGCAGCGGTTGGTACAGGAATCCTTGGCGGGAAGGCAGCGGCAGCAGCAGCCCCAGTTTTAGGGATGGGAGTTACGGCGGCTAGGATAGCGAAAACCTTTGGTGCGTGGGGCGGAGCTTTTTCTGCGTTCTACCCTATGGAGCTGGGTATGTTACAGCACCAATTTGAAGGGTTGGAAAGAGCCGATGGTTCTATTGTCACTGCTGAGGAGGCGGAGCAGGAAGCTGCCGTACCTGCAGCCCAGATAGCTGCTATGGAAGCTGTGTTTGAGGGGGTAGGCTTAGCTGGTCGTGCAGTAGCCCGTACGGGGCCCGTGAAAAAATTCTTCGGTGAAGAAACGAAGAAATCTATCTACAGAAAATTAGCAGAAGCTATGATTGCCGGTGGTATTACTGAAGGTATTACCGAAGCGGCTCAGGAAGCTAGAAATATAACTGCAGAAGCAGAAGTCATTGGCAACCCAGTCCCAACTTTTTCAGAAATATTAGAGGACCCCCAGCACAGGCCCCGTATCAACGAGGCTGCTAAAGCGGGTACAGCTATGGGTGTTTTCTTCGGTGGGCTTTTCGGTGGGTACCGTGCCCTCACTGATAAAGCTGAACCTTCAGAGATGGAAATTCTTCTGGAGGCATCAGAGGTTGAACGGGCTACTGCGGAGATAAACAATTTTGATCCTGATGCAGCTGCTGTTGGGACTGAGGTAGAGACTCCTGATGGTACCAGACGGAAGATAGAAACCAAGAACGGTCAGGCCCGATGGATACATATAGATGAAAATGGACAGAATGCAGGGTTCGCCAAGAAGCCAACACCTCAGGAATGGCAGACTGCTCTAGACGAACAAGTAAGAGCTATCCAGAACTCACTTAATGTTGAGGAGTCAGGAGTCACGCGACCACAGCAAGAACCCCCAATACCGGGAGTTCAGCCAGTAGTTGAAGGCGCTGCTGATCCTGTATTTGTTCCTGAATCCGTTAAGGCTATTAATGACCTGCATCCAGAGCAGGGTGTCGATGTAGAAGTCACACGAGTCAACATGCACCAATTAGCTTGGTCCTACAACAGGAACGCCCAACAAATTGTAAATACCAAGCCTGAAAAAGAAGTAAATAAAATACTAGAAGATCACAGGAAAATTGCTCTTGACCCGGATAACGGTGCCACCTACGCAGAAAGACTTACAGCCCTTGGGCGCATACGGGCTATAGAGTACGCAAGGCGTAGAAATAAAGCAAAGCGACAAGACACGACCGGCGGTCAGCTCCCTCCTGAATCTTATGACATCCATATTGCTGTGCACGAAATGGCTAAGTGGGATGATACAGATTTTGATCAATGGGCTGCTATTACAGAAGCTGGCGATGATCCTATATCAAAGCGTATACTAAGGGAAACTCGTGTCATACGAGCGAATCAGCCTAACCTTGTTGGTACGGCCCAAGACGAAGTTGCAAAGAGACTTGAAGACATAAGAGCGAACGATACAAAAGGTCTAGCTAAAGGCTCTATTGTAACTGCACAGGATGGTAACACAGGTAAGGTTATTAACATAAGAAATTCAGGCGCTTTGGATGTAATCTTTGAAGGTGATAAAGATCCTGTTGTTGTTCTCCCTTCTGAGGTCAGTGTCGCCCCTCCGGTGGGGGTAAAGGTTAAGACTGATTCAGGTGAAGTGGTTACAGTAGAGCGGACAAGTGATAATA
>Ga0209232_1001905_pt1 | contig 10836 bp, 24 predicted proteins | sample ETNvirenome_2_60_FD_184066 | JGI IMG/M metagenome (GOLD analysis project Ga0209232, IMG submission 184066) | Marine viral communities from the Pacific Ocean - ETNP_2_60 (SPAdes) (version 2) | ecosystem: Environmental > Aquatic > Marine > Oceanic | place: Pacific Ocean | collected 2013-06-22
GTGGCGATGGAAGCACCACAGCATTTGCCTATGGTTTTAAAATATTTGCTTCATCAGATTTAACTGTAATACTTAGAAGTGCAACAGGTGTTGAAACTGTGCAAACAGAAACAACCCACTATACAGTAAGTAATGTAGGCGTAGCGTCAGGTGGTAATGTAACATTTGGTTCTGCACCAGCCTCAGGTGTAACAGTTGTTATTCGTAGAAACTCACCACTTACACAGCTTACAGATTATACGCCTAACGACCCTTTTCCAGCAGATGACCATGAAAACGCATTAGATAAACTAACTTTTATCTCGCAACAACAACAAGAAGAACTAGATAGAAGTATAAAATTATCAAGAACAAATACCATGACATCAACAGAGTTTACAACATCTGCAACAGACAGAGCTAGTAAAATCTTAGCATTTGATACATCAGGTGAGTTATCGGTAACACAGGAACTTGGTACATTTAGAGGTGATTTTGCAGCATCAACAGCATATAACATTAGAGATTTAGTAAAAGATACAAGCACAGGTAATGTATTTTTTGTAAACGAAGCACATACATCAAGTGGTTCAGAACCATTAACATCAAACGCAAACGCAAGTAAATATTCATTAATATTAGATGCAACACAAGGCGTAACAGCAGGAACAGTATCGGCAAGCAAAGTAACAGTTGTTGATTCTAGCAAAGATTTAACAGGGTTGCGTAATCTTACCATAACAGGTGAACTTGATGCAGCGACACTTGATATTTCAGGAAATGTTGATGTGGATGGAACGCTAGAAACGGATGCACTTACGATTGATGGTGTAACACTTGCAGAAACAATATCTGATACAGTTGGAGCAATGGTAGGTTCTAACACAGAGACAGGTATTTCTGTTACTTATGATGATAGCGACAATACATTAGATTTTGTTATTGGTAGTGGTGGCATTACCAATGCTATGTTAGATGGCAGTATTGCCGATAGTAAATTATCAACGATTTCAACAGCAGGAAAAGTCGAAATTGGAGCATTAGAAATAGATGGTGCTTCAGATATTGGAGCAGACCTTGTTGATGCAGATTTATTAATTGTAGATGACGGAGCAAATGGTACAGAAAAGAAATCGGAATTTACAAGAGTAAAAAAATACGTTTATTCAGCTATGTCTGGAGATGCAACGGCTTCAGATAGTGGAGCAGTAACAATAGCAAACAATGCGGTAGAAACAGCAATGATAAATGCAGATGCCGTAACAGGTGCAAAGATTGCAGATGATGCAATTAATTCAGAACATTACACAGATGGTTCAATAGATACAGCACATATTGCAGATGACCAAGTTACACTTGCTAAAATGGCAGGGCTTGCACGAGGTAAGATTATTGTAGGTGATAGTAGTGGTAATCCAACTGCATTAACATTAGGTAGTAATGGAGAGTTTTTAAAATCAGATGGTAGTGATTTAGTATTTGGTGCAGCCACTATTAGTGGATTGGCAGCTGATGATTTAACTGCAGGAGATGCAGCCATAAATCTTACGACTACATCTGGAAATATAACCATCGATGCACAAGCAAATGATAGTGATATCATATTTAAAGGAACAGATAATACAGCAGATACAACATTTCTTACGATTGATGGTAGTGAGGGTGGATTACTGTTACCTAACAATGGCATTGATTTAAATGGTAAAGAGTTAATTCTTGATGCAGATGCAGATACAAGTATAACAGCAGATACAGATGACGAAATTGATTTTAAAGTAGCTGGTAGTGATGCAGCCAAATTAACAGCAACAAGGTTAGGTGTAGGTACAGCATCACCTTTAGGTGGTATTCATGTCAAAGGTAATAGCGAACATGGTATTATAAACATACAACCCGGTGGAACAAGTGGAAGTGATAACTTTGCTTATTTAAGATTTTTAGAAAGTGGTGATGATACTACAGTTGGTATTCAGCAAGAAGCAGAACTTTCAGGCACAAACTCTATGGGTTTAATTATTAGCACATTAAATTCAAATACATTAGCTGATGCCTTTAGAATTGAAGCAAATGGTAGTGTTGGAGTAAAAGCAGGTTCAGCAAAAGGTACAAATTTTACAACAACAGGTTCAGCAGGAGGATTAACAAGAGGATTTACTGTTCAACATGATTCTGCTGGTTCATTTGCAGCCGAAATAAGACACGAAGGTGGTGCTTCAAATAGACATGGAATGGTAATGTTTTATGGTGCAGACGATAACCATTCTTCCACAGCTATAGCTATAGAATTTTTAGATGGGGATGGAACTGGGCAAGGTTCAATAACCTCAACAAATGGTACTGTCAATTATGGTGCTTTCACTGCAAACCATGATGTATATTTACCAGATGCAGATAAACAAACAGGTTATCCATATGGAACATTAATGGAAGTTTTAAGCACAACGTATAAAAAATCTTTAGGAACAGGAACAACTTTAGAAAGAGGAATACAATATAATGTGCAAAAAACATCTTCTAAAATGTCTAAAGCAGTAATGGGTGCTTATGCTTGTAAGTATTCTAGGTATTATGCTCCAGAAGATGACACACAATATTATTTACAGGGTGATACCATACCAAGTGGAAAAGCAGTTGGTGATGTTAAAACAGCATCAACTATACCTGATGGAAAAGCAGTTGGTGATATTAAAGTTGTAGATAACCCACTTCATCAAGTCTATATACTAGGTGATGGTCATATATTGTGTAACAATGAAACAGGTAATATAGAGATTGGTGATTTTATTACTGCATCATCTACAGCAGGTATAGGTATGAAAGCTACAGAAACAGGTATAACTTGTGGGGTAGCAAGAGAAGCAATTACCTTTTCAAGTAGTAGTGAAACAAAATTAGTTGCTGTTGAATTTGGTATAAGACAATTTGTAGCGAGCTAACCAATGGTTATCGGTGAAGCCATTACAGGAATCATGCTTTTTAAACAAGCAGTTGATGGCATAAAGTCAGCATTAAATACAGCAAATGATGTAAGCGATATTGCTTCGCAGTTAGATGATTTGTTTCGTGCAGAAGATGATGTGCAAAAAGCAAGAAATAAAAAGGCTGGTTTTGAAAACTTTAGTACAGAAAGTGTTGCACAAGAAGTAATTGATGCCAAACTTGCAAAAGAAAAAATGCAAGAGATAGCAACGCTAGTAAACCTAAGATTTGGTCCTAATACTTGGAGTGAGATTCTTTCACTTCGTCAGCAGAAAATTAGAAAACAAAGAGAACTTATTAAAATGCAAAAAAAAGAAAGATTGCAAAAACAAATGCAAATACAAGAAACATTAAAACAGGTTGGTTTAGCAGTTGCGATTGCTGTTGGTGTTGTTGTTTGTATTTTTGTGGGTTTTGTTACTATGGCGAGAGGTGCAGAGACATGAAAAAAAGAGGCAGACCAAAAAAAAATATTATGAAAAAATCACAACATTGGTTTTATTGTTACATTGTAAAAGTGCAAAACGCATTAGATAAACTTATGTTTTGGAAAAAATAATGGTGCAGAAAAAATTACAAAAAAACTCAATCTTAGATGAATATGATTTAGATTCAGACAATGAAATAACAAACGAAGAACTTGAACAAGCTAAGATTATTAAAGAAACTGAAACAAAATTAAGAAAAAATTTAGCACAATTAAGAATGGCAAGATATACATTGATTGGTATGGGTGTATTTACAGTAGCCATGTTTGTAATTCCAATCGAAAGAGTAGAAGCTCTAGCAGATATTAGCAATTTATTTTATATAAGTGGTGCTGGTATTGTAGGTACATACATGGGAACAACAGCTTGGATAGAAAGAAGTTAGGTAATGATACAAGCATTTATAGGTCCAATAGCTAACTTAGCTGGCACATGGTTGCAAGGCAAAGTAGATAAGAGCAAAGCAGATAGCGAAGTAAAAGTTGCTAAAGCAAAAGCAGAGGCACGAGTTTTTGAAACCGAAGCTACATCACAAATGCTTAATGAGAAAAAACTAACAGATCAAATGGGTGATAGTTGGAAGGATGAGGCATGGTCATTATGGTTTATTGCAGTATTAACGGCTTGCTTCCTGCCTTGGACACAAGAGTATGTTAAAGAAGGGTTTATATTTTTAGATGAACATACGCCAACTTGGTTTCACAATATGTTATATATCGTTATTGGCAGTAGTTTTGGGTATCGCTTTGGAAAACAAGGATTACAAATATTAAATAAAAAAAAGTGAGTGAATATTTAAAACAAAGAGCATCTTTGAAACAACAAAAGAAAAAAGAAAAAGCAAAAAGAATTTGGAAACCAAAGAAAATTACGATAAAATATGATAACTTATTAGATGGTAGAGCTGCAAATAAAAGTGTAAGATAATGCGTAAGTTTAAAAAAGTTGCAAAGGATAAGAAAACAGGAGTACCAAAGAAATATTTAAAGGGTGCAAAAAATCCTAGTGCAAAAGCAAGAGAGATAAAAGAAACAGCTAGAAAATATAAGCGTGGTGAATTTATAGATATAAAGAAAGTGAGTAAGTTTCGTGCCTCCCAAAAAAAGAAAAAGTAGTTCAAACACAGACGAAGCATTTTTAAAGAAGAAAGCTGCAACTAGTCGGTTTACTTATTCTACTTTAAAAAAGGTTTTACAAAGAGGCAAAGGTGCGTATCTAAGTGGTGGTAGTAGAAATGTATCTATGACTGCTTGGGCGAGGGGTAGGGTAAATAGTTTTGTGAGTGGCAAAGGCGGTGCAAGAAAAGCTGATGCTGATTTATTAAGAAAAAAGAAAGGATAAAACAATGCCAGGACATTATGGTGGAAAGAAAAAAGGAATGAAATCTGCAAAGATGAAAAAGCAAGCTGCAACAGCTATGGCTATGAAGAAAAAAGGTAAAAAACCAAAGGGTAAGATGTAATGCCAGGTAAAAAATATACTGCAAAACAGATGAAAATTGCTAGAGTTGCATCACCAAGAAATAAAATTACAGGTGCAGACTTTAAAAAACTTAAAAAAACCAAGAAAAATGGAACTAAAAGATAGGTCTGATTTTACTAGCCATGCGTTAAGTTTGATACAAGGAGACAGAGCAAAAGATTATGGTGATGCCTTAGAAAACCATAAGAAAATTGCTGAAATATGGTCTGTAATATTAGATAAAAAAATTACGCCATCTCAAGTTGTTGCATGTATGATTGGTTTAAAGTTGGCAAGATTAGGCAACAAACAATGTTTCTATCACAATGACACATGGACTGATATTATTGGTTATGGTGCATTAGGTGGGGAGATTAGCCAAAATGAAACTAAGTAAAAACTTTTCTTTGAATGAAATGACCAAGAGTCAAACTGCTATTCGCAAAGGTATAGATAACACTCCTACAGAGCAACACATACAAAACTTAACACAACTAGCAAAGCATATTTTGCAACCAGTAAGAAATATGTTTGGTCCTGTTGTTATTACATCAGGGTATCGTTCTCCAGAGTTATGTGTAAACATAGGTAGCTCTATGAAAAGTCAACATACAAAAGGTGAAGCTGCAGACTTTGAAGTAATAGGCATATCAAATATGAAAGTTGCAAAGTGGATTAAAGACAACTTACAGTTTGACCAGTTAATATTAGAGTGTTACGAGGGTGGCAATACAGGTTGGATTCATTGTAGTTATACAGAAGAACCTAGACTTGATGTACTTACTTATGATAGAAAGAATAAATACAGACATGGATTAATAGATGGTAGCAAAAAGATTTCAGAATCCTAAAGGTGGTTTAAATGCTGCTGGTAGAGCCTTTTTTAAGCGTACTGAGGGGTCTAATTTAAAAAGACCACTAAAGACAGGCACAAGTCCTAGAAGGGTTAGTTTTGCCGCACGATTTGCTGGTATGAAAGGTGCAATGAAAGATGAAAAAGGCAGACCAACTCGTAAAGCATTAGCATTAAAAGCGTGGGGGTTTGGTTCTGTTGAAGCTGCTAGAAACTTTGCAAGGAGACATAAAAAGAAATGAGAAGGCAAGTAAAAAAAGTAATCAAAGGGTTGGAAAAAGCAAGTAAATCTCATAAAAAACAAGCACAAACCCTTAAAAAAGCATTGAAAACAAAAAAGAAAAAATAGTGTTTCACTCATTCATTATTGTTTGTTTTTTAAACAGTTCTTATTGTATGTTGTTTGAGGATGCAAAAGGACCATATGCTACAGCTCAACAATGTAAAGAAAACAATGAGTTACTACGATTAAACGCTGCAAAGTTTTTTAAAAATTATTTTATTGCAGATGAAAAATGTATTGTTTTAAAAAAAGATACTCTAACATAATTAAGTTTTTTTTATATTAACTTCTGTAAAAAGAGGTGCGTCATTTTGTAATCTATTTTTAGCAATCTCTACATAATCTTTATTAAGTTCAATGATTGTTGCATTGCGTTTGTGCCTATCTGCAACGACAGCAGTTGTGCCAGCACCACCAAAAGGGTCTAATACATGCCCACCTTCAGGGCAACCTGCCAAAATACATGGTGTAATTAATTCCGTTGGATATACGGCAAAATGAGCTTGATGAAAAGGTTTTGGTGATACTGTCCAAACACTTCTTTTATTGCGTTTTTCATAAGAGTTTTGGTTGTGTTCCTTAATAGCATCATTATCGTAGTAATATTTTGCATTTTTGCTTAATAAAAATATATATTCATGTGCCTTAGTGCATCTATCCTGCACACTTTCTGGCATAGGATTGGGTTTATTCCAGATAATATCTTGTCTTAAATACCAACCATCTTCTTGCAAAGCAAACGCTACACGCCAAGGAATACCAATTAAATCTTTTTCTTTAAATCCATCTACAATTTTTCCTCTACCTCTATGTTGATTCGTTTTTAAAATAGATGTTTTGCCTATTCTTCCAAAATCAAATTCTTTTTCCATGTGTTTTTTATAAGCATTACCAACATTATTTGAATTTCCACTTGTGCCTTTTGGTCTTGAGCTACAATAAGTATCTCCTAAATTTAACCAAACAGTACCATCATCTCTTAAAACTTTTTTTACTTCTCGAAATACTTTTACAAGATTATCTACATATTCTTTAGGAGTATTCTCTAACCCTAGTTGAAAATCTTTTCTTTTAGCACCACATTTAGGGCATACACTTTTATATATGGCATCACCAACAACATTACCCTGTTCGTGCATTGATTGATGTCCTGTTGTAGTTTTAACATTTTTCCCAATCTTTGTGGTTCTCATGTGTTTACAATTAGAATCCCCACCTACCCAAATTCCAGTTTGATAATCTCTCAAACCCCAATATGGTGGTGAGGTTACTACAGTATGAAAAGTTTGTGTGGGCAAATCTTTTAAAACTTCTAAACAATTTCCTTGAAGTATATCAATCATTTAAAAATCTACATAAGTTGAATGACATAACCATCTTTTGTTTTGCTAGAACGATACTTTCTTTGTTTTGTAAGCAAACTTCTTCTACAATTATCAGAGTCTTTTTGATTATCAAAAACAATCTTATCACCATATTTTAAATCGTCTAACATATTCCATTTATGTCTTACTTTTGGCAAACATTTTATCAATATCTGTCCGCATTTTGTGCATCTCATTCATACAATCCTTTGCTTTTGAATGACACAGAACTTGACCAAATGCATTTGTAACCCATCCACCATAACTAACGATATGATTTTGTTTGCAAAACACACATTGGACAGTTCGTGTATCTTCTACAATTTTCTTTTTTTTTCTAGCCATTAAAAGGGCATGTCATCCCCAAGAGATTCAGCTAGTTTTTTTAGACCTTGTTGTTTAACATCTTTTGCAAGGCTATCTGTGCCTTTGCTATGCCCTATGACTTCCGATATAACAACATCAAACCCCTCATGGTTGTTATGAAACACCTTAACAGAGTAACTTTTATCACCACTTAAAAAGACATCTCCAGGTTTGTTATCAGCAAAAGGTGTCCATTTACTATTTTGATATGGCACATTACCTGTTGTATTATATTTATTTGGAAACACTTTGATTGTTGTAACTCGTTCATATTTTTTATCCATTACTTATCTCCTGTAATTTCATTTCTATTTTATGTTTTAAATACTTACCTAACACATCATTTTCTTCTGATTTAATTTTTTGAAACCAATCTTTGTAAGGTTGTTTTTGATACAAATGTTGTAATGCAGAAGGTATGGATTTTGTATTAAGTTCTGAAATAAATTGTGTAAGATTTACCTTATCTTCGTTGGATAACGATTTAAAATCAATTTCTTCAGGTAAATCTTTAAAAAATGGTTCAGGAGAGTTTGCTTTGATTTGGGGTTTTGGGGTTTGTGCAGAACTCTCCTGACTCTTTACCTCTCTTCGAGGTATCTCTTTAATCGCTTCTGTTTTTCTAACAACAGCATCCATTTCATTAGCACTAGCATATTCGCCGCCTGAGATTCCTAGTGAACTCAAAGCACGCCCAATCGAGGATGTCTCCGCATTCTCAAGTGCTGATGTAGTGTTGACATGCCCTTGCCCTCGTATTTCTTCTGCCATACCTGACCCAATGACATGCCCATTTTCGTTTGTAATAATTGCTTTTATCACAACTCTCGTGCCATCATCAACAAGTATTTCAGTATTTACACCAAATGCTGTGCCATGTTCTCGTCTAAACGCTTCCATTCTGTGAACAACTTGTGTATAAAGTTTGCCACCTCTTTGTCTAACGCCATGTGATTCATGCAGCTTTGCAACTGCATCCATTGTTTGTTTTAAATCAGTCATTGATAAACCCCTGTTTTTTTTGTTGATAATCATAATGTTTTTTGCTCATCATCACTCGTTGATTTCTACCTGAATTGCCTTTCTTTTTCATATCTGTTCTAACAATCAGATCTTTTTCAACAAGTGCTTTGAATCGTGCTGTAACTGTACCATAATTGTATGTGGGCAACTTTGCTAACACTTGGTCTTGTATGCAACCAAAAGGACCGAACCTATCAATAACATCATAAACAATTCTCTCCATACGATTTACATTTAAAGACTCAGCAGCTTCAATGCTTGTTACATCACCATCTCTACGATATAATTTATATATTTCTGTCATTTAATTCTCCATGCTTCTTTAGCGATTGTTAATATTTCAGGACCATGCCTTTGTGCAATTTGTTGAAAATCAGGATTGACTCTTGCAAACAACTCTTTCCAACTTCCTTTTGCATCTCGCATGTGATTTTGAATGACTATCCATCTTCTTAAAATCATATCATAAGATTCCTCTAAAGAATCAACTGTTAAATCATCACAGTTTTCTTCTGTAGCCAAGTGATACCCTTTAGATGTAACAAATAACAATGCTGGTTTTTGTCCTGTTGCCTGATAATAAACTGCTTGTTGCATTATTTGTGTTGTTGTCGGTTCTGTTCTTGGTTCAGTAATTCGCCATGTTCTAGTGCCATCTTTTTTCAATGGATTCCTTACTGGAAAAGAACATTTTAAATCCAACATTTTATTATCTCTAGCATAATCAATGTAACCCAAAATAGGCACATCAAGTTTATCCTCTATAAAGGTTCTTTCATACTCTCCTTCAGGCACTTGCCCTTCAAAATATTCTTGAATGCCTTTTGCAGCATGTTGTGCCATTACAGGAATATCATCAAACAATCTTTCTTTGGTTTCTACATCTCTTCCATCATCATAGGTTATTGGAGCAAATGCTTTAAACTCTCTTATGCCATCATTAATTGCTTCCTCTAAAGGCATTTCTTCTGTTACCCCAAGTTCAGGCTGATAATCTTCAATGCCAAAATGATTATCACAAATGCTTTGAATGATTTGTCCAGCTCTAGGTCTTGAACTCATAGGAAATTGTCTTTGAAACTGCTGTCTTAAAAACAATTTTAAAATATGCTCATCAACTGGTTGTGTGCCACCTGATGCACTTGCATGGTTACTGCCATACGCTTTTCTATATTCTGGTATTTTCATTGGTTAAACCCCTATCTTAAAATTAAGTTATGATTTGTTGTAACCTTTTGTTGACACATTGTCAAATTAAATGTAAAAAAAATTATGAACTTATTAGAATACATAGAAAAAAACAATCTATCTCGTACTGCTTTTGCTATGGAGTGTAAGATGAGTGTGTCTATGCTTTCTCGTATACTCAATGGAAGTCGTAGTCCATCAAGGCAGCTTATGTTTCGTATATTAAAGGCAACAAAAGGGAAGGTAAAGATAGATGTTTTTAACCGATAAATGTATGGAGTGTTTTCAAAAGCATTGTATTTGTAATGCTGATGAAACTTTGCATTTAAATGAGGAAGAAAAAGCATTACACATTCGTCTTTCTCTTGAAGATGCACCTGAATTGGATTTAATTGTAAAGCTGGAAAAAGGATTGCGATTACAATAATGGTTAATGTTCGTAGAAAAGGGTCAGGATTTGAGAGAGAAATCGCATCACTTATTTATGACCACTTAGGCGTAAAGGTACAAAGAGATTTAGAGCAATATCGAGCAGCAGACCATGGCGATTTAATTGGTTTAGAGGGATGGGTTATTGAGTGCAAACGCTACAAGGAACAAACCAATAAAGAGCATAGAACAGTCTGGTGGGAGCAAGTCTACAAAGCATCTATTTCTCTCCAACAAAAACCTGTATTGGTTTATAAATATGACAGACAACCTATCAAATGCGTTGTTTTATTATCATCCATCCATTGTAATTATGCTAATCAAACATATACTGCTACAATGGATTTTGATGCTTGGTGTATGGTTGTTAGAGAAAGTTTAGCCTAGACCATTGACTTTGTTTTTCAAATATGATATTTTCCT
>Ga0209232_1001907_pt1 | contig 10834 bp, 15 predicted proteins | sample ETNvirenome_2_60_FD_184066 | JGI IMG/M metagenome (GOLD analysis project Ga0209232, IMG submission 184066) | Marine viral communities from the Pacific Ocean - ETNP_2_60 (SPAdes) (version 2) | ecosystem: Environmental > Aquatic > Marine > Oceanic | place: Pacific Ocean | collected 2013-06-22
AGAGCCAATTCTCTTTGCTCTGGACTGTATTTTGAAAACTCTGCTATTTTTCTAATGTCACTTACATCAAGCCCAAGCCCCTCAACAACAAGCACTTGGTTGATAGGTTTAAAAGGAAGTATTGATTGTGCTTCTTGAGAAAGTTTTTGCCTAAGTTCTACTGTCGCGTTGTCTATTAAATTTCTTTTCTCTTCGTCAAAAGCTGTCTGAGCGTTATCAAGGCTGGGGTACAAAAATGTACTAGAAGCTCCTCGCTCAAACCCCTCTCTTCCTTGCACAGCATGTTGCACTTCATGCAATAAAGCCGCCAAAGTCGGTTTATCCAAACCCATTTCAGGATCAACGCCAAGTCTAATAGCATCGCCAGCTTCGTTGTAATCAGCCTTCAAATACACCGATTTATTGTTATTCATTTCGGGCGTTAATCTAGTTATTTTCAGCTTTCTAAGATCGGGATATTCTTCATACAACTCTGGAAAATCCATCACGTCTTCAAGATTTGTGCCTGTATACGGCTTTAAATCTAGGGTGTCTGAAGCAAACTTGGCATCAGAGGTGTCTATTTCAAAACGAAACAAACCATCGGATTCCCCGTAATAACCTTTGTGTTTCTGGCCGCTTTGCGCGTCCCAAAGGTCTTGTTCCTCAAGTCCTTTTTTTTGCAATTTATCTACTTGTCGCTTCGTTTTCTTGCCACTTTTTGCACGTGTGCCGCCCATTATCCCAAGCACCGTGCCACCTGCATCGCCCGCTTGAGCAATACTTATGGCTGTTCCGGGGGCATTGAGCATTGGTGCGCCTAAAAGAACTTCTGAAGAATCTACAAGAGTTCCTGTTTGGGGGTCATATACTTTCTCCTTACCCTCCAACGCGGCTTGTGATGAAATTAATGCCCTGCGTTTAAACTGCTCAACGGCCTGCGGAATATCTATGTTTTGAAGAGTCTCGGGCAAAGATGCAATACCTTCTGCAATCATGCCCGGAACTTCAGATAACACCGAAATTGCTTGAGGGGCGGCAAACTCCGGCTCGCCATACTGACCGGGTGTTACCGTTCTATCTACATACACTTGCCCATCGGGACCAACGTAAGAGTCTGAAAAAGTTTCTGAATACGGTTCTATGATTTCCCGGCGAACAGGCAGTAAAGGGCTAAGTAACTGTCCAATGCCAGAACCTTCCGGACCTACGCCATAAAGATATTCTTTTTCAGCCTCACCACCGTCAGACATGTATTCCATGCCCGCTCTTTTTGGGTCGCGTTTGTTTGAAGAAACGCCCTCTGAGGGACCTCTTTTGTAAACAACACCACCCGTACCGCCCGCGCCGCCGCCAGAACCCCCTAACATACCGGTATTCATAGATAAGTTGGCAATACCAGTGTCCAGTGTTCGATTTACTTCGCCAGCTATTCCACCGCCTCCACTTCGAGCGATTTCTATTAACTTCAGGATGGCAAAGTAATCTGAAAGCTTGTCCATTATCGGGCCATAGGCATGATGCCCGTTTGCATCGTGGGCCGTGGTGCGGTTTTCGCGAGATTACGACGAAGGGTTGCCTTAGATCGTTCCGGGTTCAGGAAAGTCTCTAACCCTTGGCCGGTCATCGACATGTCCATACCGCCGGTCAAATCCACAATGCCTCCCATGGCGAACTGACCCGTGTTTGCCGCCGCCTCCGCCGCCCGACGTTCTTCCATGGCTTTGAGTGCGGCTTGTGTCGTGGTTAATCCTGTCTCACCGGTGGGTACAAGATTCATGCCGTGAGAAGATACCGGAGTTCCTTGCTGATAAGCCACATCGCCGGGGTCTACGTCTTTATTGCCTTTTCCGCTGACATCCCCAGCAATCAGACTTTGAAAGACTGAAGAATCTCGTCCTGCCGCATCATAAGCCGTCAAAACTTGATTGGCTTCAGCGTTTGTTAGCTGATCGCCCCGACGGTTTTCCACAACAAATTTAAGAACCCCATAAGCGGATCTTAGCTCGTCATCCATCTCCATAAGCTTTTCGTCAACAAAGGGCGTTGGGGCGGGAGCCGTAGTGGACGTGGGGGCCGTAGTGGGCGTGGGGGCCGTAGTGGGCGTGGGCGTGGGCGTAGGAGTAGAAGTAGGGGTGGGAGTAGACGCCAGACTGACCGGCTGTGCATCCGCCGTCGTAGCAGTCAATGTAGGCGTTGGGCCAGCGGGTGAGACATACGGATAGGCTAGAGGAGACGCCGGAGTCTGGTATGGATCAACCGGGGCCAGTTGGGTCATCGGATCAAACTGACCTTCGTTGTAAGTGTAAAGGTTAGGTTGTTCCGAAGAATCGACCAGAACATCACTCGTTGTGAAAAACGGTTGTCTTGGCGTACCCCCCGTAGGACGGACCGCGCCAAAGGTAGAACGAACCCCTTGGTCGGTATACTGCATCAAGAAATCATCGTCTGTCGCAAAGCCGCCCGTTTTGCTGGCAGAATCTATCGAATCAAATATCCGATTCCATCTCGCGTCTGTCTCAGCGTCAAAGTCTGTGCGTTCAAAAAACCGCTCTCTCTGAAAGTTTTCATCCGGACGATTAAAGTAAGAATTAAGCCACGTGGCATCTCCGGTTTCGTTTTTAAAGTAATTGCTAAACCACGCGTAGTCCTCATCGCTTACCAGACCCAAAAGACGTAAGGTGTCTATCATCTGACGGTTATTGGTTTCGCGATAAGGTACAACCATGTTGCCGTCAAAATACAAATAAGAGGGCAACGGCGTCTTAGCTTGTTCGGCATTGGCCCCTTGAGGACCACCTTGTTCACCTTGTCCAGTGCCCGTTGTGCCCGTTGTGCCCGTTGCTCCCGTTACGTTGTAACCAAAGCCCATATTGGCAAGGTATTGTTTTTGTTCTTCCGTCAAGGCGTCGTAACTAAAAGCCCCGGATAAATTAAATCCGGCAGGGTTTGGGCTACCAATTAGTATTGGCCCCGCTACAACGCCATCTGTTCCACTTGAAACAGTAGCATCACCCCCGTTGCTCATGTATTGAGGGGCATATGAACCGATGCCGGACATCAACATTTTATTTCCCATAAGACCTACCCGTAATATTGCATTGGCCGAAGATTCGCACTCTCATCTTCCCAATAATCTGATGGCAACTGAACAAAGTTGCCCTGTCGGTATCGCATCAACGCCTGCGTGGTGCTGTCTACCAAGTCATCATACTCCCCATTAGGGAACGCCGCACACTCTTCTATCACATCGTGCGCCCAAGACTCATCCGGTGCCCAAATCATCCCGCTTTCAAAAAGCGGAGAGACACTGTGCACTCGAGATACCTTATCGTTACCGCGACTCGGCGTAAAGTTTACCACAGGAATGCCCATGTTCCGTAGTTCGTGGGTCAAAGGCATACCACTCGCCTTTGCCTCAATAATTACCGTCTCAGGCTCCCAAAATTTGTAGGATTCCAACGCAACTTGCTTCAATTCAGGGAAATCCCAGCGCCCTTTCTTAGCATCCAGCAAAATTAGCCCCGCAACCGTCCCTTCTTCAGGATAAAACACGCCCCAAGTCGTAATGGCACTGTAATCCGCCCGCGTATTCTTGGAAAAAGCCGTGTCATAGCTCTGAATCACGTACTGCAACTGCGGAATCTGTTGTTTATCCCACACATTCCACCACTCACGCTTGATAATCGCGTTCTCATCGCCCGTTGGGTTCTGCTGGTACTGGGCATTCCACTTCGGCAACGGAATCGACGCCTTTACCGCCTGCATTTCTTCAAATGACCAGAACTCAGGCCACAATGGTTGCCCCGAAGGCATCTCCATCGGGAACTCAATGACCTCCCAGTTGTCCGCCAAGGCGTCCCGACCCTGTGCCCGGATCAATTGACCCGTCAAATCCTTCTCTGACCACCTAGTCATCACCACAATGATGGCCCCGCCCGGTTGCAAACGCTGTCGAGGACCACCTGTGTACCAATCCCATGCATCATCAAATCCACTCAGCGACATCGCCGTCTGCTCAGAGTGCGGATCGTCAATAATGATCAAATCACCACCACGTCCCGCCAAGTTTGACCCCACACCCACGCCGTAATACATACCACCACGGGCCGTGTCCCACCTGCCCGACGCCTTCGAGTCGGCAGAAAGCGCCGCATCAGGGAAAATTTCCAGATAATCATCCCTCTCCAGCAGATTCTTGATCTTCCGGCCAAAGTTCACCGCAAGCTCCGTGGTGTGCGTAGCCTGAATAATCTTCATCGCAGGGTTTTTACCGATCATCCAAGCCGGGAACAGGAAACTCGCAAACTCAGACTTCGTGTGACGCGGCGGCATGTTGATAATCAACCGCTTCAACTCACCACTGGCCACCCTTTCAAGCTTTTCCGCCATGATCTTGTGGTGCCGACCCGCAATAAACTCCGGCCACATTGAACGAACAAAGCTCAAATAGTCCGTCTGACAAGACTCAACCTGCTCAATCTGCGCCAGCCGGTATTCAAGCTTCAGAATCTTCTCTTCCGCTTCCTCTAAGGACTCAAAACTAGAACTATCACTCCGCATAAACACTAGCTCTCGGGGTTAGTAAGTACTCACTTCAATTATAAACATATATGCGATCCGGTAGCTCTCAATTTTTTGCAAAATTTTTGAGGCTCTGGGACTCCTATACGTGCTTTTTTTGAACCGTATCACGTTTCAGGGACCTCGGCTCACGGCTTACGGGTTTTTTCTAAAAAATTCATATGGTTTTCTCGCTGTATTGTTCGTGAAAAACCTGCACCTTGACTTGCGTTACGCGATGCGTCGGGCGGCGGCGAAGTGAGTGCTCACTAACCGCGGCGGCGGCGCAGTTGACGCGATCCGAGTCTGGGTCCCGCGGAAATTATAAGTGCCTTAAATTTACATTTAAGTCAGTTAGACGTGCCAACGGCCCGTTGCCATCGTCATGACGCGCCGCCGCGTGTCCGGTTATCGTCCCGCCGCGTGTCCGGTCCGCGGGGCGCGGCCCGCGGTACGTTTCGGGCGGCGCTCGGGGCGCGGACCCCGCGCCAGTTGTTACAGGTGCACGTTAAAGTAGATTCGAGGGGGCGTTTTAGGGCTTTGTGAAAACTCGGCCCAAAAAAATGGCCTAGACATTGATCCGGCGGGGGTGTTCGTCCAGGGGAGGCGCTGCCGAACAGGTAGCCGTGCCAGAAACCAAAAAGTGTCGCAGACGGCAGGCAAAAAAAACCCCGCCTGAGGGCGGGGTCTAGTGGTGGCCGCTACTGGTTAGCTGTACCGCATTGACTTCGGCAGGGAACGGCGGGCGGGTATGCGGATCAGATCGCGCTCGAGATCGTCCGAGATCCCCCAGCGGACGAACGTGTCCCCCGTGGGCTTCAGCCTGCCGTTAACCGCTCGATAGATCAGCGGCTCCGCGTTCGCGGTTTTGCAGACAAGATACTCGGAATCATCAGTGAGCCCTTTTGATTGATCAAAGTCCCGTAGGCGCTTCACGCATAACCAGACCATCATGCTCCCGTAAACCTGTTCGATCGGTGCGATCCGGATCATGACTTGCCGCCCTTGGCGCGCTTAAACTTTACGCCCATCTCCGCCAGTAGCGTGTCGTCGAATTTCGCGAATTCTTCCGCGACTTGAAGAAAGGCGGGGTAGTGCTTTGCCAGCACCTTGCGATTCTGGATATCCAGCGCACACACCGCGGTGTGGATTCGATCGGCGGCGGCGGCCAGTTCCCACACGCGGGTTTTAGCAACGCCCACCGTCTCGAGTTCGTTCTGAAAGTTATTAGACATAGTCTGTCTCCAAAGGTTAGCCGCGACATTGCGGCCCGGACAGTATGCGATAAACGGCGGACAAAAAAAACCCCGCCGAGGCGGGGTAGGTAAAAGCCGGAATTGCTTAGGCGATTTTCTGATCCGCCGCGGCCATTCTATCGATAGTATCGCGCAACTGAATATTCGCGCGCTCAGTGTTCTCGAAATCCAAACGCAGACCGATTAGCGCACTGCTAATGATTTTAAGATGTTGAGCGCCGCCCTCGGCCCCGCGGCCATCGAGAAACGCCATCACACTGTCAAAAGTAACAGAGTGTGCCTCGGGCATATCAACCCCGTTCAACACGGCGGCCTCGATAACTTCGGCCATGCTGATATTGCTCGAGTCCATTAACTCGAGAATGTCTTCGGCATCATCCGCCGTCACCCCATCGGGCACTTCATCGCATACTTCAAAAGTGGCAGTTACTTCCACGTCTTGGTCTTGGCTCAAATCAATTCGTATTGCCATGGTTCTATTCTCCAAAATGAAAGCCGCAAAATTACGGCACGGCTAGTGTCGCATATGCCGCGGGCAAAAAAAACCCCGCTCGAGGCGGGGTTAGTCGGTGGGGGTTGCTACTCCCCAAACTCACAAGCGGGGCAGTAGCCATCCCACGGCTGGATCAGCACCCCGTGGGGGCATCGGTCCGGCCAACCGTCATAGTGCTTACTCTGGCAGTCTTCGCAAACCAGTGTGCCCCCGTAGACGGATGTAGAGCCGCACCGCGTTTCGATCGTGCGCGGCATAAGCTCCCCCGCTCGGTAATACGTCTGCGCCACTTTGTTTTCGCACCGCATCAGGAAACCCCGAGACACTTTTTCAGATTAGCAATATCCACCGCGTCCCGTCCCGTATGGGCGGGCTTCGCTAACAGTCGCGCAAGGGCGCGCTCCTGCCGCAACCGCTTACCTTTTTTTCTCCACGCTTTAGCCATCGTTCTATTCTCCAAAGTCGCCGCAACATTACGGCAGCGCATACTCTCGCATATATGGCGGATAAAAAAAACCCCGCTCGAGGCGGGGTCTGGTTTCAGTCGGTCCCTATCAAGTCGGGGTTATCGATCACAAAGCCGGTGCGATCCCGCCGCGCCGATCCTTTCGGAGTAAGCCCGACAATTTGACCAGTGGCAAACGCGTTAGCGATATCATCGCGATCCCCATCAATAACGGGCCGCCCGCGGAACATCCGCGGAAACCCGCCCCGAAAAACTACCGCCACGGGGGCGTCCGTTTGAAAAGCCCGCCGGTTTTGGTTTCGGTATTCGGGCCGCCCGCTATAGCTGAAAATGAGCTTGTAGTTCTCGGGGGTTTTTCCAAGTCTCGCCGCAACCTTTGAATAGTCGACAAACAAAAGCTCGGGGTGCGCTTGCGGTATCCCGTACCGCTCCCATTTAACGTCCGAGAGAACATTAAGCCGGACCGCTCCACGCTCGCCGGTGCGCTCACAAAGCTTTGTGAAGTTTGAAAGCTCGCGGTGCAATTGCTCGAGAAACCCCGCCCGATCATTATGCAAGTATGCCGCCTTGCGCTGGCGCGCCTCCCGCACGTTATCGAACCGCCCGCGGCCTTGCTCAGAAAGGCAATCCGCCATACACCCCGCCGCCTTAGCTCCCGCGCATAGTATGTTATCCGGATAAAGCGATAGCCCCGCATAGCGGAACGGGGCCGCCTTGCCCGTTTTTTTGAGTTTGGGGTTCGCGCCCCGAGTATCTAATAATTGCATTAGTTCACCCCCATCAAAAGCTTTTTAAGGTCCGCCACAGAACGGCCCGATTTCGCGGATAGCTCAGCAAGGGTGATGTTTGTTCTATCGAATAAATTAATAATTTGTTGATCACTCATTTTTGTATTCTCCAAAGTCGCCGCCCATCGCGGCCCGCTTAGACTATCGCATACAACAGACAAAAAAAAGCCCCGCCGAGGCGGGGCACACTTTGAAGTATTAGATCAAGCGGCCATGGCCACGCGTTGCCAATCGGAGCGGGGCAGGTCCAGTACGCGCCCGCCCAGCTTCTGCCAATCGTCCACACTGTCCGCGTCCGCGGTATGCGCTACCGCCGTGACCGCGTTTACCATTGTGGCACGGGTAACCGGCTGACCGGCATAGCCCGACTGCCCGATAGTGGCCAACAGGCCATCCATCAAACTGGCGGTGTCCTTTTTAGTTAACGCCAGCACTTTACCCATGGCCTCGACTGCCGACTGCGGCGAGCCCTCGACTTTGTCATCGTGCGCGGTTTTCATCTTTTCCAGCACTTCATCGAATGACTCACGGCTGGCATACGCCGCGGTAACGTCCCGCATTTGAAGCGCCAGCGCGTGATTATCCGCGTCCTTTGCTTCGTCAGTAAGCAGGCCCCACGTATCAGCATCGCCTCGAGCGCCAGTGATGTGAGACTTGCGTGTACGCTTTTCGGTTTGCATACCGTTTAGGCAGGCCAGCGTCCAGAACATTTGGTACACGTTAACGCTACCGCACCCGACTTCACTGTTAGACATACCAATACCAAGCGCCATGATGTCGCCCACCGCCGCGCCCTCGCCAGTAATAACCGCAGACTTCAGTCGGAGGTACAGGCGCTTATCAGTCACCGTGCCGTTTACCACTTGCCACTGGGCGTCACTTTCCATTAGCTCGGGCAGGGCCGAATTCAACAGGTGAACATTATCGAAAGTCTTAAACTTATCGCTGACAAACGCTCGAGCCGTGCCCGCGTTATCAGTGTGTTGGAATGAACGAATCATTCGCACCGCCGGTTCCTTCTGCCAGATAGCATTGATCAAGCCATCGAATTCAGCGGAGTAATCCTGCTGAAGGCGGCGGGCAGTCCGGACATCAATACCGGCCCGCTGGCTGATCTGATCAAACGCCACATCATTAGCGGACAGAATTTGGGTAGGTGCACCCCCCGTCTGCTCCATGATGATCTGACTGACTTTGCTACCGTCACCCGCATCACCGGTCACAAGCTGAAGCTGATTCGTCGGGGCCAGAAAGTCCTGCGATCTGGCGGCTTGGTCCTGTACCTGTTGAAGCAAACGGGTCAGGGTCTGGTCTGAGTTTTCAATTGAATTTTGCATAATTGCTCTCCAAAGCAAACGCGGCAGGATTGCCGCACAGCCACTATCGCATACGGAGCCGTGCAGGACAACAGTTTTTTTAAAAATTTCTACAGGCATGAAAAAGCCGCCCGCGGGCGGCTGGATTGTTTTTCTCTCGAGGCTTTCTAAATGGATTTTGCTAAAAGACCAACGATTCTATCGCCCTCTAATGAAACAGGCGCGGGTCTACCTAAAAAACTATCCGTATCGTAAAGCCACACAAAATGCCCCAATGGTTCAAAACCCCTCTCTCGACAGGCCTCCACCCAATGCTCAGGCAACTCCGAATCAAACGGAATGCCTTCATATCTTTTCTTGGCAACGTCCACAAAAGAGGTATCTGTCATCATATGAGCCGCTTAAAATCAATAGGTGGGTACGCCCCCAACTGCGACTCACCTACTTCGGTGAAGCCCTCGATGTGATTCAGAATCTCACACAACTCGAGATCGTCCCAGATAACCTTGTGGCTGACAAAAGGCACACCATCTTCCTCCTTCAACCACGTGTCATGGGCATAGAGCCTCGCGGCTTTCTCGGTAACAAACCACCGGCACTTCTCTCCGGACTCCACAGTCCACAATGTGATCAGACTCATGACTTATCCTCCAAGCGTAAAAGCATGGCTTCACAGTCCTTCAAAGATACGCTGTCGCCCACTTCATCATCATAGGCATATTCATTGCCGCTCAGATTTTTGATGTTCTGTAGCAGACACCGAAACATTTTTGTCAGCAATTCTTCGTTCGTTTTTGTCAGCAATTCTGCGTTCATGACTCGATCTCCCCATACTCAGCTTCATACTCCTCGCGAGTCCATTCGCCGCCTCCGGTCACAATATCTGTGCCATCAGGGTGAGTGTCGTAATCGCCATCGTGATACTTAACCTTGTGGTCGTAGTCCATGATCTCAATAGCCTGCTCGAGAGAGTCAGCAGGGACGTGATAGACCTCAGAGACGGTGTAGGACTTGAAAAGCTCGTAGACCTTTGTTTCACCTGACTGCGTTTCCTTCAATTGGGTCAGGTCATCGATCGCCTGTTGAACGTCAGCAATGTAATCCTTCATAAAGGACTCTGCTTTATCGACAGACTCAGCGTGAGCTTCCAGACCGTGAACTCTTTCGTTTAAATACGGAGCAGGTGTGCCACACGTGCACGACACCCAATGGTCGGGGCCACAATCCTTCCAGTACTGCAAGTCAGCGCAATACGCCCTTAGCGTATCGATGGCGCGTTTTATGTCTTTTGCTTTCATTGTTTTCTCCAAGTAGCGGGCAACATTGCCCACCGCCACTATATGCGGGTCAGCGCATACTTGCAATGCTTGTAAGGACCTCTCTGTAGGAAACAGGGAAACTGAAATGCTTATCCGGTGTAGCCCGCAACCCCTCTAGCTTTACGTCCACTGCCCGCTCACCGCGATAAAGAAATACCTCATGTCCTGTGGCACTGGTCAGCTTAACGGCTATCCAAACACTGCCCTTCGCATGTTTAGTCAGGAAGGCAACTTGGTGGGGGGACATATCAACGCTCATGTTGGCTGTGGTCTTCAGTTCAATCATGTGCCAATCACCCTGACTGTCCATGATCAGAACATCTGGCACACCCAAGGTGGCTCTGGATTCTAAGCGCGTGGCTGACCAATCAGGGAAGTTGTCCCTCATCGATTTCTTCAGAGACTGCCAAAAGCTCGCCTCCCTCTGTTTCTTGGTCTTCGGCTTCCCGTCCAGTATGTCCATCTGTTTCCTCCGCTAAACGCTCTCGAGCGCGTTTTCGATTGCCAGCGTCCTCTGCCCCCGCGTCATGGGTCAAAGGGGCGTAGGTCTGCTTCAGTTCGTTCAAAGCTTTCATGACCTCTTCTTTGCTCATCTGCTCAATCGTGCCGTGACGAATCTCTGTCTTGTTAACGTAGATGTCACCCTGCGCCTGA
>Ga0209232_1001909_pt1 | contig 10831 bp, 20 predicted proteins | sample ETNvirenome_2_60_FD_184066 | JGI IMG/M metagenome (GOLD analysis project Ga0209232, IMG submission 184066) | Marine viral communities from the Pacific Ocean - ETNP_2_60 (SPAdes) (version 2) | ecosystem: Environmental > Aquatic > Marine > Oceanic | place: Pacific Ocean | collected 2013-06-22
CAGCACCTGTAGTTCCTTCAACCGTGCCTCAACCGATGCCTTCTATGCCATCGTTACCGTCTTTAAAACTTCCAACACTTCCAACGCTTGGCGGTAGACCAAGCTTAACAAGACCAATCATGCGAGTAAATCCTAGAGAAAGATAAACTAACATAGGCAGGAGAGAGCCAATGGACGCTGTAAATTTAGCAGAATATTTTTTTAAGACCTTAGACCAAAGAGAACAGAACGCAGTTGACATAATTGCGAGTGGCAATATAAAATCCATGGAGGATTACAAATACCTAATGGGGGAGTTATCAGCGATTCGCTCTCTCAGAGAAGATTTAAGAGAAACGCTGCATATGGATAAAATCGATGAATGAAAAAGTCGCAAAAACAAAATTTGAAGAATATAAAGAAAACATTGCAAAAGACGATCTAGAAGAATCTTCAGAACTAGACAAAGCTTTTGTAACACAAGAAGAAAGAGTTCTTGATCCAGAGCTACTAAATAAATCCCTACTAGACAGAATGCCAAGCCCATCAGGATGGCGTTTGCTAGTTCTACCTTACAAGGGAAAAGGAGTTACAGAAGCTGGAATTCAATTAGTAAAAGAAACAGTAGACAGAGAAGCTTTGTCTACAGTCATTTGCTACGTGTTAAAGATTGGACCCTTAGCTTATCAAAACCAAAATAAATTTGGTGACGACCCTTGGTGTAAAAAAGGAGACTGGATACTGATAGGTAGATACGCTGGAACTAGATTCAGATTGGAAGACGATCACGAAGTTAGAATTATTAATGATGATGAAGTGATAGGAACCATCTTAAACCCGGACGATATTAAATCTTTATAGGAGCAAATAATGGCAGAAGAAGCACAAAACATTGAAGAATTAGAAACCATCGATGTAGAAATTACAGATGAAAAAATAGAAAAAGCCGCAGTACCTGAACACAGAAGAGTAGAGGATGAGGTTCAAGAAGAATCTGTAAACATTGATTTAGATCAAAACAAAGAAGTTACCCCTGTAACTGAAGATGAAATCAAAGAAGACTTTGAAGTTTCTCCTCAAGTCGAAGAGAAAGCTAAAGATCAATCAGATATAGAGAAGAGAGCATCTCTTGCACAAAACAGAATTAACAAAGCAGTAGCACAAGCCAAAGAGTTTCAAAGAAGAGAGTTGATGGCCGTTCAATATGCTAAAGAGTTAAAAGATCAGAATGAACAATTAAGGCAATCTCAAAAGTCTTTTCAAAATAGTTATGGAGATGAATTTACTAATCGTGTTGAATCTCAAATAACTTTAGCAAGACAAGCCTTAAAAACAGCCACCGAGTCCCAGGATCCTGATGCAATAGCTACAGCTACAGAAGCTTTAACAATGGCTACTTCAGACAAAGCTAGACTTGAACAATATAGGCAAGACCAAAAAAGGTATGAAGAACAAGAAGCAGCCTATAACGAACAAGTTAAAAATCAACCAGATTATCTTGAACAACAACAACCAGTTCAAGAGTATGAAGATCCATCAGACAGAGCTAGAGAGTGGGCACAAAAGAATACTTGGTTTGGAAAAGACCAGGTTGCAACTTCAGTTGCCTTTGCAGTTCATAATCAATTAGAGAATGAAGGGTTTGACCTTGAGTCTGATGAGTACTATAGTGAATTAAATAACAGAGTGCGACAAGAGTTGCCTCATAAATTTAACGTGGAAGCGGACAAAAAACCCGTCCAGACAGTCGCTTCAGCAACACGCAATACATCGACAGGACGCAAACAAAATCGTATCGAGTTGACACCGAGCGAACAAGCATTAGCTAAAAAGCTTGGAGTGTCATTTAAAGATTACGCAATACAAAAAGCGAGGTTAGAAAGATCATGACAAAAAATAAAGAAACAGAAACAATAGTTCAAGATGAAGATGTCAGGACTTCAAGAAGTTCTGAAACTAGAGCAAAGGACGAAAGACCAAAAGTCTGGAGAATGCCTTCTGCTTTAGAACTGCCAGATGAAGTTATACAACAAGCTGAATCTCAAGGTATCAAATATCATTGGGTTAGAGAATCTGTACTAGGACAAGATGACAAAACGAATGTTTCAAAAAGATTTCGTGAAGGATTCGTCCCGGTTAAGCCTGAAGAAATTCAAGGTTATCATGATTTGCCTACAGTCGATGATGGTCGGCATGCTGGAGTTATAGGTGTGGGTGGGTTGATACTGTGCAAAATTGATAAAGAAATCGCAGATCAAAGAAATGAATTTTTTGAACAACAAACTCAAAACCAAATGACTGCTGTAGAGAACGACCTAATGCGTGAAGAGAATCCTGCGATGCCAATTTCAAGTAAAATGTCATCAAAGGTTACTTTTGGAGGAGGAAGTAATTAATTACTACCTCTATAATAAACATTAACTAGGAAACTATTATGGCAAATACAAATGCTAAATTCGGTTTAAGACCTGTAGGAAAACTTGGAAGCGGTGCTAACAGCACTGGTACTACTGAGTATAGAATTCTTTCAGGTACGACCGGAAGTATCTTTACAGGCGACCCAGTAAAAATGGTTAACACAGGCGGCATAGCTGTCGCTGCTGCTGGCGATTTATTACTAGGAGTCTTTCAGGGATGTCAGTACACTGATTCAGCGGGAGAGGTGCAATTTTCACCTTACTTCCCTAATGGTACTGTTACATCAGACGCAGTTGCTTTCGTAGTTGACGATCCTAATGCTTTATTTGAAGTCCAAAGTGCTGCTACGGGTAGTGTGGTACAAACAGTTGTTGGTTTAAACGCTGACATTGTTTACGCTGCTGGTAGTACAACCACTGGTAGATCTAATGTAGATCTTAGTGGCACTATGGCTACAGGTACAGCTCAGTGTAGAATTGTTGGTTTTTCCAATGATCCAGAGAATAACGCTCTAGGAACAGGAAGCCTTTCTACAAACGTCAACATGATTGTTAAAATTAACGAGCACTTTTACGCTCAAACCGCAGGAGTTTAGTAATGGCGATTAATCGATCACAACTAGCTAAAGAGCTAGAACCAGGGCTAAATGCTTTGTTTGGAATGGAGTACGACCGCTACGAAAACGAACATGCTGAAATCTTTGAAACTGAGTCTTCGGACAGAGCTTTTGAAGAAGAAACATTGATCGTTGGTTTTGGTAATGCCAAAGTGAAAGCAGAAGGAAATGCTGTTGAATTTGATTCAGCTTCCGAAGGTTTCACTGCTAGGTATTCACACGAAACCATAGCTTTAGCGTTTGCTCTTACAGAAGAAGCAATAGAAGACAATCTTTATGATCGTCTAGGTGCTAGATACACCAAGGCGTTAGCGAGATCTATGGCTCATACTAAGCAAGTGAAAGCTGCTGCTGTATTGAACAATGCTTTTTCATCTAGCTTTACAGGTGGAGACGGTGTTTCATTAGTAAACACATCTCACCCTCTAGCTGGTGGAGGAACATTCTCAAACAGACCAAGCACTTACACTGACTTGAATGAGACTTCGTTAGAAGACGCTTTAATCTCAGTATCAACGTTTACTGATGATAAAAGCATGATTCTTGCTCTACAGGGTAGAAAGCTAATCGTTCCACCACAATTACAATTTGTGGCTGATAGATTACTTAATACTCCGGGCAGAGTTAATACTTCTGACAACGACATCAATGCTATTAGGAATATGGGCATGGTCCCTGAAGGTTATTCAGTTAACCACTTCTTAACAGATAACGATGCGTGGTTCTTGTTAACTGATTGTCCAGACGGATTTAAACACTTTGAGAGATCACCTCTTTCAACTTCTATGGAAGGTGACTTTGATACTGGCAACGTCAGATTCAAAGCTAGAGAAAGATACTCATTTGGATTCTCGAATCCAAGAGCAGTGTTTGCATCTCAAGGGGCGTAAGTTCTTTAAAAAGAAAGGGAGCTTCGGCTCCCTTTTTTTTATTTCATTTTTACTAATATCTAGTATACAATCAAAAAGACTAGGATAATAAACTGTTCTATGGACTGACCTAGCAGACAAGCCGAGACTATAGAACTTATTTCCAAAGGAGGAAATTATGGCAAAATCGACATTTTCAGGACCAGTTAAATCTTTATCTGGTTTTATTTCAGCAGGTAATGCAGCAGTAGTCAGCTTAACAGCAGATACTACACTTACAGTAGCAGCACACGCAGGTAAAATTCTTACATGTAATGATGCTGATGGTAAGTTCACACTACCAACTATAGTAGCTACAGCACCAGGTAGTGATGAAGATCCTAATCAAACTAACAACTTAGGTGCAAGTTTCTTCTTTGTTGTAGAAACAGCAGCCACGGATATGGATATTAAAACTGATGGAACAGATAAGTTTGTTGGTGGCCTTTACACAGGTGTAAATAATGCTACAGGTAAAACTTTCATATCTGGTGCATCTAACGATGTAATCACTTTGAATGGAACTACTAAAGGTGGTTTGGTCGGTAGTATTATTAAAGTAACTGCTATGGCTTCTGCCAAGTATGCAGTAGAAGGTATTACACTAGGTTCAGGAACTTTAGTAACACCATTTGCTGACGCTTAATAGGGAGTAAATAATGGCTGATACAGTAACTTCCCAAACTATTCAGGATGGTGAAAGAGTTGCTATTTTAAAGTTTACCAATGAATCTGACGGTACAGGCGAATCATCTGTTAAAAAAGTAGATGTTTCCGCTTTAAGTGCTGACAGTAAAGGAAGAGCTTGCACTACAGTTTCCATTGCAAGGATTTATTGGGCAACTAGAGGTATGGGTGTTGACATAGAGTTTGACGCTTCTGCCAACGTTTTAGCAATTCCGTTGCCAGCCGACAGTACAGGAGATGAATATTACGATGATAGATTTAGCGGTATACCAAATAACGCTGGATCAGGAGTCACTGGTGATATTGATTTCACAACTGTTGGCCACTCTAGTGGAGATGCCTATTCAATAATTCTTGTATTAAACAAAAATTATTGATAAATGGCTACCCGGAGGAGAGCTAAACCTATACGCAGGACTACCAGAGGTAAGAGTGCGAATTACCGCCCCACGAAAAGTGGGGCTGGTATGACTAAAAAAGGTGTTCGTGCGTATAGAAAAGCTAATCCAGGATCTAAACTAAAAACTGCTGTAACAGGCAAAGTTAAAAAAGGCAGTAAAGCAGCTAAAAGACGTAAGTCTTATTGTGCTAGATCTCTAGGACAGTTAAAACGCAGTTCTGCTAAAACTAGGAACAACCCTAATTCACGAATTAGACAAGCAAGAAAAAGGTGGAAGTGTTAAATGGCTAAAGCAAAAAGTGGTGGAAAAATATGCCCAAAAGGTAAGGCTTGGGCAAAACGTACTTTTGATACATATCCTTCTGCATATGCCAATATGGCAGCGTCAAAGTATTGCAAGGATCCAAACTATGCAAAAGGATCAAAGAAGAAGAAAATGAAAAGAGGTGGTCTTGTTAACATAAAAGGACAAGGCATCGTAATGAGAGAAAGACTTAGGTAATGGGACAGCTTAAGCAATGGCGAGAACAAAATTGGGTTAGGATAGGAACAGACGGTTCTATCAAGGGACCATGTGGCACTAGCAAAGATAAAAAGAATCCAGATCGTTGTTTGCCATCTTCAAAAGCAAATAGCTTATCAAAATCAGAAAGAGCTGATACAGCTCGCAAAAAGAAAGCAGCCGGGCGAAAAGGCAAGACTGTTGTAGCTAATACAAAGAAAGCTAAAGTCAAATTAAAAAAAGGTGGAGAGGTAAGAAGAATCGCTAGAGGATGTGGTAAAGTTATGTCCGATAGAAGAAAAAGAACTAAATATTCTTAGGAGTAAATATGTATAAAAAAACGAAAGGCTACAGTAGTGGCGGAAAAATGAAGTCCAAAGGCATGGCTATGGGTGGCATGATGAAATCCAAAGGCATGAAAAAGGGTGGAATGATGAAGTCTAAAGGGTACAAGAAGGGTGGAATGATGAAATCCAAGGGGTACAAAAAAGGCGGAATGATGAAATCTAAAGGTTATAAGAAGGGAGGAAGAGTAAAATAAAGTGGCATATTTGCAAAGTAATATCCCACATTTTAAATGTTGGGTTAGGAGAGAGTACACGCACAACCACGAAAAATATCACGGAGAATTTTTACATGCTATGGCAGTTGCAGTTACAACAATGCCATGTCGTTGTTTAAGTTTTCAGTTGATATTTACAGGCATAGAAGCTGAAGGAGAAGAAGAAGACACAGTACATGGTGGAGCAATGTGGGCAAGAATGCCTATTACTGCTCTAGTAGGTGATACTCCTTTTGAAGAATGGCCTGAACCGATGGCGGTTCATGATGCTCAACCTTGGGATTGTTCATCTCATAATCACGCTGTTTACGTTATAGATAGAGCTACACCATGCCCATGGATGGCAAAAATAGATGGTAACTTTTATCCAGCTAAGTATTTGTTTACAGTAGATTATGCAGAGAATGAAATAGCTGATGATCCAGCTCAACACAAACAAAGTCACGTTATGGAGTTGTTAGATGCTGGACCCTGGACAGGTAACATAGTTGCACTTCCAAATAACAGAGTTAGGGTTACACACCCGGCTTGGTTTGAAACAGGTACAGGTGCACCAGATTTTAAACCATCTGCTCATATACATTATTCAAAGTCTGATTTAGACTACACGTTGGATATAAACAGAATTTTTGATAATCTATATGCAGAGGACGAATAATGGCACTTTCAGGTAGTACAGATTTTGAACCTAATGTAGCTGAGTTTGTAGAAGAAGCATTTGAAAGATGTGGATTAGAACTTAGAACAGGATACGATCTAAAAACAGCAAAGAGATCTATAAACCTTATGTTAGCTGAATGGGCTAATAGAGGTTTAAATCAATGGACTGTAGAGCAAGCAACTCAAACAGTTACTGAAGGACAAACTGATTACACTTTAAACGCTAACATAGTTGATATATTAGATTGTTCTATAAGACGAAATACAAATGGAACTGATCTAGATTTACAGATGTCTAGAATTAGCAGAAGCGAATATTTAAACATTCCAACCAAATCAACTAAATCTAGACCGTCTCAGTTCTTTCTAGATAAATTAAGTACTCCTGTATTAAAGATATGGCCTTCTCCTGAAAACAGTACAGACGTATTAGTTTTTAACAAAATAGTAAGAATGGACGATGCTGACAAAGGAACTAATACTATGGATATGCCATTTAGATTTTATCCTTGTTTTGCTGCTGGACTTGCATATTACATAGCCATAAAGAAAGCCCCGGATAGAGCGGTTCTTTTAAAACAAATGTATGAAGAAGAATTTGAAAGAGCTATGAGCCAAGATGAAGACAGGGCTTCTTTTAAAATTGGATATAAATCCTTTGCATAAATATGGCGTATGCAGTTGGTAAACGTGCAAAAGCTATCTGCGATAGATGTGGCTTTGAATACAAACTTAATCAGTTAAAAGAAGAATGGAATGGACTGAAAACTTGTCCTACATGCTTTGAACCAAAACATCCTCAGTTAGAACCACTACCTCACGTAATAGATCCTGAAGCTCTTTATAAGCCTAGACCAAGCCAAGACGTTGGCGTAGGTGAAGGATTTGTTGTTGTGGTTTATACTGACATTGAAAAAGGCAACTCTATGGATCCAAATATTGTTGGATCAAATTTTGTTGTAGATAAAATGACAGGCTCAGTTGGGGAGGTTACAATCACGACATGACGTTAACTGAATTAAAAACATTAATACAGAATTACACAGAAAACGATGAAACAACTTTCGTTAATACGTTAAACGATATGATCATCAACACTGAAGAAAGAATTGCAGAGTTAATTGAATTTGATTATTTTAGAAAAAATGTAACAGGTGCTTTAACAGCTGGTAATACTTACCTTACAGCTCCTACAGATTTTAAACTTAGTTTTTCTTTAGCTGTCATAGACAGTAACAATGACTATCACTATCTAGATAAGAAACACACTAGCTTTATGCGTGAATATTCTAATGATGCAGTTGATAGTTCAGAAAGAGGAAGACCTTTGTATTACGCAGACTTTGATAAAGATTTATCTACTGCAAGCGATAACGGTTCTACTTTAATAGTTTCACCTGTTCCAGATCAAAATTATACTGTTGAGTTACATTACTTATATAAACCAACCAGTTTAACTTCACAAACAACAGGCACTTGGATGTCTAATAATGCTCGTAACGCATTACTTTATGGTTCATTAATAGAAGCATCTACGTTTATGAAAAGTGAACCAGAGATGCAAGTTGTTTATGAAACTAGATTTGGTCAAGAAATTCAAAGATTAAAAAATATGGCTGAAGCCAGAGGAAGAAGAGACGAATATAGATACGATTCATTAAGAAGCGAAACAACATAAGGAGAGAGATATGGAGAGAATTGAAAGCTTAGAAGGCAAAAGCATAGCTATTGTAGGGCTAGGAGAAAGTTGGCTAGATTACAATTTAGCTAAATCACACGGAGCAAAATTTGATGAAGTGTGGGCTATCAATGCAGTGGGATCTGTAATATTTCACGACAGAACTTTCATGATGGACCCGGTTAGTAGATTCTTAGATACAGATGATGCAGGGGGTCAAACAGATGGAATGATAGAAGTTTTATTAAATGATGATAAACCTATCTACACCTGTGAATTAGATGATAGATGCAATAACTTAATTGAGTATCCAATTAATGAAATATTAAAAGAATTTAATTGTTGTTACTTAAATAACACAGTTGCTTACGCAATAGCTTTTGGTTTATGGAACAAAGTATCAACAATTAAACTATTTGGAATAGATTTTAGTTACAAAGGTAATCTGCACTTTGCAGAAGCTGGTAGAGGCTGTGTAGAGTTTTGGCTATCTAAAGCTATGCACCTTGGAGTTCAAATTGAAGTTGCATCATCTAGTGGTTTGTTAGACACCAATGTTCTTGCACAAGAAAAGTTATATGGCTACCACAGACTCCAGGATCCTTTGATAATTATGTCAGATGGAAAAGGTTTTATGACATCTATGAAAAAAAGCGAAGCTATGGAGCTACAAGAAGAAGTACAAGAACAAAAACCTATTCTTATAGATAGAAACGATAGTCACTTAAAACCACCAGAGCCAAAAGAATGGTAGATGAATTAACTCCTACAGCAGTTCCAAGTTTAGGTGTGATAGAAACTAAAACATCTAACTTTGGCGGCCATCCTCCAGAGTTCTGGGCAGAACGTTTAACTGAAAAAATAGTTGGTAGTTCTGAGGAATTAGAGCCGCACATAAAAGCACAAGCAAAAGCATATGAGGAGCAGATAAAACAAGTCTGTTTGATTTACATAAAAAATGCTATAAAATCCTATAAGGCTAGTTTGATTCAAGAGCTTATAAAGGCTGGAGAAGAAGATTTAGCTCAAATTGTAAAAAGGATATAAGTATGGCTATCACATCAACATTAACAACCAGCTTTAAAAAAGAGCTGCTAGAAGCTGTTCATAATTTTAAAAACTCAGGTGGAGACACTTTTAAATTAGCATTGTATACAAGCTCTGCTACTTTAGGTGCTACTACAACTGCATTTACTACTACCGGGCAAGCATCAGGAACTAACTACACTTCTGGCGGAGCAAATTTAACAAGAGTTGATCCAACTTCAAGCGGCACTACAGGTTTTACTGATTTTGCTGATTTGACGTTTGGTACAGCCACCATAACTGCTAGAGGTTGTATGATATACAATTCAACTGACAGTAATAAATCTGTTGCTACAATAGATTTTGGTGGTGATAAAACATCAACCGCTGGAGACTTTACAGTAGTTTTCCCTGCGGCAGCAGCAAGTACGGCTATTATAAGAATAGCTTAACCTACAAATGTCAGGTTGGGGTCGAGCTGGCTGGGGTGACGGTCCTTGGGGTCAACCCGCTTCTGTACCTATAAGCTTCACCATATCTGGTGTAGCTGCTACTTCTGCGTTAGGTTCTGTCAGCGTTGACGCTGAAGGAAACGTAACGCTTTCTACTTTAGTTGCTACCTCTGCTGTAGGATCTATAAGTATAGTTGCTGAAGCCAATATAGTTCCTACCGGCCAAGCAGGTACTGGAGCAGTAGGCACACTTACCTTTGATTGTGAAGCTAATGTAACACCAACAGGCCAAGCAGGAACATCTGCTGTTGGTTCTGTATCTATTGATGGAGAGGCAAATGTAACTCCTACAGGACAATCAGGAACCAGCGCACTAGGATCTGTAACAACAGATGCTGAAGCTAATGTCACACCATCTGGTCAATCTGCTACAAGCGCTTTAGGCACACCTTCTACAGATGCAGAGGCTAATGTAACGCCTACTGGACAGTCAGCTACTGGAGCTGTATCCGGGGTAGGTGTAAACGGACAAGCAGTAGCAACGCTTCCAAGTGCTGTAGGAACATTAGGATCTGTATCAGTTGATGTAGATGGAGAGGCAAATGTACCTGTTTCTGGCGTTAGCGCAACAGGATCTGTAGGTTCTGTAACTATTCATCACAACGCTAGATTTAATGTAGATGGTGTATCTGCAACAGGATCTGTAGGATCACTTACAGTTGTTGCTAAAGCAAACGTAGTTCCAACAGGCGTATCAGCTACAGGAGAAGTTGGAGAACCGTTTGTTTGGAGCCTTATAGATGAAACACAAACACCAAATTATAACGATATTACAGATACACAAACATCTAGTTTTACAACCATAGATCAAACTCAAACTCCCGGTTGGGAAGATGTTGCTTAACTATGCAGAAGAAAGGTAATATAATCAATTGAACGGAGA
>Ga0209232_1001913_pt1 | contig 10814 bp, 12 predicted proteins | sample ETNvirenome_2_60_FD_184066 | JGI IMG/M metagenome (GOLD analysis project Ga0209232, IMG submission 184066) | Marine viral communities from the Pacific Ocean - ETNP_2_60 (SPAdes) (version 2) | ecosystem: Environmental > Aquatic > Marine > Oceanic | place: Pacific Ocean | collected 2013-06-22
TAAGCAAGGGATCATTATTACTCCAAACCAGCCAACATATAATCTGTTGTTAGTTGAAGTGACCCACTCACAAAACTCAGGCCAGCCGGACACGGATTTACGTGTCTCTATAGCAATAGCCATAATAAAAGTAGTGCGGTTTATATGTATGAATATCAGCTTTTGAAAACAAAAGCCTTAACATTAGTATACATTAACCACTTGGTAAAACGCCACTTGAAAATGCTCCCCATGCTAATCCAATTGCTTCAATTGTAGAAGTCTCGCCAGAAGTGTAAGGTAAATGAACAACATCTCCGGCATGATAAGTAGCTGGCTGACCACTTACTAACACTTCACTTTCACCAAATTTTCTAGTTTCTCTTTGTTCGTCGGAATATATAAAGTTAGTCTCAACAATATCTCCGAATTTAGGATTACTCATAATGCTGGTTTACCTCCTACAGATGGTGTATATGCCTTACCCGTCTTATCAAACATAGTAAAGTTCTGTAATAATACAAAGTTACTAGGAATATTAAATAACTTCTGCATCATAGTAACCATCATAGGAGATTGACAGTTAAAAGGAGGTATATCCATATAAGCTAAACCATATATCATAAGGTCTCTTATAGCTGTTTCTTGATCGTTTCTGGTCTTCTCTACAAGCTTCTGTTCCCACTCTGCCATACTTTCCATACCTACAGGGAAATCAGACGGCTCAGGAGGAAATAAACCTTCTTCAAACTTCATAGAATAGATGTGTTTACAATATCTAACTTCATCTAACACCGGTTCCCAGAAGTCAGTTAATTGGGTTATTACATTGTTCTTGGCTTGATAATCTTTAAAGGAAGGCATACCATCTGATCTAGCTCCGGGAAGAGAGGGATCAGATCCACTTCTTATATAGACAGATCCGAAGTCTTTATAAACACCAGGATTATCTCTGGTGGTTCCCGGAACAGTAGAAGATGTAGGAGCAACAGAAGGAGGCAAATTAAATTCAGCACTAGGCGAAACTATTTCCATTCGTCTATTAGTGACCGCATCCGTCATAGCTTGGTTAGAAACTTTATCTCCAATCTTTAAAACTTCAAAACGTCCAGGTTTTAGCGAAGCTACATTAGTCCGTGGAAAATTACTTGCTTTTCTTTTACCTAGAGTCGAAAGATATGCGTAATCTCGTCTACTGTAATCCTGACAAGTACAATAATATCTAGTCCCTGTCATAAAAAATCTTCCTACACTAGGAGCTCTAGTAGTAGGTGTAACAAGAACTGCGTCAGGAGTAGCTTCAATAGAACCTCTTTTTTTTAATTTAATAACACCAGTAGTTTCATTTATATCAGCTATTACCGCTTGAACAAAACCAAATCTTCTCTGAGTGGTGGTATCAATTGTTTCTTTAGTTATAGGAACACCTTCTACCTCAATAATACGATCTTCTATAACCTCTCCAATCGTAGGCTTAAGACCTTCTGGAATACCATCAACAGGAATAAATAATGGAGGAGGTAAAGGATTAGTAGAACTCCAACTTCCTGAAAGCTGTACTATAAAAAATTCATCATCCTCAATTACTGAAGCAATAGATGCTCTAGCTCCTGTATGATCTAAAACATTATCAAAACGCAAACTACCTGCAACTCTTACCCCTGCCCAATGACAACCTAATTCTTTATTCTTAGTAGGAAAGCCTTTAAAAACTCCGGGAATAGCAGGTTGATTACCCGCAGCTGGAGATGCTCCTTGAGGTAAAGGTATCTTGTAAGTAAAAGGAAAATCAATCGTATTTTGATAGTAAGATGCCGTTGCTAATTCAAAACCTCTTCTCCATCTTGACCATGAAGAGGCACTGTTTATTCGATAAATAGATGATGGTAAACTACCCCCAAACTCTGCTTTTATTGGTTTTACACTAAAATCATCATCTTTGGCACTTGCCTGTAGAAAATTAAAAGTATTACCTCTTTTTCTAGCCATTATCTTTTGTTTTCCAAATAACCAGTAATATGTATCTTATCATTCGTGTAACAAGACTCTAGTGCAGCTTGTGCCATGCCTTTATTTCTACTAGCTGTTACTGCTCCTATTTCATAGTTAACGAAGGATTCTGGCACATATTTTGGAACTACAATCATACCTAAACTTTTATTTTTAAAACCAGCTTTGCAATCTTGAGCAACGTGCCAAGCCTCATGTCTAAGTGTTCTAATCAGTTGAACCTCATTATGCATATATTTTTTATTTAAATAAATATTATTGTTGTTAGTGTTATAGACTCCAATATATTTTTCTGGAAAATATATTTTATCGGCTAAAAAAACTTTAACTCTAAATCGTTTTAAATTATTTATTAATTCATTAAACTCATCTGCAATATTATCGTAATTATCATTTGGAAATTCTGTCTTTACATGATTAATATTCTTAATTAGATCAACATTATTTCTACACCATTTACTATACATACATGATAATTTACCTTCCTGAAGAGCATTTACAGGTAAAGAAATTGTTAATGAAAAAATTAAAAATAAAATAAACTTTTTCATAATGCTTACTATTGCTCTCTGAAAGCCCTTCCTTGCGGTATATATAAGTAACTACTAGAAGAATCCACCCTGAGCAGTAACATGCACTCCAGAGGCATAACCGGCGGTATTAGGTCCCTCTGCATAAACACCTACATACACTCTGTCACCACGCTCTAAATATATACCTCTGTTTCTAATTGGTTGTCCGGCATTCGCATCACCCGTAGAAGATGCATACGCAGAGTGAACACCGGGAGTGGATACATGAGGCATAACATCAGAACAATCAACACTATGTACACCTGCTGGTACCTTTTTAGAAAAAATAAGTTTATAATCTCCAGAAGCGGGAATAGGTGTTGTGGTTCCACGGGTTGAATAGAATACAAAAGTTACTTCAGGTCTTTGTCCATAAGCAACCCCTTTGTAATCAAAACCTGCGGCAAGACCGCCCGAATAATTTAAGGCTTTTAAAACACCAGTTAAAGTACTTGATCCTGTATATGTATAATGACCATACTGATAAGTATTACTATTAACAGTTGATTGTGTAGGGTCTTCCATGAAAACAATCATCCCACTGCTTAATGAAACAATTGAATCTTTATTGGTAACGTTCAGAGTGAAATCATTACCACGATAGTAATCATTTCTGGTAATCAGTATTGAATCTATAACTCCTCCATTATTGTTATCTTCGCTTAATGCTGCGTCCATATCAACTAAGATAGATGGTGCTTGACCACCCTGTACAAATAAAGTATTAGTTGCTTGGTTTCCCACGGTCTGTGTGGTAACTCTTACGGAATCAGATAATGGACGGTCAACCAATAATGGTTGTTTATTAGTCGATGTAGATGCCACTTGTAATCACAATGTTTTATATAAACTTATTTTAACTGAAGTACTTCCTTTGCAAAGGTGCAGCTTTAGAAGCCCCAGCTATAGTGTTGGCAAATGCCGCCTGACCATATGCCATACTTCTTAACATGTCTTGTGTATTTCGCCCAATATTTTTAGCCGCATCTCCATATGCTTTTGATCCTAGATATGTATATTGATTGAAATCATTTATACCTCCCAAGAGAGCTTGTCTGTTCATTAATTCATCTTCTCTTTTACGAGCATCTGCCGTTATTTTGTCATAAGATTTACCATATATTTTTTCAAACTCAGTTCTTTTATCTTTTCCATCATTCTTACCAGAGCTTTCTTGTATTTTTCTACCTAAGTTTCCAGCTATTTCAGATATTGGATCAATTAGCATAGTTCCCAATAGTAATCTATTAAAATTATTACCATTTTTCTTATTATTATTATTATTACTTGGAGGGGTAGTTGTAGTGCCAGCAGCTGAATTGTCAAATGTATTTGACTGATAACCATCAGCCGCACTATCGTATGCAAGAACACTAGGAAATAAAGGTTGATCAGTAATGCCACTACTGAATGAAGGGAATTCATTTGGTTTAACTTTTCCACCAAAAATTTCAGTAGGTTTGACTTCTCCACCAAGGAATTCATTAGGTTTGACCTCCCCGCCAAGGAAAGGTGACTTTTCACGGGAATCATTTATACCTTGATTAAGAAAATTCTCTGTAAACGAATCTTTCTTATTAAAAATATTCAGGTTCGGAAAGGGTATACCAAAAGATGTTCCAGTACTTGTATTTCCACCATAATCTATTCCGTACTGAATATTATTACTAGGTCCGGAGTCTTGTTGTCCTCCCAAAAAGGGAATAGAGAGCCCAGCACCTAATCCGAGATAAGGTAGGAATTTTCCCCCTAGTTGCATAGCAGCATTTAAACCCATTCCATATCCCATTTAATTATCTCCAGTTCTCAGATAAATGCATCCGAGACCCAACTGCTGTATCTGCCGGACCTGGTAAAGCTTGAATGAATTCAGCACCTGATCTTTCATATCTATATCTAGCCTGAATAGGATCCTTGTAATTAGGGACGTACAATATACCCGCTAATCTATTCGTTTCATACAGATATATCTCACTCCATATCTTCAAAGCGTCTTTAGCATTACTGGAACGAATAGTTCTATCAACGTCACCAGCTATAGTTTCTAATCTTGTAGAGGGTGTTGATGCAACCTCTGTTTTTTTCTCCGCTGTATCACAACGTCCTATCTGTACAATTATCTTATCAACAAAAAATGAATCAGGAACGGTATTCATCGCTTCTTCCAGACGAGCATAGTCACCTGCTGGCACTGAAACTGTAAAGTATCCTAAATGATACCGAACTCTACTTTTATCGAAGTCAGATAGTTCCACACTTTATTCACATTATTCAATAATTATACTCGGATTAAATTAGCAGCAAAAACAGAATCCCAATCAACCCTCTTTATTTGTCTAAGCTGTTCAAGATTCGCAAATTTCTCACCCGATAAAGACATTTGTAAATCTTTGATTTCTTTAGCTGTCTTCAAACCTATTCCCTTTATATGATCTGCAATCATCTGTGCTGTGGCACCATTTATATTCAATCTAGTTTCGGGAGGGAAAGATCTAGGCTCTTCTTTTGCTGCCTTATCTTTTATTTGTAAAGTTTTGACTTTTGTACTGGCAGTTTTATCTAAAATTAATTCATGGTCAAAGGCGGTAAAAATTTTACCGTCTTGATCCTCAACCATGTGCCATTCGCCGCCTTCGTAACTGCAAACTTTTTTAACTCTCGCACCAGTTTTCTTGTGCTGATAAAGCATAACTAAGACCAAGTAATATACCTGATCTTAGTTTACCCTATTTAGCTAACTGTGCGACCTATAATGTACTGCTCGATATCGTTGTACTGAGGAGCTTCATCTGGTTGGATGTAGCATACTTCACATACAATGTATCCTTTCTTTCCAGCATCTACATCTGCGTCTGATAGGTAGAAACCATTACCAACGGAAGTAGCGTTTGCACCTGCTTTACTAAATACTTTGTAAGTAGTTGCAGCAGTGATGGACTTATATGGTGTGCCTGGGTTATCTGAACCACCAGCACCTACACCAGATGCAGTAATGAATGGGTTACCACTGAAGCCTTCAGTGCCAGCGGCAAAGAAGATAGCACCAGATCCACCATCACCTGTTCCATCTACTGTAGATGTAATGTTTGCCTGAGCAACGGCTTCTGCAAGACCGGAAGCTGCTACAGGTGCACCACCGTTACTACGTCCGAATGAGATTGCGTCGCCAGTTGCGGCATAAATACCGGAAGCAACACGACCATCCCAACCAGATGCAACAGATACTGCAGCACGATAAACATAAGAAGGAAGAGTCGCATTACCTGAGACTACCATTCCTGTTATATCTGTACGTGTACTGTCGTTTCTGTAAGGTGAAGGAACGATAACATCTGCTGATGATACTTTTCCGCCTACCTTACCTGTGATTTCTGCATAACCACGTTGTTGAAAGTATCTATAACCTGGAACTGCGAGTACAGAAGTAGGACCTCCTACACTCTTGTCATTAGTGCTGTCATCGTTAGTATCAATATTCTTGTACCAACCATTGAGAGCTTCTGTAAAGTTACCAGGATAGATTTTCTTAGCTGACAAGTAAGACATTTATTTCTCCTTTAATTTTTACTTATTTATTATTTACTAGACTGAACCGTCGTCAGATACAAAACTGAATGATGTTGTAACGAAGTCTTTGTTTAGACTCTCGAAACCAGCATATAACTGCCAGATCAAGATGATAAATCTTGAGAAGTCATCATTATTATTGATTAGTACCTGTGCATTTGGTCCGCCAATTCCAACCCCGATTGCCTGTGGTCCGAAGAAGAATCCTTGAGCAACTTCTAGAGAAGAATAACTACTACCACCATCAACAGATGCTGTTATGCTCTTAGTTGGGAAGTTAGTAGACTCGAAGAATTTAACACCTTCAAATTGAACGCCTGTAGGCATTACTGGTTCACCAGCAAGGAAGTAAGCTTGTCCAGCTTGTGGTCCTTGGAAGAAACTTGCGTTGTTAGGGATCATGGGGTTGCCCATGTACATTCCCTGACCAGGAGCACCGGAGTAACGAGCGATTTCTCTGAAGTCACTGTCACGACGTAAGTGCATCATGAATGTTGGATCAACAAGTGCACGGTATAAACCATCTGCATATGTTGGAACGTTTCTCTTACGTAAGTCTTTAACAACAGTTAAAAGGTCAGTCTTTACTGAGAACTGTTGGATTTGATTGCCATACTCTGTAGCAGTGTATGAAATACGTCCAGAAGAGTCTTTTGTTTTACCACCAGCGAAGTAGTATCCGCCTTGTGAAGCAGTTGCTGCTCCGTTAGCTTCTGCTTTTGCAAGCTCATCAATGAAAACTCTATCTCTCCATCTTCTATAGTCATCTAAAAGAGTTAGAGAACCAATAGACTGATGGAACATATTTAAGTTACCAGTATCTAAAAGAAGACGCTGTGCTGTAACTAGAGTTTCACGAGCAATTTTAAACGTACTTGGCTGTGTAGGATCGCCTGGATCTGCAGGTCCTGTGTACTCTTTAAGTACTACAAGTACCTTCTCTTTTGTAATGTTACGACTATTTGCTGTGCCGATGGTCTGATCTGCAATACGCTCTCTACTATCCTTTGTACCAGGTGTTCCCCAGAACTTGTATCTGTCGAGCTGGACAGTTTGTCCAGGCTGTCTTGCGAAATCATGTACCACGACAGGCTCAGTAGCCATTTCCGCAACATATGCTGGGTGGGGCCTATATAGCTCCGCACCTAGAATCTTGGGAAAGTCATTATCTATAAACACTTTGTATTATCCTCCAAAGGTGCAGTAATGTTTTATCGGGGTCAAAGAATTAGACATTTTAGTCCTATCTAAATAAAATTTTAACAGTATCTAATTTTGCTTACTAAATACAAGGAATATGCTTAGTTTTTACATGTAGTTTACTGTTGATTGTTTGTATCTAGCTCCGGGTGAGTTACTAGATCCATAAGATTCAGGATCAACGAATCCTGGCATGCCAAAGGCTCCGGGAATAGCCCCTGCAGCTACTCCTCCTAGACCAGCAGTTAAGGCGGCGGTAGGTACAGTCGCAACAGCCGTTGTAGCTCCTAAAGCACGAGCTAAACCAAGTTGACTAGGATTATCTGCTCCTTGAGCTAATTTTCTAGCAGTAGGAGAAACTGAATCCATAGCCCTAACTAAATTTAGTGCTTGTTCACTTCCGGGTCTGTCGGGATTAGCAATTCCATAATTATAGAATTTTTGTTTTGCTCTCTGTCCTCCTTTAGTCAAAGCTTCGACTAGTTGTGGAGAATATTTACCGGCTAACCCTCTGGCTCCAAGGAGACCAGCATATCCACCAGCTCCTCCTCCTAGACCGGCTAGGAAAATTGAGCCAGGATCTTCTTGTTCCTGAAGAGCTTTACTACCTGCAAGTAGAGCACCCGCTCCGAGTGCTCCACCTATTACGGCATTTCTCATAGCCTTACTCCATTACAAAGAGTTTATTCTGTACGGTGTTTGGCTGAACTTGGTTGAGAACTTTCCATGCATTCTGTGGGTCACGAGCCATTGTCTCGCTAAAGCTACCCCAGAAATTCTCTGGCTGTTGTGGTGCAGCAGCTTCAGGAGGTGCAGGGAAATTCTGACCTACTTGAGCCATTACATTATTGTTAGCTTCTTGAGGAGTAGTTGGATAACCTTGAGTTTCTAACTGTGCTTCATTTTCATATACAGGACATGGACCTGATGGACCAAAATACTTAAGTGTGTAATCACTAAGGACATCTGGATTAGTAAGGATCTCGTTATAAGCTAGGTTTTCCTGATGCTCATTAACAGCAAAATTTGCATATCCTTTTAATAAACCATTTTGTTTAGTTGCATAGCTTACAGCACTATCTAGCATCCCTTCTAGGTTTAGGGCGTACTGATTTAGTATTGCTGGTGCCTCTACCCCGTACCCGTTCATTACGTACTTGCTTTGGTCGCTCATCCCTGCCTGATCCGCCAACGCTTCCAATGACTCTGTCGAGGAGGTTTGGGAATAATTGGGCGAGGATGTCCGGCTGGCTGACAAGGTCTGAGGAGCCGAGCTTGGTGTAACTTGGCTGCTGTAAGTTTGTCCGTAGTTGGCCTGGTCGTACTGTGTCTGACTCGTTGAGGACTGATCCTGGAACGGGGATTGAACTGGTGTACTCAGGACGTTCATTACCTTGTTGAACGCCGATTCCCATGGATTGCCCTCCAGTGCCGCTGGTTGGGATTGGGGGGCGTACTGAGTAGGGCTTGATTGGTAGCTGGGGGCTGCCTGAGGTACCGCCTGAGGATAACCCATCCCCACTTGGTAAGCCTGAGGAGCCGCTTGCTGTGGAACCCCCTGCGAAGCTGCCTGTGGAGCCGCTGCCACGAAGCTGCTTGGAGCCACGCTGCTGGTCGCTGCGGGTGTCTGGCTCATCTGTGGGGTCGATTGGACGGTAGCGTCCGGCATAACTCATCTCCTTTTGTAATGCTTCTAAGGTTCGATACAGATACGGCGTTAGATCCAGTCGTGGATCTGCTGCCATTGGTAAATCGGGTGATTGTGGATGAGGGGTCTGCATCATTCCCCCCACTAACCTTGAGAATTGAGAGTATGCACCCTGCAATTCATTTACCATTCTGAAAGGGAACCCTGATAACATGGCTGCCCTTTCCTCGTCCGTTTTTGACGGAAAGAGGTATTTCAATGCTTCTATGCTATCAACGCCTAACTCTTGAAGGTTTCTAACAACAATAGAATTATTTAATACATCTTGAGTTGAATCCTCATAAACAGGTCCTAACCATCTCCACTGTATATTAAGATCTCCATCTGGAATTAAACCCATTACTCCCGGAGGAATTTGTTGAGCTTTTAAACAAGCCATCATTAACTGTTTAATTTTCTCCTCATAAAACTTCATCGCCTCCTTATATAACTCCATCTGCTCTGGAGGTGCGTCCTCTGGTAAGTCAATTGGTTTTTCTAATCCAATTGCCTGTGCCAGTGTTTGTTTAAATAACTGCTCTTCTTGAAATATAACTAACTCTAAACAACGACATATTCCATATGTATATAAAGAAGCTGCTTTTTTCTTAGCGGTTGCAGCAACTCTTCCAAATAACGATTTATATTCAGTAGCTGTTACACCTGCTGAAATAGATAATTCATCTACTCCTCCTAAAGCTGTACGTATTTCTTCACGATATTGTCTAGAGAAAGAATTCTGGTCTCCAGTAATTGCATCAGGAACAATATAACCAACACGATCATTTGGTTCTAAGTTAGCTATAACTCTTGGAACTCTAATCTGTCCATCCACGCCACGGGATAAAGGATCAGATTTAAATCTAGATTGACTTAATGACCCCATTCCAGCGAATCCAGAATTAGCAGCAATAGAAGGACGCTGCACGGCGGACTCACCAGATTCCATTAAATCAGTCTTTGGTCTAGAAGATAATAAAGTAGGGTTACCAAAGAACTGTACATTCTTACGCATTGTACGTATCATCTCATCATGAGTACAAATATGATTAGCTAACGCCTCAAATTCTCCAGTTCCTTCAGCAGAGAAACCTTTCGCATTATTAAAAATCTCTACACATGGAATAAAGCCTAAAGTATTTTTAAATGTCTTTGTTTTACCAGGCATTCCTTGATAATTAGTTTCAAAAGACATTTCACCTTCTGAATGAGTTTCTTCTATAGTCTTCTTCCTTATAGATAGTTTTATATATCTTTTTGCTCCTCCTTGACCCATAGTAGGTGAACCTTCTACAGACGTAGTATTTATTTCCTGTTGAAATCCTCCACCTTGTTTTATTTTATAGCTATAGATAACTACAACTTCATCAAGTTGACCATCAACATCATAGTAACTTCTATATTCGTGCTTCCTAAAATAATAAAATCTGTAATTAGTACTAGTGGGTCGGATATAAAAAATACCTTGTCCATCACAAAGAAAATAATCCCATATAGAGTCCAGTCTAGTATCAAGTTGATTAAATTTGATTACACGATCTACAAAGTCTTTTCTTTGAGCACCAAAGTTATCTTGTGCGGGAAAGAATTCGACGCCCTGTCTAATGCCAAATAATTTCATCTGAGCAAGATGAGAAGCGACAATTCCCGTGTCGATCATACCCCCACCATCTTTCTCAAGGTAAGAATCTATGATCTCCTTTAATCTAGTTTTTGGATCAGATGCAACACCCATTACTATTTCTTACGCTTACCTTTATACATTTTAGCAGCTCTAGCCGCTTTGCCAGCCTTTGCTG
>Ga0209232_1001914_pt1 | contig 10813 bp, 14 predicted proteins | sample ETNvirenome_2_60_FD_184066 | JGI IMG/M metagenome (GOLD analysis project Ga0209232, IMG submission 184066) | Marine viral communities from the Pacific Ocean - ETNP_2_60 (SPAdes) (version 2) | ecosystem: Environmental > Aquatic > Marine > Oceanic | place: Pacific Ocean | collected 2013-06-22
ACCTATTGCTCTTAAACCTCTACCTGCTCTTTGCATCATGGTTGGTGATTTTGGTTGTGGCACATTCATTATTGGAAATCTTTGAGGTCTTGTATTTACATCCATAGTAGGTCCAACCATTATACCTGTTTGTGCATGTATTGGTTTTAAATGTCCTTTTTTTAAGGCCATCTTACGAAACATTGGTCTGTTCAGTACTTTGTTTATAGACATGTTTCTCCTATCCTTGTTGTGATGCTTGATAAGCTGTGAATGCTCCTAAACCTGTACCTACTGCTTGTGCTAATGGACTCGTAGTAGGTTGAGTACCCATCGTTAAACCTGATTGTGATTTAGGTCCAGCAGCATATAGGTTAGATAAAAATTCTGCTCTTTGATAAGGCTCGTATTGTTGTTGTAATGTAGTTGCTCTTTGTGCATCTAATGCTTGTTGTGCTAGTTGTCTTTGTACTCCCCCTGCACCCATTAGTTGTTGTATATCTGCTTGTGCCATTTGTTGTTGACCTGCACCAGCACCAAGTAATTGTTGACCTGCACTTAAACCTGTTCTTTGTTGATTTTGTGCTGCTTGTAATGCTGTACCAAATCCCATAGCTTGTGCTCTACCCATTGCATCTAAAGTTCTTCCTTGTAGTTCTGCTTGTTGCACACCTTCTCTACCACCACCAAACGCTCCTGCACCAACAGCTTGTGCTGATAATTGGTTTTGCATCATTTGACCTTGTCTTGCAATTTCACCTGTTACGTATTGTTGATATGGATTTAAGAATTGTCCAATCTGTTGAGCACCTACAGGTTGAGCTGCTGCTTGTATTTGTGCGATACCTTGATTAACAGTACCAGTTCCTACACCAGTTGTTCCTGCTCTTTGAAATCCTAATGACTCTAATGCACCTGGTCCTGCAGTTTGAATGTCTGGCAAATCAATAGGTCTTTGTGCGACCTGTCTCGCCATGTCCATCAATTCAAGTTTTCTTTCCTCTATACCTGGGGCTTCTCTAACAAATGTTGTTTGTGTAGCTGGTGGTGCTGAGCCACCTCCTCTTGATCCGCCTCCTCCGAAAAAACTCATATTATATCCATTTCTCTAGTTGAACGTGTTTCTTTACCCATCCCCATTTTTTTGAGACTTTCTCCCAACCAGGTCTGGCCATGATACTCATACGTTTACAGTTGTTGTGTTTTGCAAAATTAGTTACTTCTTTGACTAAGTTGTCTTCCCAAAATTCTCTTCTTTTACCTGTGCAGATAACTATTTCATACTGTGCATAGTTTGGCAGTTCTGCAATTCTACCTATACATACACCAAATACTTTATTCTCTTCTTGTTCATCAGAACCAAACATTACCCAACTTTGCATTACATCTTTTGTAAGTTGATCGTAGAACCATTTTGAGTCTGCATACTTTCCAGAAAAAGCTAATGCCTCTGAAACCATAAATTCCATCAATGGCCAAAATCTCTCTATATCTTTTGGCTCAATAGGTAGTACGCTGACTAAAGGTTTAATTCGTTTTTTGTTTGCTGATGCCATCCTTCTCCTTCAATAAATCAAACACACGTTTATAACGTGCTTGTTGTTCATAGAAATATTTGGCACCTTTTTCTCTCATATCTTTTATGCTACTTGGATTGCCTCCAGCTATGATACCAGCACCTAATACTCCATCTGCTCTTGTTACAAACTCTCCGTCTGCTAATTGAGCTAACATTGTATCCTCGTCTTTGTCTCCTGCTCCTGATCCGTCTTCTACATAACCTGATGCTCTTACATAATTATTTGCATCGTCTTCGTTATGCTCAACTTTTGATGGTAGGTAATTTACACCACCTTCATTAAATTTTCTTATCTCTGCTAAACCACCAGTTCTTAATCTTGTTTTTTCCATTGCATACGGTCCAACTCTCATGTCACCTTGATTTTTTGGATCTGCTTCTGGGATGTAAACTTTTTCATATGCTTTTTCTTGTCCCGTAGTAGGATCTATATATGAGTATCCAGGTCTTTGTGCAGCAAGATCTGCGTAAGCTAAATTATATGTTGGTTGATAAACATCAACAGGTCCCTGATCAAATGCACCTAATGCATATGGAACTCCACCTGCTAGTGCAGAAATTTTTAACATGTCATAACCCGCTGTAGGATCACCCTGTTTATATAATAAAGTATTTTTAAGTTGTTCTAATCCAAATTTTTTTGTGGCCTCTTGTTGAACTGCTTGTTTTGCTGCCTCACTAGCTAATTGTGATTGAACCATACCACTACCCATTAAACTACCTTGTGCTGCCGCAGCACCTGCGTTTCCTGCTGCTAAAGGTGCAACACCCATCTTTGCAGCTATTGCAGGGTTACCTGCGATGGCCCCTGTATTTAAAGCTGCCGCTGTTGCAGGGTTGGCACCAATACCTACCATTGGTCCAATTGCGCTTCCTAATTGATAACCACCAAAAGCTCCAACTCCAGCTCCGAATAGTCTACCTAATCCAGATGCACCAGAATCTTTTGCTTGTCTGTAACCTCGATATCCTCCGTATAATGCAGCCGCTATTGCTAATGGATTAGCCATAAAAAATTATTCTCCTTAGATCTAAATGATCAATATTACCATTTTACTTGTCCTTTATCAACTCATCGCCAAATCTACCTGAATATGCATGTTCACCTACATGAGTGATTTCATCGTTTACGTAGGCATAGCATTTACCACCAGTTTCCTTCCAAATCTTACAAAAAGCAAAGTCCTCTCCCATATAAGTTTTGTCCTCTGGATTGTGCAAAGTATCAAAGAAATTCCACATCTCCTTAGTCTTTTGTAGTTTACCATTGATCAAAGTATCTTGGTAAATCTCTTTATCTGGATATTGTTTTTTAAGGGTGTCAAACACTTCTCTTTTAATTAACATAAACCCTGTAGGAGCATGAGTAATTTCAATAACATGATTATCTAAAGTAATGTTACTTGCATCTGGTACTCTCATTGGAAACCTGTAGAAGGCTCGTGTTCTTAAATCTTCTGTATTTTTTATACGTCCATTTTCTATTAACTCTAAACCTTTATCCCAACACATATCTTTAAGTGGGTAAGGCACAGATATAACATCTTTATCAGCATCCAATAAATGTTGTAAACTTATTGGCTTAAAAGCAATGTCAGAGTCTATAAATAATAAGTGTGTGCATTTAGTTTGTAAAAAAGCAGATACACATAAATTTCTACCTTGTGTTACTAGGGATGATTTAAATAATTGAAACATTAAATTAATACCATTGTGCCAACAATATTTTTGTAATTCTAAAACTGATTGAGTGTAATGAATTGAAACATCTGAGTGACAAGGTGTGCCTACAAATACAGAAAATTTTGGTGTGTTTGTTTTCTTTTCTTTTTTATCAAACCATATGGGTTCATGATTTTGCATTTAATACTCCCTCTAAAAAATTAGTCCATTCCATTCTTCTTTTATTCCAAGAATAAAATCGCTTGTAAAAGTCTTGTTGTATTTGTAAATGCTCTTGACATCTTTCATGATGTAAATAATCTACAACTGAGTCAATAGCATAAGCAAAACACTCTGCCATATTTTTATAATTAGTGTCATACTGAACATAGACAGGCCATTCAGAACAAGTCTCGTAAAGAGCTCCATAATTAGTTGTTATCATATGCAAACCAGCACCCAATGCTTCTATTGCAGATATGCAAGATGTTTCTTCCCAATTATTAGAGTAGGGAAATATTTGATAGTCTGTAATATGTTCACATATGTATTCATTACTATGCCAACCTTTATAATTTACATTTTTTAGTTCGGCTGCTTGTGCATATAATGGTTTATATAAATTGTCGTTTGCATCCATAAACTCATTGCCATAAATTTTTGTAGAAGAATACACATCTAAAGTTATGTTTTCGTTTTTTAATAGTTGCATGGCACCTAGCATTATATTTAATCCTCTCCATGGAGTAGGATGAAAAATCATCTTAATAGGATCACCCTTTTTATGTATCTTTCTTTCAGGAAAATTCTCAATTGCATTCTTAATTACCGTGCATCTTTCGGTAGGTACTTTGTAAAAATATCTAAACTTTTCATACAACCAATGTGAGTTAAATACATACCAATCATATTTAGTGTGGTTGTCTTTATTTTTAAACCAAGGTTGTAGGTTTGGCTGATCAAAATTATTTTGTAACCATAAAATATTAATTTTGTCTTTTGCTAATGGTATTTTTTCAGGCACAGATGTAGTAAATTGAAAATTATCTAGAAGTTTAGCTTCTATATGTTTTTGTAAAAGTTTTACTTGTAATTCTGTACCACCAATTGGATTCATTACTTGGTTTTACCAAAAACCTGAAGGGAATCAACCTCTATTGCTACATCCTGTTGTAAATCATCTGCCGTAGTATCAGTGTTAGGATCACTTACATCATTATCAAAATCAAGTTTCGATGTATAAACTTTGCCAGTTCTTTTATTTTTGACTGTTTCTATAAATTTAGCTTTAACCACTGGCACTTTCTCACCATTTACTATTGTAAAATTTTTATCGTCCTCCGCCATTATTTGCCCGTCCTTGTCGATTGTATTTCTTATAGTCCCTCTTCTCACCTTTTGAAAGTCTTTTTTTATGTCTTCGAGGTCTTTTCCTTGGTTTTGGCCTAGGTGTAAAATTAATAAATTTACGTTTAGCCATTTTCCTGTGATCTATCTATGAGTGCATAATTAATAACACCAGTTACTACATTGCTTACATTTGCTTCAGCAGTCACTGCATCTCCAGCTTCTAAATTTAAAACACCACTTACAGCATCATCTGAACTATCTGATGTTAATGTCTTTTGATAAAATTGATAAGTTGTTCCATCATTTAACGCAGCTTTGACAGCTACGTCAGAACTATGATCATTGGCAATAAGTATACTTTTAATAATAGCAACACCACTTGTTGGACATGTAAATAAAGTTTTTACACTTGTAGTATCTAAAGAGAATCCTGCGTTTTTGTATTGTATTGTCATGATATAAAAAAATTAAATGCTTGTTCTTCGTTTTTTAGTTCAACTTGATAAGTAGTATTTAATTGAGTCTTAACTGTATCAAGTGATTGTATAATTTGTCTTTGGTTTTCTGCTTCATATTCATCTTTAGGTTCCGGTATATATACTGTTATCTTTGCCATTATCTCATACCATCTTGTGATACGTCAGCTCTAAATGTTCCGAATCTCCAATTGTCATTAACTGCAGTATTTTCTATTTTTATATTAGCTAGTCTACCTCTTATTCTAGTATCAATTTTTGATGTCGTAGAATTAACAACAAATGATACTGTTGTTGAATTACCAGCAATAGGAAAATCTTTTGTACCCATGGTAATCGAAACATTACCAGATAAATTTTTAAAGTCAGGTAAAAATCTACGTATGTTCAATAAAAATTGTCCATCACCATCTACAGGTAAATCAAAGTCTCCTGATTGAACAAAAGCGTTTATAGATTCTTCAGTTCCTGCAAGGGTAATCTTATTTACTCCTGTTTCGTGAGCAAAATAAGTTGTTGCTCCAAAAGTATTTGTTACTCCATTAACCACTGGGAATTGTGGTACAGCTGTTGAATCATATTCTGTAGCATACGGATTAGCATAAGTTACAGAATCTGCATATGTTGTCCTTGATAATGACATTGTCGACCAAGTATTCTCAACATAGTTATATACTACTGACCTATCAATTTGTTGGGATGGTCCGGTGGTCGGTGTCCCTTGAGGGTAAAACCATATTATCTCGTTATATAATGAGTTATGCGCACCAAAAACTATTTGGTTAGATGCATAATTAATACCTAGGTTATCTCCATCTGTTGTAAATACAAAATCTTCAACCAAAGATGGCAATAATTTGACTGTACCATCGAACACGAAAAAACCTCCAGAGTTACCCATCCAAAAAACTTTACCATCTGAGTAAACTGCTGCGTGAGGTCCCATACAACCACAGTTAGTACCTACTTGTCTAATAGAAAAAGTAAAAGGTGGTCCTACAAATTGCATAGTGTAAGCAGCTTGGTCTGTTAATATAAGAACGTAATCTTTACCATTTACTGCTGTCACAATTGTATTACCAGTATCAAGTCTAAATGTTCCTGCCGTATTTGTAGCTGTTGGAGTGTATACATTAAAATTTTCTTGATCACTAAATCTAATAAACATAGGATCTTGACTACCTGTTTGACCAACAATTGTTTCAGTACCAAAATGTATAAAATGTCTGTCTCTGTCTGACACTAAAGTTGATATACTTTTTGTTGGAGCACTTGCCATGACAACAGCTCTATTGTTTAGAGGGTTGCTGACTCCTGGATCCCAAGTAAATGTTTTACCGTTTCTAATTGTGCAAGTTAAAACTTCTCCAAAATTATCCAAAGTCCAATTACCTGGATCAAGTATTACAGATGAAGTTGTAGTTTGTTGTCCCCATGCTATAAAACTCGATACCTCAGTTACTGTAGCACCATTGCTATGGGCAGCAGTAGATGTTCCTAATGCTCCTCTTGATATTCCTGTAAGATCATTAGAGCTAACTCCAGTGTATGTAATTAATTCTTGATCTACTAGTATTGTTCCTCCAGTTCCAGAAAATCCCGTTGCACTTGTGAGTGTAATACTTGTACCAGAACCACCTGTACCATTTGCATCATTTAACAAAGCACCATTAAGTGTAGTTGTTTGTGCGCCTGAAACATTACCGCCCCAAGTTCCTGTTCCCCATCCATAACCATACGTTTGAATAACTGGTCCTATTTCTATATATGGGTTAATAGTAGCTGAACCTGCTGTTGACATACCAGTTCCCGATTCAACAGAGGGCATTGTTATAGTAAATGTGTCTGCAGTCGCAGTAATTATTTCAAAAGTGTTAGTTGTGAAATCTGTTGTAGCGTAACCTGTAGCACCACCTCCAGGTAATGTTACAGAAGTAAAAGTAAAATACTCACTTGCAACCAATCCATGCCCAACTTTATTAACTGTGACTGTGGCTTGTCCATTTGTTGAAGTAAATGTTGCTCCTGTTATAGCTGTGTCTAATGGTGTGATGTCATAAAAAGCATCTTCATAATAAACTAATAAAACTTTTGATGTGCCAATAGCTCCGTACTTTCTACCTTCTAAATCTGTCCAAGTGTGTTGTGCACGTGCTGGTCCAGATATTGTTTGTTGACCAATAGCTGCAAACCCACCTATCTTTTCTGGTTGGTTATATCTAAAACGGACAAAGTCTCCATCAATCCATCTGCCCTCTGCTCCAGATGGAGTATCCGTTTTATCAAAACCCGGTAATAATTTTACATTTGTTAGAGGCATAGGGTATTTTACACTAAGTTAAAGCTTCTTCCAAGTCGTAGGTGAGGGCATGTTATGTTCTGATTTTATACCCTTTTTCATAGTCAACAACACATCACCAGATATTGATATACGTGCATTTATCTTTTGGTTAATACCAGTCTCATGAAATATCATAGATGGAAAAATTATTATATTACCTGTCTGTGCAGGATACTCAGCTTTAGCAAAATTTACCTCATCCCATTGTTTAAAATATGGTTCTCTCTTTGGTATATTTAAACCCACCTTGTGCGCATCATCATCTATAAAAAAAAGATTACCTTGTTCCATAGCCTCTGGATAATATACAAAACTAAAATGGCTAGACATATGTCTATGAAAAGAAATGAATTGTTCTTTATTAGAATATGTAGCCCATGACTTCGTAATGTATAGTTCAAAAAGTTCTAAATTATAATGTTGTGCATCTAATGCTGCAATAATAACTTGTTGTACTTCTTTAAATAATTTATCAAATCTTTCATCCGTGTGAAGATTATCATCAATACTCTGTAAATCTTTTGCTTTGATGTCCGTTGTCCGTGAGTATTGAGAATTTGTTGCTGTAACGTTTTCTTGTAAATGAGGTAATATTTCTTTATTTATTTCTTCATAATTATTAATTTTTGAAATGTAAATAGGATATCCAAACCATTTACTTAAATTAGTCATTAAGAGTTCCTAATGAATCAAACCACAAATAGCTATTAAGTTTAGATAATAACTTTTCCATATCATTGTCCTTTACCACATATGCGTGTGTATAAGTACAAAAATCTTTTATAGCTTCATATCTGTGATGACCGTCTAAAAGTTGGTTGTTTTCATGCACTACAAGAGGGCATAACAAACCTTTTTCTTTAATATCTTTTCTAAGTGTACCTATTAGTTCTTGATTTAAATTAAACTGTCTAGGTTTTATGGTATCTATGACAACTGATTTAATTAAAGTTTTAAATATTATTAGTTTAGGTTCTAGAAACACTATAAGATTTTTAAAAATCTATAAACTATTTCACCATCACCACCAGCAGCTCCACTCGTTGAACCACCACTCACCTGAGCAGCTCCTCCACCCCCGCCAGATCCTCTAGTTCCAGGAGTTCCGTTTGTACCAGACCCACTTGATGATCCTCCAGCTCCTCCAGTAATACCGCCATCGTATGAGTTTGCACCTGCAAACCCACTTATTCTACAGTTGTCACCACCACAATTACCAGATCCTGATAAACTACCTGTTGCTCCATTACCACTATCATTAAAAGTCCCTGCTGGACCAGAGGTATTTGTGTTTACGTTTTTTGTTGATCCGTCAGAGTCTCTAAATGTTCCGGTACTTATACTTGAGCTTACAGTTACAGATCCAGGAGTTCCTGCAGTGTTTGTTCTCAATGGCCCTTGTACACCACCTCCTGTGCCAGATGATCCACCACCTCCAGTTAATGTAAATATAGATCCTGCACTTGAACCCGATAAAGTTGTTGAACCACCATTGCTTGCAGTTACGCTAAATCCATTACCTGCTCCTGCCCCAGATGAACCAATAGAATAAGTCATAGTCTCACCCCCTGTGACTGAGAATATTTTGTCAGAAACGTAAGCACCAGATCCTCCACCAGCTCCTGCTGATTCACCGCCTGCCTTATCATAGTCCGCTCCACCAACTGCTCCACCTCCGCCACCAACTGCAGCTTGAATATGAAGCGCGTTAGCATTACTTGGAACAGCAAATGTACCAGAACCAGAACTTAATGTAACAAATGAAGTTGCTTCAAAAGCTGTAAATACTAATTTATATGTGCCACTTACATTTGCGTATGCTTCGTTTACTTCTTGATAAGTACCACTTACATTAACAAAAACTTGATTTGCTTGTTGAAAGCCACTTGAATTTCTAACATAAGTCTCAGCCATTTAAGCTCCTATGAATAAACGAACCAAAGATCTCCGTCAGATCCTCCTGCTGGAGTAACGTTAGTTGTTATTGTAAATTTTCTTAAAAGCTTGTCTGCAGTTATTGCGTTGTTTGTAACCTTTGCGGTTGTTATTGAACCGTCTGCTATCTTTGCTGTCACAATTTGGTTGTCAGAAATTTTTGCTGTCACAATTTGGTTGTCAGAAATTTTAGCACTTGTTATTGCATTATCAGCAATTGAAGCTGTTGTTATAGTTCCACCCAGCGTACTTAAATCTACATTACTTAAGTTGGTCCCATTAGAGTATGCTAAGTGAACTTTACCCTCAGACAAAGCAAATCCAGAACCACTAGCAGTTTTCATAGTAATTGTGCTTGTGCCATGAGTTGTACTGTCTTTTACCATGTACATTTTTTCTATAGAGTTTGGAACAGTTACGTTTGTTGCTCCTGCCAATGTACCTGCAAAATCAAGTATCATATTTCTTGCTTGTGATATCGCTCCATCATTCATTGCTAAAGCTACAGTTGTAGCAGTTATATTTATTGACTCATAACCAGCTACAGCTTGTTGCACTAAATTAAGGTTTGTGTTTGTTTTTGTTCCCCAGGTACCGGCATTCTCACCGGTTGCCATAAGTTCTAATTTTAAATCTGTTGAAAATGTTGATGCCATATATCTATTATAATCCTATTATGCCGCAATATCAACTTCAGTCCAAGTATTAGATACATTAGGATCTACGTCAGACCAAGCCACAGTTCCTGGAGTACCCTCGGTTATTGTCATTGCAAAACCTGTTAAATCCACTGGTGTATTTAGTGCTACAGTTGTTGAATTTAAAGCAGTTGTTAAATTAATACCTGTCGGCTCTACCGTTACATCAATTATTACTGTTGGTGATGAATCAGATATAGTTAGTAAATTAGTTGATAGACTGACAGTTGCAGTTCCTGATATATCCAAATCACCAGGAGTTGCTGTCATGTCTATGCCAGAAACTAAAACGGTAAATGTTGCATCAACGTCACCAACTGCCGAAGTCATAGGAGTGCCTGTAACTGGAGCATCTACAGCACTAATTAATGTTACAGTTCCAACAGAAGTTTCTAATTCTTTTTCTGATCCTGCGATAATAGTTGTAGTAGCATCTGCTTGTACTGAATATGGTCCAATTACCGTTGTTAATTGTTCTCCTGTAACAATTACATCAGGATCAACTTGTATTGCACCAAGAGTTGTAGAAGCAGTAACACTTGTTAATTGAATAGTTGGGTTTTGAATTGCAGTAATACTTACTGAACCTGTAGTCGTAGTAAGTGCTATACCTGTTACTTCTACACTTGCATTAGTTCCGCCAAGTGAAGCAATAGGTGATTGTGCAATTGCTGTAATTCCTAACATATCTCTCCATTAGCGCAGGGGGTTGGTGATTGTGGTGGTAAAACCCCCCACACGAAAGAATTATATCATCGTTTGAACCAAGAAGGAAGACCTAGATGAGGACGTT
>Ga0209232_1001916_pt1 | contig 10810 bp, 6 predicted proteins | sample ETNvirenome_2_60_FD_184066 | JGI IMG/M metagenome (GOLD analysis project Ga0209232, IMG submission 184066) | Marine viral communities from the Pacific Ocean - ETNP_2_60 (SPAdes) (version 2) | ecosystem: Environmental > Aquatic > Marine > Oceanic | place: Pacific Ocean | collected 2013-06-22
GACAACACTATTTTGTGATGCTGTTGGAAATACTAATGTCCTATCTACGATGACAACAGTTATTAAGGATGATATTCCTACTGGTCAGACTTGGGATATTCAACCTTTAGGATCACCAAATAGATTTAGTTATACCACAACTAGAGCAGGTACAACTGCCACAATTAAATGGGCTGCTGTGACAGAAGTTATCAGTATTGCGTGGACTTGATGCTAAATATAAAATAGGATTTTAAAGGCTTGGAGTAAGGCGACACCATGAGTTTTAACATCAATTCTGATAAGGAAAGGATTAGGGGTTCTAAACCCTCTCTTATCGGTGATACAGAAGCAACCATAAGAGTTGGTACGGGTGCTCTAGAAAGAGAGATAATACGTACAGAATTGGATACGAACACAGGATTACCTCGTGTTGGTATTAACAGAACTGGACAGAGAATAAACAATATTGACATCACCAATGGTGGTGGCGGATTTACTGTACAACCTACAGTTTCTATAGAAGCTCCTCCTGCTGGTGGAATACAAGCTCAAGCGTCTGCTTTTATATTCAATGGTCAAGTTGTTACTATCGCCGTTAACAACCCAGGCTTAGGATATTCAACTGCTCCAACAGTTACTATTGAAGGTGGTGGTGGTTCTGGTGCTACTGCTACTGCTGTTCTTGACACGGTTGATTACGAACTTGACGTTTCTGGTGCTATCAGAACATCAACTTCTATCATCTCTGATACTGCAAGAATCCTTAACCTTGATATTGATAACTTTGTTACTCCTGATGCTAACTTCAGAGCACCTAATTTAAAGACTTATCAGAATAATACTGGTACTCCTTGGGCTCCTAATGTTATTCTTCAGAAGGATGCATACAGATATTTTGGTGCTAACTTATACCAGTCAATAAATTCTGGTCAAACTGGTAATGATGCTCCAACACACGTTGATGGCATTGTACTAAATGGTGAAGTTCAATTCAAACATATTGGTTTCCACGCTGTTGATAGTGAAAGATTTGGATATAATACAACTGGAGAAGCTGGAATATACCCAAGATCTATTACACCTCTACTAGGTGATAGATCAGACAAGATTGCTACTACAGAATACGTTCTTAACCTAGCAACGAATGACGTTGGTGGTCGTATTTACGTTTCACAACAGATTGGTTCTGACCTTAACGATGGTCGATCTGCTGTAAACCCCGTAAGAACTATTAAGAAAGCATGTCAAGAGGCATGGAAAACTCCTGGTGTTAAAGAAACCATCGTTGTTTCTGGTGGAGATTATGTAGAAGACAACCCAATATCCATTCCACCTGATGCGTCAGTTGTTGGTGACAACCTACGTTTGGTTATTGTACGTCCTGCAAACCCAGGCAAACATATATTTAAGTTTGGTGATAAGAACTACGTCATTGGTGTAACATTTAGAGACCAGATTGACTCCAATGGTGACGCTGTTGCTACTTGGGACTACGCGATGGTCTTTGACGATAAGCAACGTATTATCGTCGATCCTGATGTTAACGGAGATGCTGGTGTTAACTTTGCAGTTGGTACACAGGTCTTTGGTCCAGATCAATTCCGCGTTAACTTCCAGCAAAACACTGGTTTATCTACTCTTGTTTCATCTTTAGAAGTTGTTGGTTTAAACACTGGTGCTAGAGCAGATATATTTGATGTTGTAACTATTGTGCAACCGTAAGTAATTAATGTTAAACAATATTGACCTGGTGGCGGGCCAGGATTATTATTAGCAGGAGGAGTTGCTGTAGCATCATACTCAGCGTAAAGAGGGTTGTCACAACCATTATATAAACACGAACCATTATCAGTATTAGCAGTTGGATCAAAACCAGCGTCAGCATTAGGATCTGTACAACCGTAAACTATTGGAATACACGAACCATCATCTACATTAGCAGATGGGTTATAATTAAAAGCAGTTGCATCTGTACAACCAGGTATACTAGTTATAATATAAGTATTAACTAAAGTACCTAATCCTTGAAAAGAAGAATCAGCATTATCAAAACCATCTTTTCCAAAATTTATTGCCACGGTTTGCCTTTTATATAATTAAACCATTTACCTTCTTTCTCTATAAATTCATTTACAGAACCTAACTCCTTATCTGTTTCTATGTTTTTTACAAACCAACCCGCATCTTGATAAGCATTAGTCAAATTATAATAATCTTGATCTGAAACAGTATTAATCGAGGTTAAATAGTTTGGAACTCCGTTAGTGTCAAATGATCCATCCCAAGAGGTAACGTCCCAAGTATCGTAAGATATTGATTGTAAAATTCTAGATTGTGAACCCTCATAACTTAATGTATGAAACGTTTTAATAGATCCAGGCATATCATTTATTATAACGTCAACTCTTGATCTTGCTACAGTACCATTATAAAAAGTATTTCTATCAACACTTTCGTCGTGATGCTTCCATAAGCTTCCTTGTTGAAACGTATAGTACTCGTTAGCACAACTTAAGCCATTTTCAGGGAGAAATGATTTAAAACTAACCCAACCTTTAACATCTTCTCTATATGTTACAGTGTGATTGCTTCCTAACGTAATATTATATTCAGCTTTTTTATCATCATAACTACCTATCAATTTATTACTTAGTTTTAAATTATCTCTAAACCAGTCTTTCATTCCAGCATCTGATATAGGTGTTAATCCATCTCTTGATAACCTTAAAACAACACCTCTAACTTTATCAGTAAAATAAGCTCTATAAGATTCTGACGCAAATGATTCTGGATTTTTAGATATACCATATTCCCCAACAAAAGGAACTGTTTGTCCTAACACATTGTTTGTAGCTGTTAAATTAGCATTACCATCAGCATTAAAAACAGCATCTTTATTAGCTAGTATTTTTAATATTTTATCTTCACATAATGTTATTAAATCAGAATCTCTAGTGTGAAGCCTTTGTATACTACCATAAGTTGGATTTATATCTTTAGTTATTTTTTCAGCTTGTATAAATTGATTTAAATTATTAATTCCAGATGTAGAATTATATAATCCAGAATATATTAAACCATATTTCCTATGCTCTTCTTTATATCCTTCACTAAATGTAGTTGATACTTTTGGTCCTTTATCAATAAACACAGAGTTAAAAGTATCTCTAACTCTATTGGACTCAACACCATTCCCAAAAGCATAACAATTATGCCAGCCTAATCCTATTTTATTATTTTGAACATTGGACACTAATTCTACACTATAACTCGTGTCCCATGGCCCAGGTATTATTGGGGCTGCTAAGCTAAATACTCTTGCTGTAGTATAAGTACCATCTGGTCTCGTAAAGTATAAAAAAGTAGGGGGATTTTGGCTCGCAAAATCTTGGATAGCAACTTCATCTAAAGTAACAACGTTATCATTCCATGCAACAACCCTTGCTTGTCCATTTCCGCCTATATAACCATTACTATTACTTGTAACGATAGTACCAGCAGGCGCAAACTCATAGCCATAACCTCGAAGATTAATTGGTATTGTATCACTTATTTCGTGAAAAATATCTAAACCCTCACTAGATTTTGGCTCAGTTTCAAATACAGCAGGATTAGTTGGAAATGGTATATCATTATCAGTTACATAATTTCTATTAAGAATCTCAATTCCACACATATTACCCGATGTTGCATAACCACCTATTTTTAAATCATCTGTACCATCGTTTAGTGGGTTATATCCAAGTATAATATTATCTCCAGGACTAAGTCCATTAACAATATCTTTTAAATATATTCTAAAAGTTATCCTACGATTAAAATAAGCTTTGTGAAAAAACTTTTTCCAATTATCACCGTATGGTCTATACTGATTAACCCATGGGCTTCCAAAAGCAGGATATTGCATCATATATATCATCCAGTGTCTACAAAACGGATAATCTATATTATTAAGAGCCTCACTATAATTAAATTTATAAATTTTCTTTACGTTGGTTACCTCGTATATTCTGGGTTGTGAATTAGCACCAGTTGTATCATCTTTAAATCTTATGTAAGCACCTTCTGTTAACGCGTTAGCAAACTTTTGGGCTTGTTCATCTAACCCATCACCAATATCACTATTGTTATTAGAATTACCATTAGATCCATGTATTTTCCAATAATCTCTCCACCAGGTAGTTTGATTTGATATATCCATCCAATCTGATAACGATGGTGCACCACTCCATGTGCTACCATAGTCATCCATGTAAGATATGTTAGAGGGATTATTATGAAATTGCTCGCGACCAGGCCCAATGTAAGATATATCAATATAATCCTTACCAGCTTGTACACCATGTCCCTCGCTGAAATATTCATATTGAGTAGTATCATTACCATGACTTAACCCAGCTATATGTGGATAAGAATAAAATCCCATGGTAGTAGCTTGGTTGTGTTTTATAGTAGAAGCATTGGAACTTCTTTCGTTATAACCACCATATATTGAAGACACCGCATTGTAATAAGAATTAGCTGGTAATTGAGATTGCTGCATGTTTACATTCCAACCCTCGGAAGAAGGACTACTATTAAGATGGAAATGCTCATCGTTCCAATTATATCCATATTTACCAACCCAAGGCTCTTCTCCAACTGCAAAAGCCTCATCTATAACCCATCTAGACCCAGCGGTGTCTAATTGACGCTGAATTTGTTGCCAAATATAAAAACTCCAATAAGCTCTATCAGGGACAGGTTTTCCATCTGGAACATGATTAGGAGAATAGTTTGGATAACCAGGTTGTGATCCTGTACTACCTGAAGTCCAAGAAAAACCACTACTATTAAAACCTTGAATAGTAGAATAGTGATAACCCATATTAAAGCTTCCACCCCAAACATTGTTCATACCAGGATCTTCATGGTCAAAATCTTTTAAGTAACTAAGATCAGCAGAAGCAACAACCGTTGTGTTTGCAAAACTACCTTGGTTAATTATAGATTCTTCAATACTTTGATCTTTAAGTATTTTAGCAAAAAATCTACCTTGAAAGAGAGCTTTGTTTTGAACTATATCTTGTCCTACTTCTAGAGCTAATTGTTTACCTGTTACTACATTTTGTGCACCACCGTATAAATAATCAGGGTCACCTAGCGAAGCAGCGGTTAATGCCGTGGTTGTATCATAAACCCAACCAGCATCGGATTGTTCTAATGGTTTACGTAATCTTACCAAGTAAGTTTGAGAGCCATCGGCATCTTTTTTAATATTATCAACCTCATACCAATTAGTAACTTGACCTTGTAAAACATTATCAGCGTTGACATCTACTAATCTTATAAACAAAGGTCCATTGTTTAAATTACCACCACTTGGAGTAGTAATAGTCGAACCCATATCAGGTGAGTTATGTCTTTTGTGGAAGTTTTCTAATATTGTATTTTCTAATCCGTCAATATTTATACTAAACTCGTCTACATCATGTCTAGGTACTTCGTCTGTAGTGTCAAATACAGCTGGGCTTACCATATCTTGTCCAACTCTACCTAAAATAGATCTTCTAGTTTTTATATATTCAGGGGCTTCGTTTTTAACATCTATAACTTTATATACAGAGGTATCTAGTTCCGCTTCATCTGACTTGTATCTCTTTTTTAAATGTAAAGATGTATCTAAATCTATTTTATTTCTATCATTAGAAGGAAACGCTAGCCAAATATTATCATCTTTAGCGTCGTAATATCTATCTAAAGATAAATTATAATATTCTGAATGAGAATCTTTTATATAAAACTTTTGATGAGTTGCCCAAGCTGGCGGATCACTTAAAGGTTTTATTTCTATTTGATTTGCAATACTAGAGTTGTGCTTAGGTACAGGTATAGCCGCTGATGCATCTGATAATACTGGTGTTTGTCTATTGTATTTATCACAATAAACAACGCCTAATTGGTAATCTCTTATTGACTTAATTGATTTTATGTTTGCTGATTCTAAACGTGGTTTTAAAAAAGTGTTAAAATTAGGTCTTAGTAAATCTAAATTATAGTTTTGTAAGTAATTTCCATAAACAATTCTATTTCCAGTTACCTCTTGTGCTAAAGCTTTTCTAGGTACATTATCCCAAGGCCTTAACAATTGATTAGAAGGTAAAACAGTTTTTATTGTTTCTTCTTTTATTGTATAAGAATTGTTTGTCCAATAAGGATCACTAGGTATAATTTCGTCAACCACATAAACATTAGGAGAATCTGATTCTTTGTATAATATATCTACTTGAACAACACCATCTGGTATGTTACCAGGGATAATACCCTCTAAAGTTAATTCTCTAAGCGTGTTTTGCATTCCTAAATTATAACCTACATTTGGCATATAATTATAATCACCAGGTAAAAACGCAACTTCAGAAAAAGGTCCATAGGTAGAATATTCTCCATCTTGATATTTGTATCTTAACGCAAATCTTGGGAATTTTAATTTATATAATTTATCATAACTTTTATCTAAATCAACACCATAATTTTGTAAGCCAGGTGGCACGGAATCTGATATAGATAATATTGTACATAAATATGTGTTTGCAGCTGGAATATCATCAATAACAACTCTAACATCTGGATTTGTAATAGGATACTCTATTCCATTTCCATTATCCATTTGTATATATAATATATCGCCAATTTGATAGTTTAAATCAGTGCCAGTAATTATAAGTTCTACTTGATCACCAGTACCATCACCCGCTCCAAACTCGTGTTGATCTAACAAACCATTAGAATTACCTTCTCTTTCTCCAAACATAATAAGATTTGGACTTGATAAAGGTGGTCTTTTAATAACGGTTATATGCTCTTCTTTTGCAGGGGTGGAAGTATTGGTTTTATTGTTTAAAAAGTCAGTATGTTCTAAGCCATCCCAATTTGTACCATCTACACTTCGCGGTATATTTATTTTTTTAGGTTCTGAACCTATTAAATTATTTTCTGCATCGTAATAACCATCAGTCCAATATAACATATCATCAACAATATTTATACTAGATATAATATTTTTATGATCAAAATTTAAAACTCTTGGCCCTTCCCATATTAATCTTGAATAATTATTTTGACTAAGAAGTAAAGTGCTATCTAAATTTGCAAATATAGAGCTTCCAGTTGTAAAAACTCCAGCAAGCATTGGTTGCATGCCAGGAATACCTAGTCCAGGTATTGGTGTGAAACCACAATTAGCTGCACATCCCACGCCACTAGGGTTTGGATTTGCTATCATTATAGAGTTATCTTCGTTGGCGTTAATAGCTGTAATCTCAATATCACAAACACAATAAGTGATTGTTCCCAGCAAAGACCCTGGAGAAACAACACCTAATCCAACTTCAATATAATCACCAACAGAAAAATCAGAAACATCATAACCACCACTAGTACCAGGTAAATTAATATTCATCCAACCAGTGGCTGAATTAGTAGTTCCCGCTAATACAATAGAATTAGATTCCGCCCACATAACCGAACCTGGCGTTTCCGATGAGTCAAGGCCAAAAGCCCCACCGTTATAGATGGCGTTCGCGGGAAAATTAAGTGCTGGATTAAAATTATTGGGGATATTAATGTCTAAAGTAAGTTTTACAACATTATCACTAGTTCCAGTCGAAACATTTGTTATAGTCACGATTTGCGCATTTGTTATATCTGCAGTATGTTGACCATTACCATACATATTAGTTGTGATAGTTGTTTGTAATCCTGATGATGGGTTATAAAGCAAATCCATCGTCTGTTGATTATCTATACAACCCATTAAATATACGTCGGGTTGTGGCATATAAGTATAATTCATAAACATATCTGGTAAACCTGGCATAGCGATACTATTACACCTACATTGTGGATTCGTACCAGCTAAACAAAAAGTAGGTTGCAACTGCGCGGAGGTAGTTGGTAAGTACTCCCAATCAAAGCCATATGGATCTCCATAATCTAAATGTGTTACCGTTGCCGTGTTAGAAGTAGTTCCATTACTTGTAATACCATGAACCGTCCAACCGGTTTCTATTTGCGTAACTTGACCCCCAGTAAGGTTTATAGAATCTACGTCGGTAGTTATTAAATAATTCCCAAGACTATCTACGTTAGTAGTGGCAAAAGCATACGTATCAACAAAAACGGGTTCGCATCCCGCTGAATTATCAGCAGTACGCATAATCATATCTTTTAAAGTAGTTTCGCTATTCCAATTAGGAGGAACTTCACTATTATAACCAGAGATTAACCAATATAAAGTATCGTTTTTTTCGTCAGCAATAGAACCAATAGTTAAAGAACCAGCTGGTATAGGACTAGTCCATCCAGAAGTAGTATAATTACAACCAGGAGCATTTCCCAATATATTTTGAATACTTCCGACATTAGATTCTTCTGATGTCGATACTTGTATGTTTTCAGCATGTCTATATTCACCCAACGGAACAAGTCTTTCGTCAAGATCTTTGTTCATTCTACCCTTGGTAAAATTACGTTTTATCTCCGGCATATGCTAGTGTTTTATTTGTTTTGATTTACCTCTTAAAATTTGAGTGATTTCTTCTAATTTAATATTGGATAATCTTAATTTTGCTTTTCTAGTTTCAGAAAATTTTTCTTTTTTATAACGTCGAACTATATATTCTGGTACATTAGCTCTTGTTGATAATACGCCGTAAGCAATCCATTTATAGAGTGCTTCTTCTGCGAATTTATGAACTTGCATTTCGTTGTCTGTACCAAGACTATCACTTATATAATCTAAGATCACAGTTTTTCCTGAAACATTAGAACTAAAATGTATTTTTCCAGCGGCACAATCTATGTAAAAAGAACCATTGACTTGTGCGTGCTGAGGATCCAATCCATATCTCTGTCCATCAATCGGCCAATAAGTATCATCTTCATAATCATCATTGTTATTTTCTGATGGCGTATTTGATTTGTAATTTGCCCAAGTGTCTGTATCAGCTTCGTCTGGTGAGACAAAAAGAATTTCACCCGCGTTGGTAAGTACAGCTGTTGTTGGTAAGTTATTTACTACTATTATAGTATCATAAACATTTGTTACAACAGTTCCAACTGGAAAATATTCGTGATATACAAGCATGCCAACTTCAATATTTGTAATATCGGTAGCGGCGTTTGCTGTTATTTTAAAATCTGCCGTATTCCAATCTAAATTTTCTACTATATAAGAAGATTTTTGTGGTGATATTAACGATCCGTCTGTTTTGCTAAATGTTAAAGTAGTGCCAACGTTGTCTTCAATTGGTACTACTAAAGTCCCAGAACTATTTGCTATAGTTATAGTTGTTATACCATTAAGATTTTCAATAGCATTTACAAATGTTGACGGAGGAATAAATGGACCAGTAACAGCCATACCAATTAAAATATCTTTATATTCTCCATCTAAATCTATAGTACTAGAAGTACTAACTAATTCTCCAACAGCTTGTAATATAAAGTCTCCATTAGAATCTTGTAGTGGGTTAGATGATGGGTTTGAAGTTCTATTAGTAGGATATAACGGATGTTTTATACCAGCTGAATCCACCCAAGATATCTTTGTATAATTTACATAATCTTGTGGTAATATCATTTGTAAGGTAGCTGGAACCGTGATCTCTTGTGCTTTACAAGATTTAAATGTGTCAAAGGACAACTCTTGCATAGCTCTTTGTGCATGAAAAGCTACATCAACTCTTGATGCTTTAGAAATAATTTTATCTTCACCAACATAAGCAACAATAAATTGATTTATCACATTATCTAAAGACGTGAATTGATAACCTCCATAATCATTTCCATTATAATAACCTTGTGGTGTTTGTTGTAATAATCCCATAACTATTTATTTATTGTTTTTCTTGTTGTATTTGAGAACTTATAGTTTGTGCAGCCATTTGTGTTAACTCTGGTTTTTTAATAGAAACACCAGCATATCCCAATGTTCTATATACTAATTCATTTTCTTCCGAGGCATGTAACTCAAAATGTGTTACATTAGTATTATCGTACATGGCTTTTCCATTTACAACAACATAAGTCCAATTAGGTTTTGATGGTTTTTTTATATACGTACAAAATAGCGATGCGTTAGCGGGATATGGAGTAATTGATGTAGCACTAGTCCTTACGTATACTGGGCGTGACGTTGTTGGCGCTGTAAGTGGTGATTGATTTAAATATAAAATGTCGTTTGGTTGAACTTCTTCTAATTCTATATTATTACTATTATACACAGTGCCTAGTCTATATACGCCAGATGATATAATACCAGATGTAATTGTTCCTGTAGTTTCAAATATTGATATTTTTTCGTTTAAATTATCTCTTATATCACTATATTCTTTGGTATTACCAAGTTTTTGTAGATAAAAATTCATATCATAAAAATATTGTTCAAATATTTCTAATTGAGCTTGGTCGGCAAATAAATTAAACTCTTGGGGCGTAATATAGCCTCTTTGTTCTTTGTTAGCCAACATCAAAACCTTTTGATATACTGTATCTATATTTACCATAATTTCTTTTTAATTATTATAAGGAAATAATCTATTTAAAGTATTTTGTCTTTTAGCACAACCACAATCTTTACCTGTTTTTTTTGCAACTGTATCTACAACTTTTTTAATTCCAGTTGCCTTAGTAATTTTTGCAACTGTATCGCCTAAACCTTTTGATTTTTTATTTTCCATATAATATAATTTTGTAGTTTGCAATCGCCCTGTAGAGCGACTGCATCTACAGTTAGATTAATTTAATCTTTTTTCAATATTGGAGTAAATCTCCATTCCTTCATCAG
>Ga0209232_1001917_pt1 | contig 10808 bp, 10 predicted proteins | sample ETNvirenome_2_60_FD_184066 | JGI IMG/M metagenome (GOLD analysis project Ga0209232, IMG submission 184066) | Marine viral communities from the Pacific Ocean - ETNP_2_60 (SPAdes) (version 2) | ecosystem: Environmental > Aquatic > Marine > Oceanic | place: Pacific Ocean | collected 2013-06-22
TTGGTACAGAGGACTCAGGGCTAAGAGCTTTACTAAAACAAATAGGCATATACGAGCAATATAAAACATTTGATTACGTACCATTGCAAAGATACGGAGAGTTTTATGTAACTGTAAAAAATGCTGAAGGTAAAATTATTCATGCAGAAAGTATAGAAAAACCATACATAGAAGAACGAGCAACAGGTCAAACTTTTGAGAAAAAGAAAGACGAAGTAATAAGCAAGTTAGCTAGATTGTACCCAACGTCTGCTGGCTTTAGCATATCAGAAGTTAAAGAAGACAAACCTACTATGCGTGACAAACTTATTGAAGAATTTTCTATGCTAGATTTATTAGCATCTAGAATGTCAGAGCCTACAGCTAAAGCTTACGGCGAAGCTAGGAAAGAATTAGATAGACGTATAGGCGGGGGCACCTTAGTTGGATTTGATCAATTCTTAAGAGGCAGAAAAAAGATTGGTGGTGTTCCAGGATTTGATGGAGATATTATAAGAGGTATATCTTCGTTCGGTATGGTAGCTTCAGAGTACGCAGGAAGAAACAGATTCTTAAAAGAAATAAGAGATCGAAAATCAACTGCTATAAAATATACAGAGCAGCCAGGTAATCAAAGACCTAAGTTAAGAGAAGCTATAGAAAGTATGGTTGACTATGGGGTGGACAATGTACATCATCATGAGTTCGCTTTACCTAGACGTATGGGATTCTGGTGGTTCTTAGGTGGAAACTTATCTTCAGGTATACTACAGATAATGAGTGCAGTACAATTTACTGGACCTATCCTTGCGCAATTCAGTAATTCAGCAACAGTTGCTGCTCAAATGACCAGAGCTGTGGCTGACGTTACTAAAATGATTACATTTACTAATAACGAATTTGCTGATGTTTATTTAGACTTTGATAAAATACCTGCAGATGTTAGGGAAGTAGTTAAAGAAGATGTAGCTAACGGTATTATTAAACAAGGACAAGCAATATACGAAGCAGGCATGGCACCAGGGTATGCTATGTCTCCAACAGAAAAAACTAATTTAAGATCTAAGACTAGGCAGTTTGAACAAGGAGTTATGGGTGGAGTATTTAATACTTTTGAAACTATATCTCGTTTAACTGCTTATATAGCAGCATATAGAATAGCAAATAATAATGCAGTTATGGAAAAAGCAAATGACTATTATGGTTCTGCTAATAAATTATGGAATGAGTATAAATCTAGAAGAGGAGGTGTTGCTACACAACAAGACTTTGCTAGAATATTAGTTGATGATACGTTTGGGGATTACTCTAAAGCTAATAGACCTAGAATAATGAGAGGACCTGGTGCTGTGTTCTTCTTATTCCAAACTTATATCAGTCAAATGTTTTTCTTACTAGGAAGATTATTTACACAAGGAGGCCCAACAGGTAGAAAAATGTTTGCAAGAGTTATGCTAATGTTATTTATAACTGGAGGACTTATGGGTATGCCAGGTATGGAAGAGCTTGATCAGATATACAAAATGATACAGAGAATGAGAGGTGTTAACGAGGATATGAGAACACAACTAAGGGAAATGTTTACTGAAACTGTAGGTCCTCAAGCTACTGAATACTTAATGCAAGGTGTCATAGAAGCTGGGACGGGGGCAAGTGTACAACGTAGATTATCTTTAGGCGAAGTACCAGGATCTGCTCAGATAAGAGCACTTATGGGCATGATGGGTTTCCCTACTGGGGCAAGAGCGGAAGAATTTTTAGGAGCACCTGGTGCGGTGTTTATAGATTCAGCTAGAGAAATGAAAGATATATTTTCAAGAGAAGGAACCGCAGCATTTTATAATGATTTAGATTTATACATGGCAGCCATGCCTACATTTATTAAAAACTTATACAGAGCAACATACAAATATCCAAGTGAAGGATATGTAGAAACTAAATATGGTAACATTGTAACGTCTGATTTAAATGGATTAGATCTTTTAAAACAAGGAATGGGTTTTACTCCTACTAAAATATCCAAAGAAAGAACTGCACTGTATTATGATAAAGCCGTAGAAGGAAAATATACTGGCGTTATAAGAGGATTTAACAATAGAATTAAAAGAGCATACAGAGACATCTACATTGGTATCAATGTAAATCCTGACAGTAACATGGTTAAAGATGCACAACTAGAAATTAATAAAGTAATGAGAGAGATCATGGCATTCAACAATAAAGTAGGATATGAATATATGTTCTTCCCACAGTTAAGCCAGTTACAATCTGAGGGCATACAACAAGCTAACACTACATACCGTAATCTTAAAACTGATAAGAAGACTCTTAAGATGAAACAAAAAATGCGTGAGTCTTTAAATATTAAATAAAGATCTTTCTTCTATTTGATGTAATAGACATTCTGTTTCAGGTTGTTTATCATGTTTAAAATCTTTAAAAGGTCCTTCAGCATCTACGTAATGTAAAAATATCTGTGCCTGAGCAATCCCTTCGTACTTGCCAACTCTAGAATGAGTGACATCACAACCTTTATATAATACCGCATCACCTGGCTCCATTAAAAATACATTTCCATCAACCACAAAAGGCCAGTTATAATGATCTGGCATATTAGAGTTATTATACCCTAAACAAATAGTAGCCGAATATTCACAAGATTCTCTATCTATATGAGGAGCTAAAGTAGATCCTTCTTTATAAACTCTATAGTAACAATAGGTTGGAAATAGTTTTTTATTAGCGTAAGCTTCCATCTTTTTCTTAAGACTGTACAATAAAGCTAAACCAATTGGATCGTTAGCTCTTGTATCCCAACAAATAGACTGTGGGTCTTTTGTTTTAAAAGGTTTTATAGCTTTAATTAATGAATAATTATAAGCTAATGTGCTTTCTTCTTTTGATATAAAATTTTTTAAAAAAGTATAGTCTTTATCGACTAAGCCAAAGTCCATAACTTGCATTATTTTTTAACTAGACTACCGCCAAAGTATAGACCAATAATAGCTGCCACTAAATTAGTATCTAGTGGAGTTATAATAATTCCTCGCTGAGCCATAGGCACCCATTGCATTACTTCTTTACCTTCAAAGAATAAGAAGCCTGGCTTCCATTCTGTGTATCCCACTATTACTTGTGCTTGTGGATCTATTAGAGGAAGTATCTTAGGTAAAACAACAATTGCAAAAATAGCAGTCAATGCTATAATTCTTCTTGTCCATTGAAAGCCTACATTCTCATACTCTCTTGCTTCTTTAAACGCAGCCGTCTGTGCTTCTGCTCTTTGCAAAAGCATTTTCTGTTCAGCTTGTTTAGCTTTTATACTTTGTGACCAGATGCTCATGACACCACCAAGAACGGTAGAGCCGAGCATTGTTATCATTTCAAAAGGCATTAGAATAAACTTTTAATTTTTTCGATTACGTCTTTTATTTTTTCTTTTATCTTTTCGATCATTATTTTCTCCAAATGATTTTTTATTTAACAACTCAACTAAAGATTTAAATGATATATTTTTAGTCATCATTGTATGAACTATCCCAATTCAAAGGATTAGCTTTGGCTTGTTTCCATTGCTCATCTATAGGATCTGTTTTCTTTTCAGGGATAGGTTTAGCATCGCCACCTATACTTACCGTACCTATACCCATGTCGGGTTTAGGCATATTAAAACCTGTCTTTACATCGTCATTCATAACCATATTATACCAAATAAAGGGGGCACATTCAAGTTATAATTTTACTGCCATAGTAATTAAAATACCTGCTAATAACACTATAATAATCAACAATTCCAAAGCCATAAAAGTGTGATACCATATCCATCTAGTTTTATAAGCATTATCTACCGTCAAATCTTCTGGATCTGGCTCACCTGCTATGCCCTTATTAGGCTGACCCCACAGCGTGTGTATAGCTTCCTTTAGTCTGCCCATTTTACCCACTCTGATTTTGGTTTCCTGTCTAAGGCTTGCTCAGATATTACAGGCAATTGGAAAGTTATTCCATACTTAGGGTGTGTAAACCATAAGGCTTGCCGTGGCTCTTCATAAGAAAACCTATTACTCATAGCATATTCGTCATATCCTTTAAGAGATCCGTTAACTATAATACCTTTTAAAGATAGATACTGATGCCAGTGTCCCATGATAACGTAATCAATAGGCTTTTTATGTGTGGCATATTCAGCTTTAACTTTGGCCACCCCTCTAGAAATAGGACCAAGCATACCAACTACTCCACTACCACCTTTAACTCCTAACCTGTCTCCATGAGTGAGCAAGTAGTTAACGTCATATATTTTGTAGTATGAATCAAAGCCATAGTTTATTTGAAACTGTACTCTTTTGTCTTTGGCATTAGTATAATGTTTTTCAAGCATAGTATATAACATCCAGTCAAAACTAGTTGCTGCTGCTTGTTTATGTCTGTATTGTCTAAACATTCTTCCATGATTTCCAAATGCACATGGCACAAATACCTTACCAAACACATCAGCTAATGAATCAATAGCCCATGTTAAGTGGTCAAACAATTCAAGCACATGCTCTATGTTAGTTCCGTCATTTGTTTCTGTTAATTCTTCATGTATGTGTCCAGATATCATATCACCACCCAAACATAAAACAATACCAGGATACTTTGGGTTGACCATATGGTTAGTACATAAATCAATAGTAGATTCTATTGTAGACTTAAGCCTAGCTTTAGCAATACTTCTGTCGTATTTATTTAAACCGTTCACTTCATCTGGATTAACTACCTCACCCCAGTGTAGATCAGATAGAAACAATGTAGGTACACCAGGTGCTCCGTGTGCTGGAGAATTTTTCCTTAACCATTTAGGCGGTTTAGCTGTGCGATTGTGTAATTTAAATACTGTCTTTCTTATTTGTTCGGCAGTAATATTATCTAAGGCTAATTCTTTTACTTGTTTTTTTAAATCAGATATTTGCATATCATACAAAATCTTTTGCTCTATCAAAGCTGCATCAGTGTCAGGTGCATTTACTGTTGGTACAATGCCCTCACGTTCTGCCGCCTCTAGTCTACCAATCAAGGTAGTTCTAGGTATGCCTAAAGTTTTAGCAGCTTCTGCCTTGTTTCCTTTAGCCACAACTAAAGCATTAATTGCTTCTAGATTTTTATTTTCTATAACCATTTGATACATCTCCATCGTTTACAATTCTTCCAAAGCTATCGACTAACGCACCTTTAGGTGCACTTTTTAATTTACCTTTATTGTCGTATGCTTCAGCTACCACTCTATAAAATACTTCTCTATCAGTTCCTGGAACCATGTTATTAGTCCATTCCCCAGTCCTCTCATATCTTCTAAGTTCTGCTAAGTTAGCTTTGTGATGTAAGTAATCACCGTAAGCTTCTGCATGATTCTTGTCTCTTTTGCCTAATCTTCTAGATAACTTATAAGCTTCAGCCGCTGCTTCGGTCTCTTTCTTTTTTAATTTATCTATTTCTTTTTGAGTATATTCTTTTGTACTGCCGATAGACATCGGATAGTCTGGGTGATATTTCATATTCTCTCTCCTATAAAAAGCTAGGGGCAAACTAACCTAAATTAATTCGCCCCTTGTGCCCCCCTTAATTCGTATTATACCACGAGGACAGGGTAATTGTCAAGGGCTAATTTCTAGTAACGTCTACTAATTCGCAGACACCACCTGTACAGGCTAGCTCTTGTGAGCCTGTGGTATTATCTTTATCCTCAACAAATGCAGAAAAGTCCACACCTTTTGGCATCTGTTTTAGTAAATTTTCGTATTGTTTTTTATCGCAATCTTGATAGGGTGCTTGTTGATATACGTGATCAGCATAAGGTAAGAAACTTATTCCTGCTACGTGGTCAAAGTTTTTATAAACCCATGCTCCTACATCCATCCACTCGTGATCCTTCACTGATATAGTGACAGAAGGTTTATGTTCACACCAATGCTTTTGATATAACAACCAGGTCTCTAGTTGTTGTATAGCACCTACATCATTTCTACAGACAGCACGATCTGGTGATTTAATTGGGAAAGAAAAGACAGTAACTGATGTAGGATTAGTAACATCTGGCTCGTTAGGAAATCCTTTTTCAATCATGAATGAGGTCAGCGGATCTTTTGTATCACACCTAACTGTTCTTATATAATATGGACTGTGTCTTGTGTGAATACCTGATGCACTATCTACTAACTGACTGACAGTTCCAGAAGGCTTTACACAAGTTATAGCAGTAGACTGCGGTATCTTTAAAGTTTTAGCTAACTCTTTATTAACCTCTACAGCAGTTGTCCTTAGCTTTTTAAGAAAGTCTGCGGTAGGTAAATTTGTATAATGATTGTCCATTATGCCTGTCAAAGATACTCCAAGCAATCGTTCTTCTTCAGTATTATCTTTCCATATTTTACGCAAATATTTAAAATCAGTAAGGGTTGATTGGAATGTTCCTAGTATAGTAGCTAGCCTAACCTTTGCTTTTAAAGATGAAGGAGTGTCTGCCCCTCTTACTACTACTTCAGTAAGATTACAGAATTGATAAGGCCGCAGTATTATTTCAGAGCAAGGGTTAGTTCCAAAATCAAAATCACTGTTTCTTCTGCCGTTTTCTGCGGCTTTGTCTTTAGCAGATTTCCTGTTAAATATTCCACGCTCTCCAGATTTGCTATCAAATAAACTTTTCCATTCATGCATAAACAAACCTATGTCAGGTGTTCTAGTATAACATGCTGAGTTATTAGCCAATGCTCTTTGGGGTTCTGTATTCCACCACTGTCCACTTTTAGCTTTTCTCATTCTGTCATCTTGTATATTACTAAGAGATAATAAAGCACTACGTCTTACTCCACCTACGACAACAACCTCTCCAATCTTACAAACAAGATCATGGCATTCTATTGCGTCTAGTTTTCTACCAGTTGCATTTCTAAACATAGTAATAGCAAAGTCAAAAAGATTTACTAAAGGTTGTGGACCACTGGCTCTTCCTCCAAATGTTTTTAATCTAGCACCAGCTGGTCTAACTTTCGTAATATCAATTTTAGGTATCTGTCCACCGTATAACATTGCAAGCAATTCTTTAAAAGCTTTTGCCCACCCTGTCTTGCTATCTTGAACAACAATAACTGTATCACTTTCTTCCATAGTCTCATGGACTGGGGGCAACTGTTGTACAAAATTTCTTTCAACAGAAAACCCAACACCTGTTCCACACATTAGTATGTACATCAACTCATCAAATGCACGTACATTATCAATCGGAATATAACTACAGTTATATCCTGCAACATGTTCTTTATCTAACGCTTGTCCTGCTGTCATCAATGCACGCATAGATGGCATCACTTCTGTAGATAGTACAGCATTCTCTAATTCATGCCGCAAGCTGCTATCTAAATTGTATTTAAAATTATTCTTCAAATGATTCTGAATATAATCAAAGTAACGACTAACTGTTTCTTCCCAAGTCTCTCTTCTATTTTCCTCGTCCATATATCTAGCATATCTAGATGTATGTATAAATTGTTGGTACTCAGTTGGAAGTGTGTTGCTCATGTTAGTCCTTTCTTATTTGGGTGAACTTGTATTATATCATTTTTCATTTTGACTGTCCAGATATATATTTCTTTTCCACAGGAAAAACTATATTACCTTCTACCTTTATGTAACCAGAGTCTTCCATGGCTTTAATAGTTTGCTCTAGTTCTCCAGGATTAGGAACCTTTCTTAACAGTTCTCTTTTAAATAGCTTAAGAAGCATATGAGTTCGGCCATTATTAAATAGTGTACCATGTAACCATGTGACCATGTCATGTGCTATACGTCCTGTTCTGCCCATACCAAACCCTTCTAAAGCTTTAGGCATAGAAGCCTCAGCTTCAAACATTATCTCTTTAGTGGTATCCCAGTCTTCTCTCATTATCTTTCTGGTGCCCCTCCTTGAAGCAGAGACAGCCATAGCAATCTTAATAAAGTGAGATACTCTACGTTGAACATACTCAGATAGGTGATTGTCTTTAGGTTCTGGCGGTATACCATCATGTATATCTTGTTCGACATAATCAAAAGCATCTTTATCAAAAGACATAGGGCCATACATCTTTGCTATATCAGCAAGATCATGGACTAAATTGTTTACAGTATTATCACTTATTCTTTTTTGCAACAAGCTCTGCGGTATCCTTTCACCATCATAGTAAACAGGTATCATACGAGAAAGCAATCCTTGAGATCTCGCATCCTCTGGTAAGTTATCTACAAATTGTTCTGGTGTAGCACAAGCCAGCCAATTAAGGCACGGTCCTTTAATTATATATTCACCTGCTGTCTTAGTCTTGTGGCTATATTCCATTTTAGAATCCCACATATCTGTTAAGAACATTTGCAGGTAACGCTCATGTCTACTCATAAAGGTACCAAACTCTGACGTAACTAAGGTCATAGATGAATCATAGAACTCATCCGCCGCAGGAGTTGCTATTCTTAGGTCAAGTCTTGTTACCTTTGTCATATCTACTGCTAGTTTTTCTGGTGTAATTCTATCTTGTATAGAGTATAAAGGATATTTACGTAAGCCATATTGATCTAATCCAGAGTTAAAGTTCTGATCATCTTCACTTGTGCCAACTGGTGTAGTTAACTTAGTGAACACCCTGCTGAATGGTAAGATTAAACTTACGGATTTATTTCTTCCAGGAGGGGCAATCAATACTACAAACAAGTTAGTTCTAATATCATAGTTAGCCATAGGATACCATACTCTCCTGCCCATAGCGCCAGCGACTGCACTCAGTGCACTCCATCTAGCAAAAGGCTGAGGTATAGGACTATCTTTTATAGCATCCATACATGCCTCAGAAAAATCTTTGTAATTTCTACTCATCGTTTGAAATATCTATTATATCACCAATCTTTTTAAAATCAATATTTTCTTTAGGTATATTAATTAATTTAATTACCTTTGCTTCAGTTTGTACCCATATAGAACCATCACTTTCTTTCTTGCTAATCTTGCAAGGACCTTCTACTTCTACACCATGGCATGGTGTTTCGTTCTCATCATAGACAGTAAACGGATAGTCTTTGTTACTTTTAATTAAAATCTTTTTCATATTTTTCCTCCCAAGTTGCAGGCATCACTTCCCAAAAAGGATCTTCTGGAAGATCTACCTGTTTTAAATTCTCTGATTTTGCAAAGCCTTCAGGTTTAATTGCCCAAAAACTTGCGACTAAATTTTTTCTATACCCTCTATACATGGGACCAATCCTGTGTACCCTTGCTGAATCATATATGACTACTCTGTTTTGAATAGCTCTAATAACTTCCTTTTCTACGTCGTTTGGAAACTGTAAATATTTTCTAACATCCAATAACTTTTCCCTTTGATCATATGGGTATACCTCAAATGATCCTCCAAGTAAATTGTCTACAATAGGATAGTAAACCATTGAAGCTGTGGCTATGTTATATTTATCTGAGTGATAAAAAGATTCATCAGTATCTTGATGCCAAGCCAATCCTGGGTTTATATCTGAACATTCTCTTGACCAATATTCAAAACCACCTCCATCATTATGTCCATCTAAGTAAGGACTCCAAAGTTTATATATCGTTTGCTCAACTTGATTTCTAGGAGGACATGACCACCACCCGTCCCACCAATTATAATCAGCTTTATGTATCATAGTCTGGAAAGATGAACTGTTAATTAACTTTAGTCTATCCTCTTCTGACAAAGCATTATCTGTTACCAACATACTTTTTCATATCCTTCCAGTTGATACCAATCTCACAGTCAGATGGTATTATCATCTGTCTGCCATTTACTTCCATAGGGTTCTTCATACAGTTTAAAATTTTAGGAACAATCACATCAGCTTTATCTTTAGGGAACTGTCCCAATATAGCATCGTGTACTTGTCCAAGTATATCTACCCCATCTTCTTTCAATTCATTCCAAACTCTATACAAACCTAAATTTAAAAGATCACCTATGGTAGACTGTGGCACATATGCAATCGCTTTTCTTAAAGTAGTTGCGTCTTCTATTCTTCCCCAGAATTGTCTGCGACGACCTAATGGAGTAGTTAACGCACCGCTTTCTTTAAGTTGATTAGCAATAGCACTGTGCCACTTTCGGATTCCAGGGAATGCCCCTTCGATACGAACGAGAGAGGAAGGGCCTGACCCTAGAACCGTGCCCCCATCAATCAGTTCTTGGAAGCCTCCTTCTCTGTCCTGTTTATGCCATCTCTCAAGAGATGCCAAAGCAATTACTCCTCCGTAATAAAGTAATTGAAACCGTGTAGCATGAGACAATTTAATCTTAAGATGTCTACCTAAAGATGTAGCTGACAATCCATAGTTAGTCCCATGCCCTGCTCTTTTACACATATCTCTGTAGCTAAAGTGGCCAATGTAAGGACGATCCGCTAACTCCCTATTCTGTGTACGGTCAGATGACCATCCCATATTTGGCCACACCATCTTAACTACCTGCGTGTGTAAGTCTTCTCCTTCGCAAGCATTTATATATCCTTGATCACCTGCAACATATGCAGTAACTCTTGACTCAGCTTGCTCAAGATCTGCGTAAAATAATACATTGTCTCCATCTGGTACAAATATTTCCCGCATATCTTTTGTAATATTTTGTAAGTTAGTTCCTGTTCCCCAAGGACTTTCTGAACTTGACCATCTGCCAGTTTCAGTTCCTGCTACTTTGAAGGAACATCTCATCCTTCCATCTCCATCTCTTTTAGCATTTAAAATATTTAATTGTTTATCTATATCACGCAAGGCTAGTATGGTTCTGCAAAAAGGTCTT
>Ga0209232_1001919_pt1 | contig 10799 bp, 18 predicted proteins | sample ETNvirenome_2_60_FD_184066 | JGI IMG/M metagenome (GOLD analysis project Ga0209232, IMG submission 184066) | Marine viral communities from the Pacific Ocean - ETNP_2_60 (SPAdes) (version 2) | ecosystem: Environmental > Aquatic > Marine > Oceanic | place: Pacific Ocean | collected 2013-06-22
CCTAGTTGTTTAGGTATCCACTTAAAAGACTTTTTCTCTTTCATAGCTACTTCAATAATAATACTAGCATAGTAATGCCTAAGTACATGAACTGCACCCTGCCATTGATCTAACTTGCCAATCTTTTTTAAGGCTCTTTTGATACCATGCTTTACAAAAGCCTGGTGCGATCTCGGTTTGCCAACGTGCTTTTCACTAGGGAACAACCAATCATTAGCACCCTTGCCTACTACAAAAGACTTTACTCTTTCAGCTAGGTTCTTACCTATGTATACAAATCGTTCTTCGTCATCGTTCTTGACACGATTTTTAATTACATTCTTTTGGCTCATAACCCTGTCAATCTTTATGTAAGGCTTTTCTATATTTAGTTTAAAGTCTGATACTTTTAGTGGCACTACCTCTGATGCTCTAAGACCTAAAGCACATAAATGTGTATACAAAGCATTTGCAGGGTTACAATAAGTATCAACAGCAGTTAGTACCTCTTGTGCAAAAGATTTATCAGGACACCAAATCTGCTTACGTTTTCTTTTAACATTAAATAATTCAGCAGGATTATAAGCAAAGTTGCGTTTATTTTTGAGGTAAATATAAGTTATTGCTCTTTTAAAACCTGTATAAATATGATGAATAGTAGTTAAAGATACAGGCTTATTACCATATTGTTTTTTCTGCACTAAAGTTTCATATATTCTTTTCATAGTAAATTCATCTATGCTTGATAACCTTAAATCACTAATAGATTTACCATCAACTTCTAATGGTGTTTCAATTATAACATTACCTTTTTTATCTCTTTCAATACCCATAATATGATATTCAAGCTGATACTTATAACCTAAGTAAGTGTTTTGCTCGTGGTTTTGTTGTGAATAAGGCAAGAAGCTATTAATAGCATCACGAACTGTTAGAGTGCTTATTGGTATAATTTCTGACTCTTTGCCTAACTGCATTAGCTTTTCTGTTAAGGCTTCTTCAGTTTTGGCAAATGCTATTTTCTTACCATTTTTTCTAAAATAATAAACATTATTAGCTTTATCGTAGGAGTATTTAACTGACATCATCTTGCTCCTTTTAAAATACATTTGGATATAAATTCAGCTACTAATTCCTGATTACTAGACATTTCATCTAGCATCTGATCTTTGTCGAATAGAACTGCCTGACACATTTGTTCGAATACAATCTGACCAATAGTTGTCCTGTATAAGTAGGTAAAATCTTGGTTCATTTATGCTGCTCCCTTTAATTTTTTGAGAACATCATTGGTAAAATCTCTATCAGCTTGGTCTGGTTGCATACCATCAACTGCTATCCATTGAACTAAACCATCTGTTATTTTACCTGTTTTTTTGTCTGTTGTGAAAGTAGCTTTTTGCATCCAAAAACCACTTGCTTTTAGGGAAATGCCACTTTCGTGAGGTCTAGTGTAAGTAATCACACATTTATAACCCATAGCAAAACAAGCTGCTTTTGCTTTACCAAGAAGAAAACTTGCAACATCTTTACCACCCTTAGTACAGAGCCGTCTGATCTCTACATGATCCCTTCTTCTGTTCCATTTAGATGATGGTACATCTACTGTAGCAACTCCTAGTAAAGAGTTAACATCAAACCCAAGAGAATTACTGTCTTTTTGGTCAACAGCACCAATAGAAAATTTATGTCTTTTTAGTGGCTGTGAATGTCTATGATTTTCAGACACAAAACTTTGTGCTTCATCAAGTGATAGTTTTACATTTGTAAGTTTCATTAAATAGTCTCCTAACCATTTTCGCTTATTTATAAGAACATTATATGCGAATACGCATAGTAATGCAAGTAAAAAAAGACACAAACCTGTCAGCCCTATGCTTATTTCCTGTGAACCCTTTGGTCTATCCCTGTCAGCCCTAGTAAATTTTACTAGACACTTACTAGACACTTTTATGCTTTTTGGAGGTATTTTTGACCTATTTTTTAGGAACGTATTAGGTATCAAATAGGTACATTTTAGGCATGGGTAATAAAAATAACCTAATAACTTCAATGACTTACAAGCTAAGTCTTTGATATTTCTAACATATTTTATTTTGGCAGAAATGGTGGGACTAACTGGGATTGAACCTGTCGTATAGCTCTGTAACCCATTGAAATCATTAAGTTTATTTTTTCTACTAGACAGCACTAGACACCCTTTTGTCTATTTTTTTACTGTCAATATGATAATTTAGTTTTACTAGACAGGTCAAATTGTTTTACTAGACACTTTTTTTTGTATAACTAGACACTTTAGACCTGTTACACCCTAAGCCTTACGTCTTTTAGCCATCTTGTTTGGTTTAATCTTTTTGACCATTTTCATTTTTTTCTTCTTTGGTTTCATAGAACCATAACCTTTACCCATAGGCATAATATTTCTCCTTTGTTAACATTTCCATCTGCGTCTTGCAGCCTTACCTCTTGGGCCTGTCCAACTCCTAGACCTGGCACAAAAAGACTTTCTTCTAGCAGCAGCTTTACTACCAGGCTTTACCTTACCTGTTACTGGTGCTTTTAAATTACTGCCTGTGGCTTTGTTGTATTTAGCCCTACCCTTTGCCGTAAGACCACCACCTTGTTTTATTGATCGTTTCTCACCTCTACCAACAGATAGATTGACTGACTTTTTTTTCTTACGTTTAGATTGAGCCATGCAATGATCTCATGCGTTTAACAAGCCTACCTGCTCTGTTAGGCACTTGTTTATACCAATTAGAATCAATCATCTCATCAGCAGCTTTGTTCCAATCTCTAGCATCAACACCTGATTTCATACCTACAAACTTTTTCAGTCTAGGGTAGCCAAGATTAAACATCATGTTTGCTATGATTAGCTGTGCATCATCTGGTAGGTGTTCAAAGTCATCATATAATAATTCACAGTCACTTAGGACAGTCTCTATATCCTTGTCAAACCAAGCCTTTACCTGTTCTTCTGGTATCTCAACACCGATCTCTGTGTACTTCTCATCATCCCACTCGGTAATCATATGGCCTATACCACCAGTAATCTTATTTTCAGTACACATATAGGTTTCATGCTTACAGCCCTCATCGGCTTCAAGTTCTTTTCTTAACTGATCTATGTCCATGATTTGCCTTTTTTTGGTATGTGTTCTTAAATGCCTAAACAGGTCTTGCATTACTTTCTTTTTCTAGCTTTTGCCTGTGCAGTCTTGGATAGTTCCCTCATATGAAACAATGGCTTTGATGAAGCTGTGTGTGTCTTGCCAGAATGTAACTTGCCATTAGGCATCCTGTGCATACCACCCTTATGTTCTGTGCCATCCCTAAAATAATGTTTTACACCTTTTGCCATTACTTCTTCCTTTTTTTCCTTTTGAGTTTCTTAAAATCTGCACCAGTTATCTTGTTTCTTGGTGGGGCTGTTCTAGCTAGTTTTTTCTGTTTTGGAGAATATTTACTAAACGGCATCATCGTTTCCTTTTTCTTACTATTGTTTTTACCTTACCTTTTGGATTGGCACGTTTGCGTTTAACAGCCGACCTAATCTGTGATTTAGTCATGCTCTTAGCCTTTGCAGATGGCACACATTTAGGGTAGCCCCTCTTACTGCCTTTGGCTTTACTGCGACCACATTTCTCATAGCCACCACCCTTTTTAGGTGCAGAAATATCGACCCATTTTTCTTTCTTGAACCACTTAGTAAGTCCACCAGTAGGCTTTGCCATTACGCAGTCCTATACTTTCCACCACGTTTCTTGTAAGTCCTGACCAAATAGGCATTGGCATAAGCTGAAGGATATACGTCAAACTTTCTTTTTGTTTCGGCCTTTACCCTTGAGTACAGGGCTTTGTTTGTTGGTATTGCTTTTTTCTTGCTGCTTTTCTTTTTTTTGCTTGGTAATGCCATGACCTGCCTTTGCTTTCTGTTTTATTGAATCAATATATTTGTGCCAAAAATAGTTGGCTATCGCATGAAAGAAATCGTATAACCTCATGTAAATACTATTCATTTTGTCAGTCCTTTTTGCTTTTCGTATGTGCGTAAGCCACCAAGACCAAGCATACCCATCAGGACTGTCATCAACGATCCCATGTCAAATGTAGGTAGGTTTGGTATCTCTACAGCTAGGTAAGCACAAACAAAGATTGTTACTGGTGCTAATACAAAATGCCAACATAAAGCTATGCCACAAGTCCAACCAATAAAAGGCCTCCAACCTGCTACAAATATAGATTTATGACTAGCTTCTGCTTTATTTATCTCTATCTGACCTTTGGCTAACTCCTGTGCATGGTTTTCAGCCATTGTCGCTAGTTCATGGGCTAGTTTATTCTTTTGGTCTTTGTCCTCTATAAACTTACCAACCAGGCTTGTAACAGGCCCTATTAATGCTGTTAACATTACTTAACTCCATTCTTTGCCATATAAGCAGTACTACCCATATAGAAACCAACTATAGAACTGCCACTTATATAAAATAAATTCGATAAATCAGTCAGAGCATTTACTCTTTCAAGAGGTATAAAAAACATTGCTACAGTAAATACACCCATACCGATAAGTGTGTACCTAGCCATTCTTAGCTGTGCCAAGTTCTTTCGTAGCTTAGTCTCTGTCTCTTTTATTTCTTTGGCTTGTTGTAGTTCTTCATTCGTAATTGTATCGTCACCATCAAGATCGTACTCATCTAGGATGGAGTTTTTTTGTAGTTTCTTTTGGGTCATGTGCCGTTTATTAATTGATTGGCTAACATCTGTGAGGTAGCTGGTACTGCACTTTGCATTGCTCTACCTGCTCCTGATACTAAGGCTCTTGTTACAGGAACACCTGCTTGTGAGAACATAAGTGGTGAAGCGAGTGTTAAACCTGCTGTTAATGGCTCTACTTGTGTAGCACCTAATACTCCACCACTTCCTGTAACTATTCTATTAGCTTGTGACCTACCTGCCGTGCCTGAGTTTGGAACTGTGTTACCAATTATATTTTGTGCATTTTGTGCAAAGTTCTGCATCCTAGCTTCACCTGCTGAAAAACTAGATTTTCTTTTTGATACATCACTTTTTGCACTAGCTTGTAAAAGATCGCCAGGTGTAAAATCTTCTGATACTTTTTTCTGTAAAGATGCGTTTCTAACTATTTCAAATTTACCATAAGATTTATCTATATTGTTTAACACAGGTGCTAATTTAGGATTTGCTTTTTGTAATTCATTAGACAAAACACTTCTTATATCAATCAAAGCATCTGCTTTTTGCATAGATAAGTCTGTGCCTTCTCTTGTAAGCCTTTGTATATCTCGTCTAAGTAGTGTTTGTGCTATTTTTATGTTTCTTCCTGACATCTGACCATTAGCAAATCTCTTTGTTATATATCTACTTGCTCTATCAGTAATATCTTTCTTAATTTCATCCGATAAATCATTTGTTAGTTTAGATATTTCAGAGTTCATAGCTGCTTCGTCTGTCAGCTTCATTTTACCAAGAGTTTTGGCATACTGACTTTTCAGCACGTTTTGACCAAATCCAATAAGCCGTCTACCTTCAAGATTTTTTGGCACTTTTACAGCAATATCTTCTAATGCTTCTTCTACGGCTGCTCTATTAAAACCTTTTTGTGATCTTTGCAAAGCACCTTCAACAGCATCGCCAATCAAAAACACATTGCCAGATACCTTTTCTTCTAATGTTTTTAGGCTTCTTCCAATTAACCCAGATTCACCAACTGCTTGACCAGGTGAAAGTTGTACACCTCTATCTAATAGTTTTTTTGCACTTTGTGTTATTCTTGGGGCTACAGCTTGTATTGCAGGGTTAGCAACAGCACCGATAGCTGCTGACGTTCCTGCTGATTTTGCTCTGTTTGCTAACCCACCTTCACCTGCACCGAAACCATAAAGACCACTACCTCCTGCCCCTACGGCTGCTGATTTAGCTACTGTTTGACCTTTTTTGCCGAGACCTAATGTCTTTGCTGCTTGACCTATTCTACCAACAGTAGATGCTGTTAATGCTTGTCCACCTGGTATAAATGCTGCTGCAATAGATGGGAGTATAGCACCTGCTATTTCTGTTCCATAAGCTACACCAGGATTTCTTCTCCTAAAATCATTAATTTTATTTCTTACCTCTTTCAATGTGTCAGCATAAGTAGCATTACTATCTAAAGCAGATGTTACAAATGCTTCTATTTCATCACCAAAACCGAAAGATAGCCCTTGTCCTGCTGCCCTAGTAAAATCAGAAACTATATCGCTAGTTGTTCTATCATTAACACCAGTTGTCTTAGATTTTGTTGGTAAAGGCATTTTTTACTCCACTATTTCAAAGGTGTTGGTTTTACCATTATAATACAAATCACCACTTTTTAGTTCACCAGATTCGATTGCTTGGTCATACTGTGAATCTGTGTCGTATTTCATAAATATTGGTTTGCTATTGTTTTCTTCAAATTCAGCAAAACCTAATAAATTACTGTTCTTTTTAAAGTATTTTTCTTTTAAATCTAATATCTCACGTTTTCTTTCAGCTAGTTTTTTCATACCTAAAATCAAAACTTTGTTTGCTTCTGGTGTATTACTCATATTAGCAGTAGCTTCACTAAATAATTTTGCTTCAAAGTCAGAAGTTGCACCTGATCCTGGCACTCTCATTCTAGGTATTTGATAAGCAAAAGCTGCCCTTAAAATTTCTGTGTTTGATAGATTTTGTATTTGTTGATCATTCAAAAACCCAAGTTGTTTCCCTAATGATTTAAAAGGTGTAATAAGTTGTGTAAGTGGGCCAGTTTCAGTATCACCCTCTAATAATGCCAACGAAATATCTAATCTTCCAACTAAATCTCTGTCAGCACTAACTTCTTTTTGTAAAGCACCAATCTGTGCGATTCCATTTTTTGCTGCTTCTTGATTTGCTACAGTTTCAGTTTTTTGATTTACGTTAACAGTTGATCCTGACTTAGATGGTAATTGATATTTATTTGAAGCTAGTGCTGCTTTTATTTCTGCTGAATTTTTGTCACCAGTAACAAAATCATTTGGATCAGTCGGATTAATCAATGTAATTATTTGTGTTGCTTGTGGCTTTGGTCTAGCTGCAAAACCAGAAACATTTTGAGATACATTACCTGATAAAGGATTTGTTACTTGTGTACCATAAATTGTACCTGCACCTGTATTTTGTGTAAATACTGATGACGTTGGTTGTAGCATTGCTGTTCCAAAAGCATTGGCAAAAGCATCTGGGTTAGACATAGCAAAAGCCCTCATCTCTGGTGATGCGTTTGCAGGTATCATATTCATTATTTGTTTTGTACGTTCATCTTCTCTAGCCACTTGTCGGTCTATTGCCCCTTTTTGTAGGTAAGCACCAACTAATGCAGAACTAAGCCTACCTAGCCCCTGTAAAGGTGTTTGTACTGGTGCTGACGATAAACCTTGCTGTTGCAGTTGTTGTCCTAATATACGTCTAGGATCAGACTGAAATGCAGGGTTAAGTGCCTTAAATCTAAAACTTGGACTCATTGTTCTTGGTGGTATTGCCATTATTTATCCTATGAAAGTAAGTATGCTGAACCTAGATTACCTGCCAATCCAAACAAACCACCTAGATTAGCTTGTCTAGCAGCATTAGCCTGATTGAAAGCGTTTTGTTGTGCTGCCTGTTGGGCTGCAAATGCACCTTGCGTATCTATTGAACCTGGTGCAAAGAAACTAGCCTGTTGTACTTGTGGGCCACCTAACAAGGCTGCTAACTCATTGAAGTTCTGACCTCTTAGTGCATTTCTTTCAGCTATCTCACGTTGTCTTTGTTGTTGTGCTACCTGATTAGATAGTAGCTGATCGGCTATCTGTTGTTGTCTTGCTGCATTTTGCAACTGAACATTAGCTGCGTTCTGACCAAAACTAGCTTGATTAGCTGCCAAACCAAATTCACCACTAGCTGCACGTTCTCCGAACTCCATAGCCCTGTTTGATCGTGCCTGATTAACTAATCTGTCAGACTCCTGACCTGCTGCTAATGTAGCTTGTTGGGCTAGTCTTTGTAGTTGTTCACCTTGTTGTGACTCAAGCCTATTTACTGCCTGATTATATGGATCACTTGTTATAGGTATGCCACGATTGATAAGATTACTTTCTAGTTCATTTCTTTGCCTGGTAAACTCTGGCTGCAACAAACCTAACTGTCTGTTAAATAATGTAGTTTCTATATTGCTTCTAAAGGCTTCTGGGTCAGACTGTAAGGCAGTTAAACCCTCTGTGCTTAGACCTGTAGGTAAAGCCACATTACTAGCAATATTCTGATTGAAGTTCTGTAAATTACCAAGCTGTGTTGGGTCAATATCCTGTGCTGCACTAATACCTGACAAAGTAGGTGCTGTCCTAAAAGGGTTTTGGAAGTCAGGGTCATCTTGAAAGATAGGTGTACCATCAGGATTTTGCCCTATAACTGTACGACCTGTAACTCTGCCAAAAGCTGTATTACCCAGACCTAAACCAGTACCTTCTGTGGCTGCCCTCATCTGTGCTTGAAAAGGTGTTTCCTGTGTAAAGGCTGCTGCTTGACCATCTTCTGGTACTGCACCTTGCACAAACTGTCCTTGATCTCCTACAGAACCAAATAATAAATTACCATAAGGTGTAAACTGTGTAATCCTATTAGCATTAGCTTGAGCATTTATTAACTCGTTAGGATCAGGTGCAGGTGGTGGAGATGCACGATTTTTACCCATATTTTAGTTCCTTCTTAGTTATCCATTTACATTCGTCTTTTAACATTCCCCAAACAATCGCATCGTTGGGATAGTACATTTGTCTTAAAATACCCTCTGGTGTAAATCCTAGCTGCCTGTTCATTTTCATGGCTTTCTTGTTGCTTTCATCACAAGTCACCAACAGCCTGTTCGCATCACATTGATTAAATGGATAAGCAAACAAAGAATACAGGACAGACCGAGTAGCCCATCTGGGGGAGTCGGATGCTATACTTGCTTCAATCTGTCCATCTCTATAATCGTGAAATACTGCACCTGCTATTAGCTGACTGTCCTTTTGAACACCTATAGCTGTTGATGGGCCAAAACCTGTTATACCTATTCTTTTTGCTACCCAAGCCCTCACATAATCATCTATGTTTGTAATTATAGAAATCACTAATAAACCTTTACTTTCTTAGGATTTACTTTAGGCACTAACTTACAAATACAACTATATGTAATGGTTTCGTTACCTTTGATAAACTCTTGATTATTCAACACTTTTTTAAAGTATGTGCAGTCATTTACTGACTCAAAATATATAGCACCCTGCACTATGCCATTCATATAACAGGCCAACATAAATGCCGTCATATTATACCTTTTTTCTTAGCAATGATTACAAGCACAGTTAGACCACCTGCTAATAAAGCAGTAATTAAAATACCAAGAACACTTTTAAGAATTATGTCCTCTATTTTCTCTTTTCGTTTTTGTCTATCAATAGCTGCTTGTTTTCTTCTTTTCCTAGCTTCTGAACAATGTTCAAGGTAATCTGTATAGAGATTTGGTCTGCCATACAGTTGCATAAATTCTCTAAGTTGTTCTTTCTTTCGTCTTATTTCTTCCAATGCCATAAATTCTTCTAAGTCATTATCTTGTTTACCTAGAAAATTAGTCCACATACTGTTTTTGCGTTTATGTAAATCTTGCTGTAACTGATCTTCTGCACCTACAAACTTACCAATAGCTGCTCCTGCTGCACTTATCTCCCTACCATTTTCAACAGTTTTTTTGATAACAGCATAAGCTGCATTGGCTGCTGCCAACATCTCAAGCATGACATGATTTACCTATTTATTAGTTTTTGATTATTATTGATATTAGAAGCACGATTGTTGTACCTGCTGATCCGATCAACACAGCTTCTAGTCTTTTGACTCTATTAAGTAATTCTATAAATCTTTCTTGGCTAAGTGCTGATAGTGTATCTAATTCAGCCTTAACAGATTGCACAGTAGGTTTTGCCATTATGCGAGGTCTCCTGCTACTTTATATGCTATAACAGAATCCAAAGCTGCACCTGAAATATTTTCACATTTTATTGTAAAGTTTGCGGCAAGTCTACCTCCACTAAACATAGTTCCATATTGGTTTTCTGCACTTGTAGCTGTGATAGATGAATCTGTAGTTGCCATATTGTTAGTAAAAGTTTTTGTATAATTTCCTGTGCTATTATCTGTTGCACTTCCAATATTGAAACTGTCTGCTGTGTTTGCTCCATCATTAGATAAACCCCAAGCCTTTAACAACCCTTGCTGTAAACTTGTAGTAGCTGAACCCTCACCTCTTACTGTTATAGCATTAGCAGAACTAACACCGACCAGTGCATCTACGTTTAATGTACTCATGCGTTTTCTCCTATACTAGCCATTATGCGAGGTCTCCGTGAATTGAACCCATTGATAGGTTAGCGTCTGTAGCTGCATCTCCTGCATTAACATGATATATTTCTAATGTAGATGTTAATATTTCATCTTTATCTGTGCCATTATATGTAGAGTTTGTACCACCTATATCCCAACCTGCTCCATTTGAGTATGAATAAGTAATGTTGTTCATGTTATTTGAATAAGTTATTTTATAATTAGCTGTTCCTTCATCATTAAAACTACTAACATTTAAACTGTCATTTAAAGAAGCAGTTGAAACACCTGTTATTTGAAACCAACATTTAGCCAACCCTTGTTGCAGATTAGTTGTTGTACTATTGCCTTCACCTGTAACAAGTATAGAACCTGCTGTGGTTACACCTGTAAATTTATCTACTTTAAGT
>Ga0209232_1001920_pt1 | contig 10795 bp, 13 predicted proteins | sample ETNvirenome_2_60_FD_184066 | JGI IMG/M metagenome (GOLD analysis project Ga0209232, IMG submission 184066) | Marine viral communities from the Pacific Ocean - ETNP_2_60 (SPAdes) (version 2) | ecosystem: Environmental > Aquatic > Marine > Oceanic | place: Pacific Ocean | collected 2013-06-22
ATAAACCTGAACTATCAGCAGAAAAAATACCACGATTAGAACCATCATTTTGATGTTCTCTTACATCTATGTCGAAATTTTTAATAACATAGTCTCCACTTTCTTCAAATGTTCTTCTTGCCAGTGTTTCTTCAAGAATATTGTAATCTGTTCTTTTTACAATTCTTTCTACCTCACCATTATTAACTCTAAGTATCTCTACAAAGTTTTCATCATCTGTGGCAGTTAATACTTTTTTTGAAAGTGTTAATGCAATTTTAAATCTGTGTGCCCCAGGTGCATTTATATTTGATGTGCCTTGTGCATTATCATTTAATGAACTATCATCTTCTGGTGTTGTAAAACTTTCTGTTGTTGTAAATCCAACTCTATATGTTGGTGTGTTTGAGTATGCGTCAAGTATTAAAGTTTCTTCACTATTCTTTACAAAGAAACCATTTATGAAATATACACCTTCCTCTACTTTAACAGCACTTGCTTTACCAGTAGCATTTGAACTTGTAGGTAATGAAGTACCTGATGTTCCAACGACAGCAGTAAAGGCAGTACCTTCAGCAGTTGTACCAGAAAGTGTTTCACCTTCTGAAAATCTTTTTGATGTATTGTTTGTACCTGTCTTTGTGTATGTTACATAAAGGGTTGCGGCAGCAGTTGAACTTGCCTCACTCGTAGTTGTTACTGTTGCAACGACACCTGATGTACCGCCTGTTAAAGTTGTACCTGATATTGAAGCGGCAGTTGAAGTTGTATGACTTGATAATTTTACATATTCGAAATCAACATTTAAAGTTACCTGACCAGGTATAACCATTGCACCATCTTTGAAGACATGCTCACCAAATCTCTGTACTTGATTTTGTAATATGGTTTGAAGTTGTGTTAACTCTCTACCTTGTACCGCATATGATGGACGAAATAAAACTCTGTGAAAGTTTTTACTTTCATTAAAATCATCATAATATGGTGATACGTTAAAATTAGTTGCCATTTATCACCCTCTAAAACTCTACGATTAACTTTATATTCTCCGTTTGATCTGACGCTCTTGTAATTGGTTTTCTATTTTCAATATACAATATATCACCAGTATCGTGTGTTAACTCTGGTGTTGTGTCGTGTGATGAAGGAGTACCTGTTGCACTTGAAGTGGCGCCTGTTACTGTATGTGTACTTGCAAATGCTGTTGCATTACCATTAGTATCAACACCTTGGTCTGTGAATTGTGGTTGTATGTATCTTAAAACTTTTGTAGTAGAATTAAAATCTACAACATATCCTACAGCACCAGTTGTTGCTTGTGTAATCTTTTCGTCTGCCTGAAATGAACCTGGAGTACCACTAAATGTAATTGATTTAGTTGCGTCTAAGGTTGAAGCGGTTGCCGCTGAACCTGTTGTACTGTCAGTAGGATTTCTCAACAATGCAATTCTTCTAAAATCGTTTGCAGTATTAAAGTCACCAGAACCATCTGCCTGTGTTAAGTTTACATTTAACATTACAAAGAAACCACCTAACTCTGTGACTACATCTTTTGCGTGTCCGTCAGGAGGTGAGATTATGAAATCTATATCTGAACCAGATACACTACCAAAGTCACTTGCCTTAATACTTGCGAAAGTATATCCTGAACCAGCAGTTGTAATTGTAACTGAACTTACAGCATTAGATGAAACTACTACTGTACATTCTCCACCTGAACCATCACCACGAATTGCAACACTTGTATATGTACCGTTTGAACCTCCACTACCACCAGCAGTTACTTTAACGTGTTCTATTGCTCCGCCAGTCGTTGAGTAATCTGAACTCTCTGTGGATACATGCATAAAATCTGTAGATAAAAAGTTTGCTTGTTCAGAAGCACTTAATGAATACATGTATTTCCATTTATAACTATCGCCTGTACTGAATACACTTGTCGATTTATTACCTGTTGGTTCTACTGTTGAGTTTGCACCACTATTATTATCAATACATTTATATACATCAAAGGTACTATTCATTACATAGAAAGTTGCGTCATATAAAGAAGTTGCACCACTATCAGCAGAAATAACTGAACCTGCACTATTGATGTCTCCATAATCGTGCCTATAGTAATCGTAAACTGTACCTGTTGTCCAGTTTCTTCTTGGTATTGCTAATGAAACGTCTGTGTCTGCAACCTTTTTTGCTGACAAGAAATCATCATATGCATAGTATTCAACCTGCCCCACATCATCTACTGGTGTAGGAGGTGAAGCGTCTGTTCCATCATTAAATGTTTGATTATCTGCGAATGCTTGAGGTCTACCTATTGCAAGGTAATACTTATCAGCAGTCTCGCCAAAACTTTCTTCGAACTGTCTGGCGTTATGTATTCTAAAATCTTTCGTTATTATCGCTGGCATGTTGTCTCCTGAAACTATTTATACGTTATACCTATCATCTTGTAGTATTAATTTGAGCAGGTATAGCATATCTAGTTCCTAGTCTTGTATTAAAGTCTCCTAATTGATTTAACTCTCCGTCAAGTGATGTATCACCTGTACCTGTTAATCTAATACTATTTATTCTTGGAATAGTAGCGGCATCTGAATCCATTGTATCACTTGCCGGTTCTCTTTTTATTTGTCCATTAAATAATGCGTCTTCTAATATCAAATCGTCACCTGCGTCAGCAGAACCATTTGAACTGTCTATCAATATTCTATCGGGTACATGACTAAATGCACCAAAGATAAATTTACCTATACTATCCATTCTTGCACCTGCATAGACAAACCCTTGATTTATATTGGTTGTTCTAAACGAGGTCTCTCTATCATCACCTGTCTTGATGGTAATATCTTGATTTAAAGTAACGTCTCTAGTGTTAGTAGTAAACGAAGCGTCTCTCTCAATACCTAGAGCAGGACTTGCTCTCAATGATGTGCCATCAGTTGTTGTACCTAGTCGTCTACCTATCTTCTCACCAAAGATAACTCTGAATGCCTCTATAATCTCATCTTGTTCAATACCTGCAGTTATTAGTCTACCTGATCTTAGTTTAGCGTCAATTCTAGATACGACACTAACCTCACCAGCAAGATAGAAACCAGCAGGATGCACAGCAGATTTAAGATACTCTCTCCAGTCTGCAATTGCCTCACCTACTTTAACAACATAAGAATAATCTTGATAATATAAACTATCTTGTATCTTCTTAGTATTTTCTGATATATGTCCATCAACACCTGAATACTCACCATCTGTTTCAATTACTGTACCAGCAGTTGATACTGTTGACGCAGGATCTGAAACTCTAACTCTCGCTGTATTACCTGATGTTCCGCCTGTGATTGTGACCTTGTCATCAAATGAACCAGTTTGATCTGTTAGTGTTAGTATGTTTGTGTCACCATTAAAACTTTCTACGACACCTGTTACAGCGTCAGTTGTTTCGAACTGTAACCTACTATCAGTTGAACCATTGTGTGTGACAATCATAAAGTCTGTTTCACCATTGTCAACATAAATTGTATGTACTATTCTTTCGCCTGCTTCAGTTATTAATACATCTTGTTCCGCACCATCAAATACAGCAGGTTCATTATTTTCTTCGAAAACAAAACTGTCACCATCCTCTGTAAGTATATCACCTTCCTCACTATTCAATCTTAACTTAGATTGTCTAAAGTCTTCTAAGAATAAAGAGTAAGTCTCGTCTTTAAAACTTTCTAATATAATATTATCTTCTTGTGTTGCACTTACAGTTTCACCTACCTGTGGCACACCACCTGTTATTGAATCTATTTGTAAATGTAGTTTTGGTTTTAAAACAGGTGCCTCTTCATATCTGTATCCATGATCTAAAACTTTCGTACTTAATGCACGACCAACAGATGATGATATAGGAAATAAATTTACACTTGAACCTGAACTTGAAGTCACACTAACAGTTGGTAGTGATAGATAACCACCACCTTTATTTGTAATTTTAATTTTAGTTATATCATTTGTGTTAGAGTTAGTTGCTGATTCCATAACTAGTTGATCAGTTGAACTATCTTCTAATTGAATAACACCATTCTCTAAACTATCTTGTTCTATAGTGAACCCACCATTAACTACAGCAACCTCACCTGCAAGTCCTGAACCATCAGTAGGATTTGTAACACTCAAAGCGTCACCTACCGCATAACCTGAACCACCACTTTCAATTATTATATCATCAATTTTTCCATATGATACTTGTTCTATTTGTGCGTTTAATCCTGTACCACCTTTTTGTTCAGATACAGGTACGTTCTCATTAACCGAGTAATATCTTCCACGATCAACAAAGGTAACATCATCTGAAATACTTTCAATATTACATGTAATCGTTACATCTTCATCATCATTTGCAACACCTGTAATCGTAGAGAAAGTTTGTTGTAAAATTTTATTACCATCTTCATCTACAATATCATCACCATCAGTTTCATCTATTATAGAATGACCTAAACTATTTTGAAATGTTCCTGTAATACTTTCTTTGTTTAATATAAGTGTTGCAACGTCTCTTTGTATACCACCTAAATTTACAGCAGTAACAGTTGCACTTTCAACAACGGCACTTGCAAGATTAACAACTGAGTTACCTGCAATGTTTGCTTGTGTAATTGTTTGACCAACAAGTTTAGTCATATCACCATCAGATGGTGATACAAGAGTTGTCTTTAAAACATTTTGTGTATTAAACTTACCATCACTTACTCTTAATAAATCAACAGTAGGATAATATAATTCTGGTGTCTCATTAAACAAGGCACGAAAAAATATCTCATGACCTTTCTTTGTACCTTTACGTTTATATAATGATAAAATGTTTTTTGTAAGTTGTCTTTTGTTTAGATCACTTGTTAAATCATTTGGTATTGTTTGTAAAAAACTATTTCTGAATTGTAAAAAGAAATCGTCTAGTGTATCGTTCACATCAGCGTACTCAAGGATTTGTGATATACTCTCATTAGGATTTGCCCTATAAGATCCTACCACACCTTGAGCACCTGAAGTGCCACCTGTAACTGTCTCTCCTGTTACAAACTTTGTATTAGCAGATATATATAATTTTAAATTATCTGTGTCCTCAGCAAGTATAGTTGCTGTCTGTCCTGAAGTTGTACCTGTTATAGTTTCGCCTTTTGAAAACTCACCAACAGTTCCTTCTTCATCTAAGATATAATCATTTGCATTGTTACCACTATCGTCTGTTCCATCTAATGCAAGAAAAGATTCCGTTTCTGTTTCTAAAAGTATTTGGTCACTATCAGTTACACTTGAAAGTGTAAGTTGTGCTGAATCCATAAAACTATAATATTGTTTTACGAACTCTACCAATAGAGGATTGTTTGCCTGAATGTGTTGTGGAAACTGCCTACTTACTAAGGGACTTAATTTCTTTGTAAACTTTGCCATAGACTACGAAGCATAACTTGTTGCTGTTGTGTATCCAATACCTGAAGTTGTATCGTATGTATCAGCAGATACACTTACAGTTGTGTTTGTTTCATCTATCTCTAGTACCTGATTTCTTACAGGTATAACATCTACTGAATTAGGTATAACGGTTAATCTTACAGTTGTTGAACTTTCACCATCTACATTTGAAACCTCAGTTATGAATAGAGAGTTTAATGTAATAGTACCATTTGTATAATCTATTGTACCTATAGCATTATTTGTGTATGTTCTTGTTTGTCCTACAAGATAGTAAAGTCTTATATTACCAGCACCATCTTCATCTAAAAAATATTCGTTAGTTGTATCACCGTTTATTTTAAATCCTGATGATACTAAAATACCACCACCACTTGCATTGTGTCCTGAGTGTGGATTATAAAATGCGTTATTAAATTTAATTGTGTAAGTTGTTGCACCTGTTGTGGTTGCAGTAAATGACTTATGCATTTTAACAGTTGTAATGTTTGATAAGATTGCTGTATCAACTTTGTTTACAGTTTCAATAAATTTAGAATGTCTGAATATACTATCGAACTGTCCTAAGTTGTTTGTATTGAATGTTGTAATTGCTGAACTAACTAATGCCTTAATACTGTCTGCTGTTCTTGTTGTTGACTTAGCGTCAAACTTAACATCTACACTTAATTGTAAAGATGTAGTTTCTGGATCTTGTATAACAGGTGTAATACTTGCTACATTAAAATTTTTTAGTTGTGTAATAATATCTGTCTTCTTTGCTTCTGTTAATGTTGCACCTGTCACAGGTTTAATAGAAATATAAACACGACCATAAACTGGTGTGTCATTATCTTCTCCACCCCAAACTTGAACTGACTGTGCGTTAGTATAAATCTGTTTTACTTTACTCTCATAATCTTTTGGTGTTACTGTTCTATTTTGTGAAGCATATTGTCTTGGTGCATTGAAACGAATACTGTCTGGTGTTTCTGGTTGAGCACCATTAGCAGAATTAGTTGCTGTTGTAACTGTCACATTATCAAACCCTCCAAGACTACCTGATAAACTAAAAGAACTTGCACCGTTACTTGATTCGGCACTTGTAACAATATATGATAGAGTTACAATATTACCAGTTGATAAAGCAGCACCGAGTACACCGTCACCAAATTTAACTTCGTACTGTTGGTCTTCAGCACCTTCAAGATAATAAACTTTAGATGATGATGTTACGTCTGCCAAATCACTTGCCAATGTGTATGTGCTTGTTGTCGTATCACTTGTACTATTTTGTACTGTAACTTTTAAAGTTGTTGTATCTGCCAAAGCGTTTTTAATTAAAAATCTTTGATCTGCATTTGAAACATCTACTGTAAATTTATTATTAACAAGTGTTCCTTCATACACAGGTAAACTAGAAAAAGTATAAACACCATCTACTGGTGTGATTGTCGTTGCGTCTTTAACAACATAATTGTATGATGTACCATCTACTGAGGTTGTAAAAGTTGTACCACGAGCGGCAGTTAATGTTGAACCTGTTGCATTGTTAACTACGACATTTAAAAAAGCGACAGGTGACGTTGCACTTCGTGGTGTGTATCCTACATGTTTTGCATGTGATACAATACTGTTTCGTAAATCAGCACTATCTAAAAACATTTCGTTAGCAAGTACGTTTGCATATACAGCATTATAATGTGTATTATATGCCAACACATCTAATAGTACAGACATTGTTGAACCTTCAAAATCATAATCTGTTAATTGATCTTGTTGTGATAAAAATGTTTTTAGATTGTCTTTGATATTATCAAAGTCTAATTCTGTTACGTTTAATCTCTTAGGCATTATCTACTTCTTTCTAACATAGTTGTTAAGGTTACTAATTGACCTGGTACATTGACAACGTAAAAACTAATTGTCACCTCATATGAGTTTGCGTCTGGTTTAGCGGCAGCAATAACTGACACTAGTCTAGCACGAGGTTCAAAATTTTCAATACACTCTGCAATTGTTCTTTGCAAGATATTGGCAGTAATAGGGTTCATAGGTTCGAACAGCATTGCCGTTACACTAGAACCTATCTCAGGATGAAAAGGTCTCTCATAATGATTTGTTAATATAAGATTTCGTACAGATTGTTTAACTGCCTCTACATCTTTTTTAACAATAACATCTTTTGTAGAAGCATTCCTCTCAAAAGATAATGCAATATCTTTGTATAAACGAACTGACCTAGAACTTGCGTTTGTTCTAGAAGCGTCTGTATATCCTGATTGAAGTATTGCCATGCTAACTATTTATATAGTTAACCTGCAAAAACATTAGAAGAACCTGAGGCAGACGCATTTGGTATCCAAGACCCATGACCACCTGTTGCGTCACCTAGTCTATGTACACCTATACCGTTTACGAACACGGTAGATGACCCACCAGTTGCAGGATCACCACATGATGTCGTGTCACCTATACGAACTGTTGCTGCCGAATTAGTATTCACATTAGGTGAACCACTTGCATATGCTGTTTGATGAAAAGGATTAGGAGTAGGACTCGCATGACCTACATGTTTATCTAATCCTACTCTAGTAACAGCAGGCACTATCTACCTTGCCCTACACTTCTTTTGTGTTGTCTTCTCTTATTTTTATTCTTAGGTCTTGATCTAGAACTATCGCCTATTGATGTTCTTTTCTTAGGACCCCTCGAATATGTTACTATGTTAATTCCTTTTGCCATTACTCTGCATGTTCACAGTTTGCACAACCACAGGAACCGCATGAACTACCATTACTACAATGACATCCATGTCCACAGTTTTTACATGTACCCATTACTTTCCTTTTTTCTTAGTAGTCTTTTTTTTCTTTTTGACTACCTTTTTCTTTGTTGTTTTCTTTTCTTTTGGTGGTAATACGTTCTCACTTTTACCCCAATTTTTCCATAAATTACTAAAAAATCCCATAAAATCTCCTTTTTCACATGCGACAACCTGACGCACTATTGTTAAATCATTGATATATAACACTTTTAATTTAATAATATGTGTATTATTCCCTTGACTTTATACTATTTATAGTGTATTGTATAAGAGTATTTAAAAGAAAGGATACATTATGAAACTTGAATTTAACAATTTACCCGATATCTTAGACTTTATTAAGAATCCTGAAAACAAGGATGCTTTACTTTTAATTAAGTGTGCCGTTAATGACGCCGAGAATAAAAAGAAAACTGACTTTAAAGTTGGTGATCATGTAATCTTTGGTCGTAAGAATGGTCGTAAAAGACCTGGTGTGATTATATCACTTAACGGTCCTAAACGTGCCGTTATTAAAGACACCAACCTTGGTGGTCAATGGCGTGTGCCGTACTCTCTAATGGAGGCGGCGTAATGATAATTAAAGTTGGTGATGTAGTTGAAGTGAGACGAGGTTCTCCTTTCGCTCAGATTAATCAAACTCTTATTTTAAGAGACGCTAAGATTGATAACATACAAGTTCCTATGACGGATGAGTATGAGGTATCAGTAATGCAAGTTGATACTGAAAAACATCCTGTAGGTACAATCACTTATGAGGATGTAACATTTGATAATGCCGAAGGCAATATGCATTGGGCAAGATTTGATCAGATTAAATGTTAGAAAAAATTATTAGATGTAAAATTAAATATGATAAACTTGCATTGAGAGAACCAAGAACTGGTCAGCAAGTTTATGACCGTATCGTTTGGGAAAGACTTCGAAAAATCTTAATTCAACGATACGGCCGATTTGATTAACCTCTCACTTCTTCCGTTGCGATAGGTGTTTCAATTTCTATTTCTTCGCCTGATGGCATTTCAATAGTTATTTTTGGTACAGGCAATTCGTCAATGACGCTTACTGCCTTCTCACCATAGTAATGACCTAACCAAAAAGCACCAATGACAATCAGTACATATATGATTTTTTTAGTCATGTTATTTTCCTATGCGTTCCATCGTTGCCATAAGTTAGCAGCGATCCAAGCAATCAGACCCCATTTAACTAATGCCATTACAGGTAGTATTCCTGTAAAGATAGCGATTGCTACTAGTATTAGTCCGTAGTCTTTCCATGCTCCTAAGTCTTTTATCCATTTATCCATGAATTTTCTCCTTTGTTATGTTAATTTAGAATGTGAACTTGGTCCCTACACTATAGTGTTGTAGGTCTGTTCCAGTATCCAAATCGTCCTGTTGCATTTCTGCATAGACGGTTAGGTTATCTGTCATACCGTGACTTAAACCATAAGTCATGTATGTACCAGTTCCTTCTTTGTCTCCATATCCTACTGTAATTGCTTTCCAACCAACAGTTGCTTCCATACCTGTAAGGTCTGTTGCGGCATCCTTGATTGTATAAGTTGAAGCGATAGTGATATCGCCAATTGTTGTGGATGCACCTGCACCCCAATAAGATATATCATTTACTACATCATCTGAATATCCTACTGCAACATCAGCACCCATGATAGAATGAGATAAACTTGCTTCCCACATATCAATGCCATCTTGTCCAGTAGAACCATCAACCATAGTCATAGCAGAAAAACTGCCATTGTCAAGTTTGAGTGTGTTAGATGAACGATCACCGTATTTAAATACAGCGTTTGAACCATACACTTCGAAGTTAGCAGTTTTACTAACCCATGAATGTGCTTGACGACCTACAGTAATTGCAACACCATTATTCTCAACACCAACATATGCTAGTCTTGAATCCAATGTGTCACTACCACTATCGTCAACATCAACACCGAGTTCTAGTTTTGCAATACCTGACATAGAACTTGCTTCATCAAAGTCTTCGATAATATCGATACCAATTAATGAACCGTTGTTCTCTAGTTTGTCATATGCAACACCAGAAGCATTTTCATCATGTGACCATTTGTAGTTAAAGGTACCATACGGTGTAATCTCTGCTGCCATTGCCTGATACGACAAGAGTAGCATACCTACAACCGTAAAGGTTATTAATCTTAACATGTATTCTCCTTTTGTAAAAATGATTATATATCTATAATCGATCCCAGGACGGGATTCTAATGTATTCCTCGATTTGTATTCATACAGTAGTATTTAGTCTATTTGAAACCATTGGTCTGCGGTTATTTCATCCGCCAGTCGTTTATCTTCTTCCGTAGCATAGATACCTTCTACTTGATAGGCGGATATATGTGTATAACCTTGACGTTTCGCCCATATAATTCTACGACCACCTGCCTGCCATTTACGATATTGCTCATTGATTTTACGAACCATAACAGGATGTTCCATACCATTCTTTTCTAGGCTGTCAAATAATTTACGATAATTTATACCTTGACTATCTGCAAAATTT
>Ga0209232_1001921_pt1 | contig 10794 bp, 9 predicted proteins | sample ETNvirenome_2_60_FD_184066 | JGI IMG/M metagenome (GOLD analysis project Ga0209232, IMG submission 184066) | Marine viral communities from the Pacific Ocean - ETNP_2_60 (SPAdes) (version 2) | ecosystem: Environmental > Aquatic > Marine > Oceanic | place: Pacific Ocean | collected 2013-06-22
ATGAACGTTTTAATTGTCCGAGTGATCTAGCGCAGTATGATTTTCTGCGTTTAGCAGCTTTTGATCCAGGCTTCACTTTTCCTGTCACGGCTGTTTTTAGTTTGCTTCCAGGGTTTGCACGTCTGTAAGCTCTTACACCTTTTGCTGTCATTCCAGCTCCAGATTTTGTTGGTCTATAATTGGCTCCTGGGCCTTTCGTAGTTTTTCTAATAGACATTAAATCATTCCTTTATAATATTTTTTGTAACTTGGATTACCTACTGTTTTTCCATCTACATCTAATTTTATAAAACTTCCCATATAACCACCATTAGCAGCTTTTTTTCTTTTTACAAAAGTTGCAACATTAGTTGGTTTACCGCCTGGGTTACCTGCAGCTCTTTTTCGTTTGACAGCAGAAGCCTTTTGCCCTTTTGTCATCCGTGTGGCTTTTGCAAGTGGGACGCATTTTGGATAAGCTCGTTTGCTTCCCTTCTTCCTTCCGCATGGTTGATACTTCCCGTCCTTCTTCGGAGCTCCAATATCTACCCATTTCTCTTGAACCCATTTTCTTAAACCGGACATTTATTTTTTTGGTTTTCTTGCTTTACCAAATCCTTTTATTTGAGCACAGCCACCGCCTCTGTATGATTCTCTCATCATACCGCCACCCATAGCTTTTTTACGACTACTTTTTTTACCACCGGGTGTAACTTTACCTGAACAAACTGCAGATGCGTACATATTAGCGTAAGCTGAAGGATAAACCTTAAACTTTCTTTTTGCTGCTGCTTTTCCCCTTGGGCATAATTTTGCCATTCTTTTTTCTCCTTACCATTTTAGCCATTGGTGACTCAAATGGTTTCATTTTGTTTTTGTTTTTAGAAGATAGTAATGCTCTTAATACTTTTGCACTCATTACTTCTTTTTTTTCTTCATAGGTTTTTTAATGATACCTTTAGCCATTAAAATATCCTTTTTAGTTACTTTACCATCACCTGACATATCAGGGAAGGATTTTTTACTTTTAGTTTTTCCACCTTTTTTGTACATAGGTCTTTTCATCATTCCTGGCATTATTTTTTTCCTCCGTTTTTAAATATTTGTGTTCCCTTTATACCATATATGCTCGCAACAACAAGGATCCAAAGATTTGTGAACCATGACGGGAGCTGCTGGAACTGTTCAAAGAACTCTTTTATCTTTGCAGCTGCACCCGGATCATCCGAGAAGACCCCCCAAGCAATCACCAAAATGGGCAGCGTGAGCACGACCAAAACGAACTCGTCTTTCCAGTCCGATTGTCGGGCTTCTAGCAATTTTCCCTGGTATTCGCTCTCCCCACGGGCCATTTTAGCTGCATGCATGTGTTGTGCATCCGCCATTGCCATCTTTGTCTCTTGTCTTTTCTTAAAAATGTGTGTTCCTGCTTGTAAAGCTACTTTTGCAAGACTAAACCATGCCATATTAGTTTTCTCCTCTCATAATTCTAACTTTAGGGACCATATTTTGTCCATTTTTCATCATTGAGTCAACATTTGGAATTGTTTTTGACAAAATTGTCTTTTCAATTGATGTATCAGCTCTTAATTTAGCTAATTCTTCGTTTTGATCAAGCTTTTCGTCTTGAGTTTGTTGATTCATCATCGCTTTCATCTTGTCAAGGTCCATTCTTTCCTTAGCTTCACGTTCTTTTCTATCATTTTCCATGGCTCTAAGGTCTAATTCTCTTGATCTTAACTTAGCAATAGGGTCATTATCAAATTGAGAGGTAATTTTCTTCTCTTCTTGCATGAATTCTTCCATCATTTCAGCAATCAACACTGCTTTTCTTGCTTCAATACGTTGTGTTAACTGCATAACTTGTTGTTGCATCTGTGGATTTTGTTGTGCCATCATTTGCATCTGTTGTAGTTGAACTAATTCTTCTCTAAATTCCATTTCTATTTGTTCTTGAGCCATTAAACTTATGTGTTCAAAAATATTTTTTTCTAAACTTGCCATAACCATAGGATTATTTCTGGCCATATTAGTTGCCATGAAACTTAAGTGAGCTGTAATGTGTGATCTATGATCTTGACCAGGAAAAGCTTGAAAAGGTTTACCACCTAGTGCATCAATGTGTTCTAACGCAGGGTCTTTCGGCATTGGCTGCATTGGTTTTACTAATACTGAATCAATATTTTTTACACCTAAAGCTTCATACATATTTCTGTACGCTTGATACATATTATGCATCTGTGGATTTGATGTTGCCAGCTGCAGTTCCGTTTGCGCGAGAGAGATACGCTGTGTTTGAGAGAAAATGTTGGGGTCAGCAACTGGCAATATATCTACTCTATCATCAAAGTCTGTTTGTTTAATCATTCTTTGACCCCCAACTACATCGTATGGATATTCTTGTGGTAGATATAACTTGAATACTCTAGCTAATAATTGAAACTCATTTTTAAGAGCTGAGTAAATTCTTTTGTGTATAGCAGACATGGTTCTTGAACCACGCTCCAGAAGTGCAACAGTTGTTCCAACTGCAGCTTGTTGATTACCGTCACCAACTTGCATGTCAGCTATAGATGCAAATCTTTGGCCTGCTTGAACTACTACACCCATCAACGCTAATAATGTTTGTGATGGTTCTTTAAACGGTAACATCATGAATGAATCTCTTAGATTACCTCCAGGTGCATCTACATCTCTAAACTCACCTGGTTGAATCGATTGTGCATCATCTCTGATTCTAATTCCACGCATCTTGAATCCAGCTGGCAGATTAGATAACGTTCCCGCATCTAAGAGCTGTCTTAAAGCTGCGGTCGCTGTTCTTGACAGTCCACCTATCATGTGGATTAGACCGAAACCATAGAAACCTAAACCTGGTAAAAATTTAAAATGTACAAAATATTGTATTTTATTTCTTTTTGGATCACCTACTTCATAATTTCTTCTGATAGATAATATTTCTCTTGATCCTTCTTCCAATGTTACAATGTATGGAAGTTTAATTCCTGACGGCTCACCAGTCTCTTGATTTACATCTTCAAAACCTTCTAGATCTAAATCTACATGACATTCTAACAAAGTGTAAACATCTTCGTTCTTTGCTTTTTTTACACCTTCTAATTCTCTTTCTTTTTTCTCCACATCAGTTTCAGTATCTTGTGGTGGAGATAATTCTATGTCTCTATAAAAACCTGCAACTTGTTGTTTTCTTAAATCGTTTTCAGAAATTTTTACTTTATGAATGATTGCTTCCGCATCGTCTAATGAGGTAGCCGTGTACGGAACAACCAAATCATCTGCAGGTACAAATTTAGAGACTGCTCTACCTTCTACTTCATCAAAGTAAACTTTTTTAAAAGTAGAACCTGCTAGTGGTAGGTGAAATAACATAGAATCGAACTCTGGTTCGTATTCTTTCATTTGATCCATGATTTGATAGTTCATGAAATCTTTTACACGAGTTGCTTGTAAAACTTTATCGGGAGATTGTATTCCTAAAATTTGTGTTCTTACTGGTCCATCAGCTGGGAGTAACTCTTTATAAGCGAGCGCCTGAAACTGAGTAACAGCTTCAGCAAGTACCGGGTGAGTCGCCCCCGAGGCACCTTGAAACGGTTCTGATCTGTTGTCATATTTAAATCCTAATAAATCTAAACCTTGAGTATACGACTTTTCCCAATCTTTTCTAGACATAGAATAGTCCATGTATTTTTGATTAAGTTCAGAACCTAATGAACCTAAAACTTCATCAGGTAAAAATTCTGCTAAGTTAGAATAATGATCTTCTCCACCTTCAGGGTTTGCAGCCTCTGGATCTAAATTTATATCAACCGATCCGTCTTCATTTTCTTTTACTTCAATATCTTCTGGTGACTGCTGTTCTTCTTCAGCAGCTTCTACTACTTGTTCTTGAATTTCTTCTTCGCCAGGAATCGTTATCTCTTTTCTAGGTTCGTTTGGAAGAGACTTGTCTATGTCTGCCATTTATTTTCTCCGTTAATTTTACTGTTTTAACAGTATTATACTTTAAATTCAAGCCTTGGGACTGCGGACCTTTTTTAGGTGGAGGACCACTCTTTTTACCTTTACTCACCTTTAGCAATCTTTTCTACGTTTGTTATTTCATCAATAATTTCTTCTTCAAAATCTATATCGACATCACCATTAGGTCTAATTCTACCAACCTCTTGTCCTTCGTATTCAAAACCACCTGGATCCTTTATAGTTGTTTTTGTATCTGGATCTACATCATATCCTGGTTTTCTATATTCTATAACTGCAGGTGCTCCTTTATCTGTTTGAAATTCTACTCTTGTGTATGGTTCATCATCAATAACTTTGACTCCTGCGTGTTCATATATTACTCCACCAGGCTCATCCCCAGTAAATCTTGCTTCTCTCATAACTCCTTTATTTTTTACATTTTTAACTAAATCAAAAAATATTTCTTCTGCTCTTGACGCTCTTTGAACAGCTTCTGTTGTTTTTGTAACTTTTGAACCACCTCTAAACAAATCTAAAAGATTTATTAAACCAGTTGCTAATCCACCAGCTACTCCACCACCTATTGCAGTTTTTTGTAAGAACTTTCTTTTGCTTGGGTCTTTCGGAGATCCATCTGAAAAAGTTAATCTACCACCATTTGAAAGATTTATTCTACCACCATCTGCATATCCTAAAAACGGAGTTAATTGAGGAAAGCCCATTTGTTCATATTGTTCAACAAGTTTTGGATCAGCTATTCCTAAATTTCTTCTAAATCTTTTTTCTATTTCTTCTTCTGAAGGCATTTGAGATTTTTCACGTTCAGCTAACTCAGAAGCTGTAAAAGGAAAAGTTCTATCTGTTCCAGTTTTATCTAATGGCATATCAACATACCTATCTTCTATATCTTTTTTAGTAAATGTTTTTTGAAGATCTTTTATTCCAGCGGATTCTAATCTTTGTAATAACGGATACTGTCCTTTTTCATCTGGTTTGTAATAACCAGAAGATTGAATTTTATCACTTAATTTGTATGCTTGATCTAATGCCTCAAATTGTAATGCAGGGGTATTAATTTTTGGAGCATGCAAATTAAAACTTTCTTGTATTTTAGGTTTATTTTTAGCTTCTTCAATAAAATCTTTTAAAACTTGTTCAGTGTATGATTCTTTAGATACTCTAGCTCTTGGATCATCAACTGTACTAAAATTAGTAATTTCATCTTCACTAGGTATTAATTTTTTTAAACTACCACTTAACCTATCCATTTTGTTTATATGCATAGCCATATCACCTATTGCTTTATCTCTTTGATATAAATTATATAAGGGACTATCTTTACCGTATTCTTTTTCTGCTTCTTCTATTTCATCTCTACCCGCACCAAAAAATCCTGCAGTTGATGCAGCTATAGCACCTTGAACATCACCTCTCAATAAGTGAGGAGCCATGAGCGCTGTTTCAATTGCAATATCTACTGGAGCTACAATTGTACCAAATACTTTACCTGCCGCCCTTGCAGCCCCGAGAACTCTAGCCTTACCTGCTTCAGTAGTTGCAGCTTTTTTCATGTTTCTTGTTATTTCATCTGGAGTACACGCCAGTGAGCCTGTGCCTAAATTTAATTTTTGTGTATTACAAAATTCACTTAATTCTTTAGCAAGCATTCCTTTACCATTTTCATACTCATAAATTTTACTCATTATTTCATATCTTTTATTTGCTGCTTTAGCTAATTCAGGATTATCTTTATAAAGTTCTTTAATTCCTGAAGATTGTTTTTCTAAGTAAGAAACAACAGAATCTGGTAAATCTTTTGAAGTTTTTAAAAAATTAAATGCAGCATCTTCCATAGCAGTTGGAACTAAAACTTTATTTTTAGAATCTATTTTAGAAAGAGAATTTCCAAGGCTTCCTGTGCTTTTAACTATATATTTAATTTGATCATCAAAATTACTAAACTTAGGTGAAACTTCTTGCTCTAATCCTTGTACATAAGGTCGTAGCTCTTCATTTATAGAAGCAGCTTTGTTTAATTCTGAGAAAAATACATTTTGTGCTCCTGTAGATAATCTAAAATTATTAAAAATACTTTTTGAAACTCCCCTTTCATGTTCAATGTGATTAGTCATTGTCTTAGTTGCTCTTTCAGAATAGCCTTCTGGTCTAGCTCTAGTTTTTATTTTTGAAAGAATTTTAGGTGCAACTTCTGCGTACGTAGACATTTTTCCTGTAAAAGGATCTTTCATTTCTGTTGCATTTAATTTATTGCTTGCTTCTACTATATTTTTAACTTCTGAAAATTCAGGTAGATTATCTATTAATTTTAAATTACCTATTTTTAAATTTTTTGGATTATTTGTAATTTCTGTAAAGCTATAATATTTATCGTATTGAGGAAACTCAGGATCATCGTATCTCATTAATATATCTAAACCTTGACCTGGTCTTGCATCTCCATATTTTAATTTAATAGGATTTCCTTTTTTATCTAATTTATAAAATGAAATAGGTCCTTGTCCTCTTGTATTTAAATAAACTCTATTGGCCTCTCTAGCTATAAATTGATACGGTAGTTTACCATATGTAAGTTTTGTATCTAAAAAACTAGTCACATTTTTTTGTTTGTTGTCTGCTAATTCTAATAAATATCCAAACGATAATTTTTCTTTTGATGCCTCTGTTGAAACAAGTTTTGAAATATATGATAATTTATTTTGTTTTTTTCCTGCTTTATCTACGTAGTTATATTTTTTATATTCAGGAAGTTCATACATTTCTTCACGTATCATTTTAGTTCCTATTGTTGATCCCATTAATTTTCTAATTTCTTCTGGTATGGGATTTTTAAGTTCGTAGTCAGGATGGGTTATAACTTCTAAAGCTCTTTTTATTTTAACTGTTCTACTATCCACCATTTTTTTAGCTAGTTTAGAAAGCTCACTGGTTAACTCAAAACTGTCTTTAGAAGCTTGTACTCCTACTTTTGCTGTTTCTGGAATAAGTTTTCCCCTAAATATTTTAGATAGACCGCCCTTTTTATGTGATTCAAGAAAAACCCCATCTATTTTATTATTTTCTTCAATTATTAATTGTTCAGCTAATTCCATTTTTTTCTTATTTAAAAGATTTTTATATCCTTCTTTAGCTGGATAAGGTCTTTCTTTCGTTTCAAATTTTTGTAAAGAAGTAGGATTTTTTGGTCCTCCTTGTTCATTTATAAATGCCATCCATGAAGGAGTTTTTAACATATTTTTATTTTTCATATCTAATTCAATTCTTTCTAAATACTTATCGTACAGATTATCGTAAGATTTTTGTGATATTTTTAAATTAGATAATGATTTATCGTAATCCCCTCCTGGTTTTATAAATTCTTTTAATTCTTCTTCGGTTCCCTTTACTGTCATATTTTTTTGATTTTTAGTGTCCCATAGTCTTACACTGTGGGTTTCTGTATCTGATTTGGGATTTTGTAGTTTTATTATTTTAGGATTAGCAAGACCCTCACGTGTTCCAAGATTTTCACCTTGTATAATACCACCACCTATTGCAAAATCTTCTCTTGGTTCAAGCTCCTTGACTCTAGCTCTTAACTCTGAAGGATTAAATGGATCCTTTAGATGAGACATCATCTGTTCGTAATTTCCAACTTTCATTAATCAAGTCCCATTAAATAATTTAGACCACCATTAGCATTTAATTTTCTATTTTTTAATGTTCTCATCTTTGTAAGTTCTAAAACTTGATCTTCAGGATCCATTGTAGATATTTTAACAGCCTCTTCCATAGAAATATTAAACTCTTCTGCTATTTTTTTAGCACCTTCCATTCCTCTTCCCTCACTTCTTGTATAAAAATCTACAGTATCATCATCGTAAACAACTAAACTTTGTTTTGGATTATCAACTAATTGTGTAGTTAAATTTCTAAATACGTTTTCATTATTTGCTTTTAATGGATCATCTTGTATTTCTTTTAATATTTTAGGAAAAACTTCTTTAATATATTCACCCACTTCTGGATCATCACCTAAATCTCTAATAGTATTTTTTATTATCTGTTCTAATACTTCTGCTTTTGTAAATCGACCTTTACCTGCTTTTGGTTTATCTACACCACTTGATGGATTTTTATTTTCTGTATTAAATCTATTAAACTCTTTAGTCAATTCTCTTTCTGCTTCTCTTTGTAAAGCTTTTTCTGACATCTCTTTTGACGTTTTACCTATTTTTGTAGAGCCGGGTGCAATATCATTTAACATATCTATTAATGCTTGTGATAAACCTTTTTTAAAACCAACACGTCCACCTGTTGCAAATGCATCATCCACATCACCTACTACATACATATCATCTACAACTTTATTTAACATTTTATCATTGATAGAAACACCTTCATCCATATATCTTTGTTTTGCATATTTTATAAATCCTTTTATATCTTGAGAATTTACATATTTACTGGCTTCTCTTCCGTACAATATGTCTGTTCTCAAATCCTTACTCATTCCTAAAATATCTTCTGTTGCTTCATCTAGGTAAGTTCTAACATCTACAAACATGTAACTTGGAGCATGCTTCTTTAACGTTGCGCCTTCGTCTACATCTACATCATAAAAGTCTTCTATAAATTTTTTATCTGCTTCAGTTTTTGCACCATACTTTTCGTAAAGAGGTTTTAGTTTTCTCTGTATAGCTTGTTGGTATTGAGCTCTTTGATAATCAAATTGTTCATTAAAAAATTTATTTTCTTCTTTAGTAGAAATTAAAAATGATCTATCTTTATTTGCTCTTTTCCAAGACTCTAAAGAATCTTCAAAACTAGTATTCTTTGATCTTGGAATCATGTTTGCAACATCCAATATGTTATCAACCTTTTTCTTTCTGTTTGTCATCAACACATATTCTTCTGAGTTGTCACGCATGTTTTCTAATTGCTTAATTGAATTACCTAATACCTTTGATTCACGTGCTAGTGCCTGTAAACTTTCATCATTTAGTTCTTCTAAGGTACTTAAATTATCTAGTATGCTATCAAAATTATCTCCTTTAGGTAAACCTACGTCTCCTTCATTTCTTACAATTTTTTCTAAGTCACCCATAGGATCATCTTTTGTAAGATTATTTCTATCTCTAAAACTAGTTATTCCACCAGAGATTCTTGATTCCTGAACCGGTGTATCTTTGAATAAATTTTGTACAGCAGTTTCCATCTGAGCAGATGTTGCTCCACTACCTTGTAACACTTCTAAAGCTTGATCTCTTGTTATCTTGCCTTCTTTAGCAAGAGGTCTAAGTTTATATATAAGATCGAATAGTCCTTTTGACATTAATAATACACTCTCTGTTTCTGTGGTAAGGGTTCATCCTGATAGTCTTCAGGGTGTTGAATAAGTCCACCTTGTCTAAATCTCATTACTGCCTGTGTCATACTATCTACCAAATCGTCATGGTCACCGTATGGAAAAGCAGCACATTCTTCTATTACATCCTGTGCAAACTCCATTTCGGTGGGCGCCCATATTCTCCCTGACTCAAACAGAGGAGAAACACTGTTAACTCTCGTATGTTTATCATTTCCTTTTGATGGTGTAAAGTTAATTACTGGGATACCCATTTTTCTTAATTCATAAGTCAAAGGCAGTCCTGATGCTTTAGATTCAACAATAACTGTTTCAGGTTGCCAGTATCCATATTGTTCAAGCGCAATCCTACGTAACTCTGGAAACTCAAATCTATCCTTGACTGCATCAAGAAGCAAGAGGCATGGACCACTGTCCTCGTCAGGTGTGAACACTCCCCATGTTGTAATAGCAGAATAATCCGCAGTTTCTTTTTTCATGAAAGCTGTATCGTAAGACTGAATAACGTGTTCTAGTTTAGGTAGATCTCCCTCATATTTTTTCCACCACTCACGTTTAATAAGTGCACCCTCCTCTGAAGTTGGGTTCTGCATATATTGTGCATTCCACTTTGAACCAGGAATCGAGGCCTTAACAGCTTCCAAATCTTTTATGTTCCAGTATTCAGGCCATAAAGGTTTACCTGATGGTAGGATTGCAGGGAACTCAATTACTTCCCATTGATCAGCTTTAGGTTCCTTCTGTGCAGAAATTAATCTACCTGTTAAATCTTTTTCATTCCAACGAGTCATTACAATTACAATCGTTCCACCTGGCTGTAAACGTTGACGTGGACCAGAGGTATACCATTCGTAAGTTCTTTCAAGAGCTGCGGAGTTTAATGCATCTTGTTCAGTGTGTGGATCATCAATAATCAAGAGATCGGCACCACGACCCGTGATCGCGGATCCAACACCTGCTGCATAATATTCACCACCTTGTTGTGTCTCCCATTTACCTGCAGCTTGAGAATCTTCTTTGAGTCTTGTTTGAAATACTTCTTTGTACTCAGGTGAATCCATAAGTTGTTTTGCTTTACGTCCAAACCTTACAGATAATTCAGTTGTGTTAGTGGACTGTATAATTTTTAATTTAGGATTTCTACCTACCATCCATGCAGGAAGTAGATAAGATGCAAACTCAGACTTAGTATGTCTAGGTGCCATATTAATTATGACACGCTTTATCTTTCCATTTGCAATATCATTAAATTTTTTTGCAACTCTTTTATGATGGGACCCTTCTACAAAATCAGGCCAAACGTGTTTTACGAAAGCCATAAAATCATTTCTGATTGTAGACTCCTTTTTCTTTTCTTGCCACTTAGCCATGTATAGGGCTAATTGTCTTTTCACGTCGGGCGGTAACTTTTCAAATTTTTTTAATTTTTCTATGTCAATTTCCATATGGTACCATAAAGTATTTTA
>Ga0209232_1001922_pt1 | contig 10790 bp, 13 predicted proteins | sample ETNvirenome_2_60_FD_184066 | JGI IMG/M metagenome (GOLD analysis project Ga0209232, IMG submission 184066) | Marine viral communities from the Pacific Ocean - ETNP_2_60 (SPAdes) (version 2) | ecosystem: Environmental > Aquatic > Marine > Oceanic | place: Pacific Ocean | collected 2013-06-22
AGATTATATTACTATTGCGTCAACAGGAAATGCCACAGATTTTGGAGATTCTTTAAACGAACAAACATATAGTGCATCAGCATCCAACTCACATGGTGGTATAGCTTAATATTTTTAACTAGGGTATATTCTTTTAAATAAAAAGGGGGCTAACAAACTCAGCGTATAACCGCTGAAGCATTGAGAGTCCTTTTATGACAAATACTAGTTTAGTTGTTCAGCAACTAAAATCTAATCTTCCCGATGTAAAGCCAGAGTATCACTCGATGCTTACAAACATCGCAAACAAATCAACAGCAGTTGCCCAGGCTACTTCTAACTTTCACAAGTCACACTCACAGTTCATGGGCGTTACCCTTGATGTTACTGCAATCACACCAATTAGATCTGTGAAGCATACGCTTGCAGAAATAGATCGTACCAGAGGTGCGCTGCAAGAAGCCTATATTGGCATGAAGAAAAAAGAAAACGAACTCAAGAAGAAGGAACGTGACCTAGAGTTGTGTGAGGATGACTTAGACCAAGAGTTACTGGAGATAGAGATACTAGAAATACAAGGTCACCTAGAAGGCACAAAGAACAGCGTCCAGGGCGCTATAAGAAAGATGAACTTTTTTACCAATCAATACCACAATCTTATGAAGCATATCGGTAAAGAAGAGTTAACCGAAGAGGACTACGAATTAGAAGAAGCGCGATATCATATTATGACTTGCATGAAGCAAGCGTTGAACAGCGCCAGACCTCGCGGCGGTACTATTGACGAAGGTAATATGATATACTTGTTTGATCTTGGGATTAACGCAGCCCAAGCCCAAGCTGAAGTATTTGCTTACCTGCAATGGGAAAACAAAATTATCAGCGAAGGCAAAGCGCCAACACACGCAAATACTATGGAATGGCTAGAAGCATGTGCTGACAAGTGGGCCTCCTGCCCCGCTGAGTTTGCCAATAGCCGAGGCTTCGATGTTTACGATCCGACATCGCTCACAAATACCCCACAATTAGCCGCCGAATAGGAGATGTCATGGCTTATAAAGTTTGTAAATACCGTTTGAATGCTGACGGAACTATTCCAGATTTCCTTCACTTCGGACACGATCCAATGGGTATGCACGGTGTGTATGTTGTGGTTGATAGCAGCACCGCATCACCCAGAGACAACGTTATGGTCGGTATTGTCAAGGATGGTGGGTCGGGTGACTTTGAGGAGATCGCTTCGAAAAACGATCTACAAACATACCTCACTTCGGTAAGCGGCGATTGGACAGACCCCGATCCAACTGAAGATGATCCAGATAATACAAAGGCATTCGACAATGCTGCTCATGCGAAAGTTGTTTGGGATGCGCTAGACGCATGTAACGCTACCTTGTAGGTGAACAATGGCTAAAACTACCTCTGCCGCATACCCACAAACTATTAAATACGACTATGCGGTAGCAACCGCCGCAACTGGCAGTCTGAACGATGATACGCCAACGAACATGGTGACGTTGCTTACTGCTGGTGGCGAAGGCAATCGCGTTACAAAGATATGGGCAGTACCCAGGGCAACCAGTACAGCGGGTGTTCTGTATCTATGGGTGTCCACAGACAGCGGCAGCACAAAGCGGTTAGCGCTTACCAAGACCATTGCAGCAAATACCGTGTCTGCTACTTCCGCAGCTATTCCGGTTGAGTTTTGTTGGAATAACGACAACGCAAGACCGGTGTCAGAAAGCGAACCTTTCGAGTTGGAGAACGGTGCAATACTGTATGCCGGTTATTCGCAAGCGTTGTCTGATGGCATGGTCTTCCACACCATAAGCATCGAGTACTGATCATGGCAGAAAAGAAGAAAACTAAAAGCCGCGTTAACGAAGCTGGCAACTACACCAAGCCAACGATGCGTAAGCGCCTGTTCAATAAAATTAAGGCAGGAACAAAAGGCGGAAAAAAAGGACAATGGTCAGGTCGCAAGGCCCAAATGCTTGCGCGAGAATATAAAGCTGCTGGTGGAGGATACCGATAATGGCAGACAGTACAAGACCGATAAAGAAGGTTATTGGCGGCTTAAAAAAGGCATCGAAGAGTCACGCCAAACAAGCAAAAACTCTTTCCAAAGTATTAGCAAACCAAAAGAAAAAACGTAGGAAATAAAATGCCAAAAAGTAAATACAGCGCGAAACAAAAAAAGTTAGCTAGAGTTGCTGCGCCCCGCGATAAAATTACCGGCGCTGATTTAAAGAAACTTCAGAAGAGCAGAAAGAAACGTTAATGGCTCTAAAGAAGTCACAACGCTCTCTCAAGAACTGGACAAAAGAAGACTGGGGAACGAAGTCCGGTAAGAAGTCAGCAGATACGGGTGAGCGTTATCTGCCAAAGAAAGCACGAAAGGCGTTGAGTTCCAAAGAATACGCAGCGACTACACGCAAAAAGAGGGAGGATACAAAAAAGGGAAAGCAGCACAGCAAGCAGCCTAAAAAAATTGCAAAGAAAACACGCAGCTATAGGACATAGAGAATGTTGAAGAGAGTCCCTTTTCGATCCGGCATCAACAAAACCGACACCGAGTATAGCCAGGAAGGCACTTGGATAGATGGTGATCATGTGCGTTTCAAAAATGGTCGCGCTGAAAAGATCGGTGGCTTCACAACCATAAGTTCAACAACATTGGATGGTACTCCAAGAGGTATGTTTAGCTGGCGTAGCAATGCTTCTATTAAGTTCCTAGCTATCCACACAAACCTTAGACATTATGTTTGGACAGGTGGTGCTGCGTATAACATCACACCTATCCGAAGCAGCGGCACTCTAGGTGCTAATCCATTTGCTACGACAAACGAAAGCGCCGCTGTTACCGTAACGCATACTTCTCATGGGTTAATTGCAAACGACTTTGTGACATTTGCAAACGGCGATACGGTGGGCAGTCTGGATCTAGACACAACCTTTCAAGTAACGTCTGTTACCAATGCAAACACATATGTTATAACCGCCTCTTCTGCTGCAACGAGTACAGTTGCCGCTGGGGGTGGATCGTCAGTGACTTTCAGTTACGAAGCAACCACAGGCCGCGCTGATGGGGTTGCCGGCCTTGGGTGGTCTACTGGCACATGGAATACCAGCACTTGGTCAACGGCGAGAAATGCAACTGGACTTTTACTGCGTACCGTTTCATCTGCACAGTTTGGTGAGGATCTTCTCTTTAATCCTCGATCTCAAGGGTTGTATAAATGGCCTCTCGATATAACCGCAAGAGCAGAGCAGATCTATCAGAATGCAAACAGTGAAGTGATAGCGCCTTCTGAAATCGGGTTTATGTTTGTTGATCCGAATAGACATGTATTTCTACTTGGCACGAATATGAACGCTGCCGGTACGACAGGAGATTTCAATCCGATGCGGGTGATGTTCTCCGATCAGGAGGATGCAGACACATATATAACCACTGCAACCAATCTTGCGGGTGATGTAATTCTGTCTGAGGGTAACAGATTAATTGCTGGTACAAGCACTCGTTTACTCAACCTCATCTTCACTGACAGCGCTCTGTACACTGCAAGAAATATTGGCGATATCGATTTCGTCTATGACTTTCAACTGGCAGGTACATCATGCGGCCTAATCGGCCCGAATGGCTTTGCGGTTGTGGATAGTCGCTGCTACTGGATGAGCAACAATCGACAGTTCTATGTCTATAACGGTGGTGAGCCACAAGTGCTACCATGCACAGTTCAAGATCATATCTTTGACAACATGACAACTGCGCAAATGGAAAAGGTTTATTCTTTTGCAAACAGTGCCTTCTCAGAAATATGGTGGCTCTATCCTCACGATAGCGACGAATGTGATCGTTATGTGATTTACAACTATCTTGAAAACACCTGGAGTATTGGAACCTTCGATAGAACCTGCGGTAATGATCGCGGGGTGTTTGATACACCACAGATGATTAATAGCAGCGGTATCGTGTTCTCACATGAAAATGGCGTTGATAGTGATGGTGCTGCATTTGAAAGCAGTATCACTTCTGGGCCAATGGACATCGATGACGGTGATAGAGTGATGGAACTGCGCCGTATTGTTCCTGATCTGGTGTTGGGTGACGGGGCATCTGTAAACTTTACGGTGAAGCACAAGCGTTATCCCAATGCATCCGAAACGACAGAGACTGCGCGGCAGGTCACAGCGAATACAAGCAAGTTGGATTACCGAGTGCAAGCACGGCAGATGTCTTTGCAGATATCAACCGATGGTGTTGGCGATGACTGGCGGTTGGGTGATCTTCGTATGGATGTAACAGCAGGAGGTTTCCGATGAGCCGTTTTCCAGATGCCGCAACGCAGGATATATTCGGTTGGGCTAGGCGCTTTACCGAAGTGGCGCAAAACGACAGTGACGAGCAAGGAAGAAGGATCAGAATCCTAGACGGGAAGACTGTAAAAGAGTATACTTCAAATGAACGCGACCTGCTGCCAAACGTAGACGTCGGCGCAATTATTTTCAATGAATCAAAGGGCCTTTTTGAAGGCTATGACGGCGATGGATGGAATGAGTTTCATGTGAAACAACCTCCTTCATTCACACTACAACGAACTCTTGGCGGTAGACACTTGTAATGCACGGTATTACTTCACTCGACGGACATAGCAAATCAAGCGGAGATATGAACAAGGCAATGGAGCGGATGTCCATTGTCTTCAAAGGAAGACTATCTCCAGAACAATTAGGTGCAATCAAGCAAGACATACAAAGCACTGTCATGGGCGGCATGTTAGCTGGTGCTGGTGAAGGCGGCGATACCATGATGGCGCATATGTCACCCGATACAATCGGCATGGCGCAGGAGATGGGCATACTGCCGCAAGGTCAGATGAACGAGACAACAGGACTTCCTGCTTTCCAAGGTGATAACCCTGGTGAGGAAGGTGATCCAAACGCACCTGATCCACAAGATGTCGCTGATACTAGTGGAACCTCTGGCCCTGGTGGCCCTAGCGCTTCTGATATGGCTGGTCACACTAATCCAGACATGTATTCCGCATCTACGCAAGCAGAGGCAAAAGAAAGAGCAGCGGCAACTATGGCAGGAATTGAAGCACCTATGAATTATGCTGCTTTAACACCCCATGAAAGGGCCGTAGCTAGAGACTATGGGTTCGACATTGCTGAACTAGCGACCATGACCCCAGCAGCTAGAGCGAGAGAGATAGATAAAAATGTTGCCGCAAGACACGCCAACAATCCCACAGCAGAGCAACTAGACCGACTTGCAAAAACAGAAGCTGGCTTTGCGGCAGCTAATCCAAACATGGCTGCGGCAATGGGTGTTGGTCGCAGTATCGCTGGTTTACTAAGCCCAGCTATCGGAGTAGCCAGCATGGCAGGAAATGTATTTAGTGGTAAAGCGCCTGGGTTCTTAGGTGAACTTGGTAAAGGAATTACCGACTTCGGAAGCGGTATCGCGTCAACGTTGAGTGGTATTGCTGAGTCATTTCCAGGTGATCCAGATACAGATGTACAGGAACCTGGAGGCATGAACGAGGAAGATCCTTTCGTTGCTGATACAGATGAGACAGATACAACACTAGAAGAAAACTTAGGCCCAGACGCAGAGAGGGCAAAGATCCTTGGCATGGGTTACTCCCCTGCTGATGCTTCTCTGATACTCGATAACTTCGGAACTCTCGATACATTCGAGCAACGGTTTACAGGAAGGTTTAACCGCGCTCCTTCTCCAGAAATGCTCACTAGTCCTGATGCCAGATCATTTTTGAATATCCAAAGAGGAAGGCCGGTTGGCATAGGGAGCCTAATGACATGATGAACAACGGTATAATGTCAGTAGCACAGCGGATGCAGAGGCTTGGTCGCGATGGCGATACTATTCTTGCACACATCAATCCCGAAGAAGCAATGAACCTCATGGCAATGGGTGGTAGAGGTAGCATAAACCCTGCAACAGGGCTGCCAGAGTTTGCTCCGGTTGATCCGCTATATTACCTATCTGTCAATCCAGACGTAATGAACGCGGCTAAAGCGGCAACTCGCGCTCAAGGTGTCCAGCCTGGAGAGGATTTCACCGCGGCCATGAATCAATATGCGCAAGCGCATTATGATCAGTTTGGGCAGACTGAAGGCAGGGCAGCAAGTAAAGCCACTGCACCGGAAGCAACCGTTGACACAATACAAAGGTTTGAAGAAGACCCACAAGCGTTTGCAGATTTTTATGGTGGACGTAATCCAACTGTTGCAGCGGCTGTTGGCACAGACCCGCAAGATCTGTTGCGTCACTACTTGCAGTTTGGTGTAGGTGAGACAGACTTTTCTGGAAGTCCTGATGTTGGGAGACTGACTGATCCATCACAAATTGTTGCACCGCCAGAAACATTTGATGCTGCCTATTATGCTGCTAATAATCCAGGCGTGGTGGGTGTGTATGGTACAGCACCAGATCGGTTATACCGACACTTCATCGATTATGGTCAAGCTGAAGGTCGACTAGGTAAAGCTCCTGGTTCAGAAGATGGAGAGGGTAACGGAGCTGGCGGCGGTGACAACACAACTCCAACTTTGGGTAACCCAGTCTTTCCCAATATGGTAGATCTGCCCCAAGAACCAGATGGTCGTTCTTATAGTGCTAGGTCTGTCGGTGATGTATTTATTCCCGCTGATAGATCTGGCATCGAAACAATTAGAGCGGAGGACGCAACACAACGGTTGGCAGATCAGGGAGTTGGTATAAGATTCTACCTCATGGTTCCTGATGAAAGCGGCGTGATGCAGAAACAATATGTACCGCCTGGAACTCCTGGCGCGATTAGAGAGGTTCAAGGTGTATACGGAACATACGGCGGCGAGTTTGATTTTATTCCAAACGAACTTGGAACAATCCCTGCGGAACTGGATGTTGAAGGTATATTGAACAGAGGGTCAAATTGAAGACAGACATTGAAATAAGCACCGCTACTGCTGATGATGTTGTTCCGGTTGCGAAATGTTTAGTAGATAAATTTCACGGCGAGTACGCAGAACAATTCCCGCCGGTAGACGTAAAAAAGACGATAGAGTATATTGGTGATCACTACCACCAAGGCAAAATCTTCATCGCAAAGAAAGATGGAGAGGTCGTAGGAGTAACAATGGCAAAGCCGGTTGCGTTCTGGTTTAGCCATGATAAATATGTAAACGAAGGTGTATTCTACGTTGCACCTTCTGCACGAAGAAGTAGAGCGGCAAAGCTGCTCACCACCGAGTTAAAGGCATATGCTCGCAAGCTGGATCTTCCGTTGATGCTAGGCATTAGCAGCGGAGATCGGGTCAAAGCCAAAGATAGATTTTTTGAAAATCAAGGCTTCAAGCGAATCGGTGGATTGTATCTATGTGCTGCGGAAATACCCAAACAACAGTAGCCTCTCCTGAGATACCGGATTGGTTAGAAAATTATTACAAGAGGCAAGCGGCTGCGAGTGAGGAACTCTATGACGTTGCGCGGGATATATACCGCAATCGGATAGATTACCCTACTTACACAGAACCACGCATACAGCAGTTCACCACAGATCAACTAGGTAGCTTCGATCTCATCCGTGACAATCTTGGCATTGGCGATGCGGCACTGGATGCTGCTACAGCGAGGGCAACTCAGGGCGGCAGAAGTTTCGCTGACATGGGTGGTACAGACTATACCGGTAGCGTAAGCGGAATAGACACCCTCACCTCTAGTCTTCTATCTCCTTATCAAAGCGTGTATGAGGATGCAGTCATAACTTCAACGCTAGAGGACATGCAGGAAGAATATGACCGTCAGGGCTTGGCTCGACAAGGCGCTGCAAACAGGGCTGGCAGCTTTGGTGGTTCCAGACATGGCTTGCAAGATGCATTAGCTGCGGATCGATATACCAGAGCAGTAGGAAATGTAGGATCTCAAATCAGAGACAGGGGCTTCAACACAGCCCTTGGTGCATTCCGCGCAGATCAGGATGCAGCGCTTAGAGAATCAATTGCAGATGAACAAGCGAATAGAGCAGCCGCTGCTATGAACAGAGCAACCTTTCAAGCTGATCAAGGAAGGCAATTATCTTCTGCTCAGATCGCTGCCGGTCTTGGCGCACAACAGCAGCAAATGCTTGGACAGGAAGCAGCCTTGCTACAAGCACAAGGAGCGCAGCAACAGGCACTTGGACAAGCGGGTATGGATCTGGCATATCAGGACTTTCAACAGCAAAGCGCTTACCCTTATTCGCAGCTTGGCTTTTTGCAAAGTGCTATACAACAAGCACCGTTCAATCCAAATGCATTCATCTCGCAAAGCACAACTAGTCCAGGGCCAAGCACCTTTGGACAGATAGCTGGCTTGGGCATCGCGGGGTTAGGCGCTTTGAGCGGTGGCCCAGGTGTGGCCTCAAATATTGCAGGACTTGGATCGCTCTTTTGTTGGGTAGCCCGTGAAGTATACGGCGATGAGAATGTTCGTTGGGTTCTGTTCAGAGATTGGATGCTGAACAACAGTCCACGATGGTTCCGTAAGTTGTATATGGACTACGGCCCAGCTTTCGCAAAATGGTTGCGTAATAAACCCCGCGTGAAAAATGTAATTCGTAAAATGATGGACGCTTGCATTCAGCGTGGAGTAGTGACATGAGCAACGGCACAAGACGCAGTATACAACAAATGCTGTCTGATCTCTATCGTGGATTCAATCAAAACAGGGCCGTGTTTCCAAGAAGAGGAAGAACGATGCCTCGTCAATCTGGCATTAGAACCATTCCTTTTGATGTTGGTTTAGAAGCAGACAATGCTAGAAGCGGTGGTATGTCAGAAAATCAAATACAAGCAATGCTGGCACAGGCTAGAAGACCTGGGTTACCAATATCGCCGACTGTGCTGGCATCTGTACAAAGGCCAATGGTTGAGAACTCCAATAATGTGAATGCTCCTCGTGGCATCGACTCGTTGTCTCGAAAAGAAAAATATAGACGAAGGATTCTTAACGATGGGTTTTTAATTCCGCAAGGAAGTGTTCCTGGTAAAGACGGTAAAAGAGTTCGTGTTGGTCTTCCCAATGTATTATATCCAGACCAAACTGTTCCTTCTGGGCCAAATACACTTGGGCCGGCAACGGCAGACTATTTAGGGTTGCGTCTTATCAACCCTGCGAGTGCTGAGTATGGGGAAATGTCAAATTTATCACCCGCTGAAGCAACTGCCATGAGGCAGCGTAATGAATACGGTACTTCTGACCCAACACCGACAATTCCCGCAGTTGAAGATAAGGAACGTTTAGCTCGTGATGTAAGTTTAATAACAACTGACATGCCTGGTGCAGGAGCAAGCGTTGCCCCTGCCCAAGCCAATAATAATACGGTTTCCGAAGGAAGGCGTGGGCCTCCCATGAGTAGAGTTCCAGTTACTAATGGGTCTTTGCCTTTTGATAAAACGGAAATTGACGCTGGCATGGAGGGGTTTGTATCTCCATCCGATAGCAGAAGACAGGGAACAGTTCCTCTGCCCCGAAGAAGGCCATCTAACAGAGGAGGGCCAGATGCTGTTGGCCCTCCCGTTCCCGCTGTGGAACCAATTCCAAGGCCAATTCCAAAACCACAAATGGATACAGGTAAAGATGCAGAACTCAATGCTGGTATTGATCAAAGGGTTGATGCACCAACGCAAGAAGCAGAAAGCGGAATAGATTTCAACACCAATTTAATGAAGTTAGGTTTACAGATTACCGCTGCGGCATCAAAACCAGGTGCTACCTTTATGGGCAGTTTAGCAACAGGTGCGCTCAATCATTTAAACGCTGAAGAAAAAAGAGAACTCATTAAAGAACAGCGTGAATTTAAAAAAGAACTGATCAAATCCAACCAACGATATGAGTCAGCAGAAGCCAGACTGGAAAGGGCGTCGAGGGAAAAGATCAGCGCTGAAAGAATAAACGTGTTGCAGGAGCAAGTTAAGGCGCGAAGTGAGGAATTGGCAGAAACACGACGCTTCAACAATAAGCGACTTGAACTACAGTTGGAAAAACTTCCAACTAGTGAAGACAAAGAAGCTGAAAGAAATTTGATAAATTCAAAAATAGGCGTGAATGAAGAACTTGCTAAATACCACGAAGCAAAAGCAAGTGGAGTAGGTAACGAATTAGCAAAACAAACAGAGATAACTAAGCGTAGCATTTTCGCTCTCGTTGAAAAAATGATTGATACCGACACTAGGGAGTACCGTAGTGCAAAAGGCGATGAAAGAGCGGCATTATTACAAAGAGATGCTAGAGCAGCGTTGAAAGCAATTGGTCTTGTTGGTAGTGAAATAGAAGAATTTTTACCAGGTGGCGTAACTGATCTATCGGGGGCGGGAAAATCACCTCCACCGCCTGGGAAAACATTAAAATTTAATCCACAAACCGGCAAGATTGAATAATACCGTCAATGCCGCAAATCATTGAAATTCCCGACATCGGAAGCGTTGAGTTTCCAGATGGCATGACGAGAGCGGAAATGGAAGCCGCTATTCGCAGTAACTTTTTTTCTGACTCCACCGCTCAAACTACAACTGAAGTTGCAGAAGGAGAAGATGCTGGTGATTTTTCTAAAGCCATTTCATCGGGCCTTGATCGTATGGGTACTGCTTTCAGTGTTGTTGGTAGTGAGCTTGGTCTAGTCGATCAGGAAGATCTTGCAGCAAGTTTAGTCTCGCAAGAACAGCCCATGTACAGCCCAGAGACAGAAGCCGGTCTGCAAGAAATTATGCAGTCGAAAGGCTTCTTTGAAACTCTTGGCAACTTGATAACAAACCCAATGGCT
>Ga0209232_1001923_pt1 | contig 10786 bp, 6 predicted proteins | sample ETNvirenome_2_60_FD_184066 | JGI IMG/M metagenome (GOLD analysis project Ga0209232, IMG submission 184066) | Marine viral communities from the Pacific Ocean - ETNP_2_60 (SPAdes) (version 2) | ecosystem: Environmental > Aquatic > Marine > Oceanic | place: Pacific Ocean | collected 2013-06-22
AATATTGTTGAGTCTGCTAATAAAGCAATGCAGATCGATATGGATAATATGACTCAGAGTATTGATAAGGCTATGAATTCATTATCAAGTTATACTGATGCCGTTTCAATAACAGAAGGAGTTAGAAATCTAAAGAAAGTTATTAGTGATTCTTCTAAAACTCAATCAAAGTATATGAAAGTGGTAATGGATAAGGTGATGGAGTATAGTGAGAAGAAATTAAATAAAGAGATGACTGCTGCAGTTTCTGCACTACCTGCATGTAAAAGATGGCAAATGCTTGATCTGAAAGATAATATGACTCAGAATATGCTTTCAAGTTTTAATGAGATGACAGGAGATATGAGTGGTCTCATGGAAGGTGTGTTGAATAATATGTTGGGTTTGGAGGATAGTGATGCAGGACCAGGATTAATAACTCAGGCATTAAATGCTGCTTTTAATGATACATCTACAGGAGATGAAAAACCAAAAGCAGTGCCTAGAGTTCCTGTTTGTGTATCCGAAGATGCCATAGCTGCAGTTATATTTGCTAATAGAGATAAGATGGAAGAAACAAATAATAATATAATTGATGGGATGGATGGATTTATAGGTGATATGATGACTGAGTTGTCTACTGCAGGAGGAGCACTTGGAGGTATTACAAGTATGCTTTCTAAGTTGGGAGATATTAAAGGTAATATGACATCTGCATTAAGTTTTGAGAATGTTAAAATGAATGTCTTTCCTTTTGAACTCCCACCTAATCAAGCAGTTTCTGATTACTATCAATTTTGTAGTGGTGGATCAGGGTCAAAAGCAAGTCAATTATTCAGTAAACCAGCTATTATGAAAGCAGTTGATAAGGTTAGGGAATCTATTCCTGGTGAAGTTGTTGAACAGTTTGCTCAACCAACAAAAGCTACTCTTAATGTTGATTTAACAGATAATCCTATAGTAAAGGGAATAAATGAAGTTGGAGAGACTTTAAATGAAGCATTTGATAATGTGTAATAAATAATTGTTATAGAGAACTAAGATATGTCATTCGATCTTTTCGGACCAGCAACTAAATGTGATATTAAGGTTGGATATATTTCAACTGATAGAGGTCTTGTGGAAGGAATTGGTCTCTATGAAGCAAATCAGGAAGCCAAGTTAAATCCTGGTACTCAATTTATTTTTAGAAATAGGGATAAGGTAGAATATCTTAATATTAATGAAGTTAATAAATTAGTTCCAGATGACATGCTTCCAAGCAAGATGTCTGCGAATGATAATTGTAGTGGTATTGTTGGATTAAACTTAGAAGGAGATACAAAGAAAAGTATTGATGATGCATTTAATCTTCCAACTCCTATTGTTGGAGGAACTACTAAAGAAGGCGCTAGTGATGCAAGAGATAAAACATCAGTTGATTTTTATGGTGGTGGTGGAGTAGGAGTTCAAGCAGCTCCAATTATAGGTATTGATGGTTCTATATTAGCAGTGCAAGTCATTCATGGTGGATATGGATATCAATATCCTCCTATTGTGGATATAACTGATGATACAGGGCAAGGATCTGGTGTGGTTGCTAAAGCATATATTAAGACAAGAACATCTGATGATTCAGTTTTAATAGAAGAATTTGATGCAGAAGAAGATTATGAAGAGTATGATTTAGAAACTTGTGCTCCAGAACTTGAAAAAATTGGATATGGTCAAAGATGGGGTCCAGATGGTAAGGATTTAGGAAAATGGGATCCCTCTGTTTATTTTAATAAAACAAAAGATCCTATCCGTTATGAGATTGAGAAATATCAAAAGTTTCTTTTAACTTTAAGAGATGGAACTCGTATTGATGGTAATAGGATTAAGGGTTGGTGGACAACAAGACAAAAACCACCTCTAAGAGTAACATCTGCAGATAAAGTTACAAGAGAAGTTTTTGATGTTTTTCATTGGGCATGGGGTTCAAAACCAGGAACCAATGATGAGATTGACAATCTTTATATAAAATTATTTGGAAGAAGAGGTGAACCATCTGGTCTTGAGTATTGGAAAAATCTACAAGCTAGTGGTCAGAGTCTTGCTCAGATTGAGGAGGGAATGAAACGTCAACCTGAGTGGAAACAGGTGTGTGAAGGTGAATGTAAACCTGTCATGCCAGATGTGACTTATAAATTTGGTAGATATTTTGAATATGATAAAGATAATTTTATGAATAGCTATGCAATATCTCCAGTACCACAATCAAATGTTGTTGCATCCGATAATGCAGGAAAAAGTTATACATTAGAATGGGAAGAGGAATTTCCGTATGAAGGAGATTATATTTTTAATGTTCAGTGTGATAATGAGGCAAGATTATTCATCGATAATGAACCAGTAGATAATTTTCATATAGGAGAGGGTGGTGCAGCAGGAAGTGTCCTATCAAAACCATCTGTGATTAAAAAACATATGGGTGCAGGGATTGCTAAAATTACCATAGATCTTTTAAATCATCAGATCAAAGAGATGAAGAAGATTCAGAAAGATGTAGTTGCTACTTCTGATGAGGTTACTTTTACAGTTAGTACAGCTACTCTTTTTGCAGCTGGTTTTGAAATTGAATCTTTGGGTATTGATATATCTAAAGAATATGGTGATGGTAAAGATATAAAAGAAACAATTACTAAAAAACTTGAATATGGAAGAGTTTATCCAGTAAAATTAAGAAGTAGTAATCAAAGAGCTAGTACCTCTACCACAACAAAAGGTATTGATTTTTCTGGATTAAATGCTGCAAATGATCCAATTAATGTAACTAATAATGGAACTAGACTTGCATTAAAAGATAATCATAAAGATGATGCAAATGCTTCATTTGTTATTACAAATGTATCTGGAGGAACAGCAAAGTTTTCTGCAGATGGTAAAGGTATAGATGTTAAAGGCGATAAAGTTCAGATTACATTAAATTTGAGTTGGAATGACAATCCAAGAACACATGGAGTCGCAGTTACTAGTATTAAGATTGCAGGTAAAACTTGGACTCAATCTGGTAGAAGTGGTAATAAATCCCATACAATAACTTTATCGGGATCATCTACTACAGGTGGGAATAATAGTTCTCGTATTCAATTGAAGACTAAAGGTGAAAAGGTTTTAGTAATGGAAGATTGGACTGATGAGTCTTGGGATGATGTTACATGTTCTGTAAATAATGGAAGATTTTATGGTATAAGTGGTAATACTTGTAATTTTATAGTAGATCCTCCTGCCAAAAAAGCAAATTCCACTGGAAATCAGAAAGGAGAGAGAGTAAATGTATTCAATACCGTTGATTTTATAAACAAAGCAAATAGAAAGTTATGGAAGATTAATCCTGGTTCTGGTAAAAATGGTGATTTTCTTAATCAATTTGGTGTTCTTCCTTTTGATCCTAGTGCAGTTGCTAAGGTTGAGAAAAAATTTAAAAAAACTGTTGAAGTTGCACCTACTGGATCACCTCCTAGTGTAAAATTTGAAGTTGGTGCTGATGGAGTAACTTATTTAAAAGTTATTGGTAATGGAAGAGTAAAGGTTGGGTTACAGTTAAATGTAAATGATAATCCTAGAAGAGCTGGACTTGCTGTAAGGGAAGTAAAAATAAAAGCAGATGATGGTGAGATCTTTATGAAGAGAGAGTGGGTTACAAGAGCTACCGATAGAGGTATTGGAGTTTTTACTGCTGGCAAAAAATATGAAGTAAAGATACTTGGTGGAGTGGGTAGAACACCTATTCCCAATAATGCACAAGATACTATTGGTTTATTGGATAGTCATGGAACTGATTGGAATGCTGATGTAAAAATTACAAGTATTACTCCAGTTTCAACTACTAAACAAATTGATTCAACTGTTCTTGGATATCCAGATTATCCTAATGCATCCACTGATGATTATGCAGGATTTCATGAGATTATTTGGAATAACATTACATTTCCTGAAGATGGAAATTATGCTATTTCAACAATGGTTGATGATAATGTCACTCTTACATTTAGTGGTAAAAGTTCATCGGCTAACGTTAAAGATGTTGTATTAGTTAAAGAAGGATTTAGAATTCGTGGTGATGCGAGAACTGGTAAGGGTAAGTCTGTTGAGATAAAATATTTTAAGTCAGGAACTTATACATTAACTGCAGTTCTTGAGCAAATTCCAGGTAATCCATTAGCAAATGGTAATCCTATGGCACTTGCTGTTGATGTAAAGGCAGCATTTATTAGTGATGAAATTGAAGTTGTTTCTACTCAATCTTGGAATCAAAATCCATTTGGAATTGCGATGACTATTGATGCTCCAATGGCTCCAACACCTAAAGAACCTCCTCAATTACAAGAAGGTAGATGTCCTAATAATCCTATTTGGACTACTAGATCTTCTTCTGCAGAAACTCAAACTTGGTATCCAGTTAGGGTGGATATGTGGAGTAAGTTTATGAATCGTTATGCAATTTCTCCACTTCCTCCTTTGGGATTAAAAGGAACTGATGGTGCAGGAACTGTCTATAGAAATAGTTGGAAAGTAGAACTTCCTTATAAAGGATTTTATGGTGTTAAAGGAACAGTAGATAATTTTGGAAAACTTTTTATTGATGGTGTAGAGGTTCTTGGACCTGATACTGATAAGAAGTTTGATAATTTTAAAATGTCTGCTCCTAAAGCTAAAAAGATATTTTTAGAAAAGAAAACAATCGAAATAAGTATTGAAGTTGAAAATGATAAACAATTTATCTACAACACAATAGATAAGAAAGTTTTTAGTACTGCAGATTGGGCATCAAAGCAAAATACAACAGAAACTACTATTTCTGGTCCGAAGAATGTGGATGTTATATTTAAGGTAAGCACTGCAACTCTTTATGCAAATTCACTTACTATATTTGATGGTAGTGCTCCTTTAATAGATGTTTCTAAAGAGTATGGTGATGGTAAAGATATAAAAGAAACATATACTCGTAATATTGAAGTTGGTAAAGTATATGATGTAAGATTAACTAGTAGCAGTAAAAGAACTGTAGCAGGTGCATCAGGAATTGAATTTACTGGATTAAATGCAGCAAATAATCCCATTAATGTTACAAATAATGGAAAAAGACTTGCATTAAAAGATGGTGATAGCACTGATACTAATGCTTCCTTTACTATTGATAGTGGAGATGTCAAATTCTCTGCTGATGGTAAGAGTTTAGTAGGAACTGGAAGTGTTAAATTTACTCTATCATGGAATGATAATCCAAGAACTGCTGGAGTTGCTGTTCAAAGAATTAAGATAGGAACCACAACGTGGACACAATCTGGTAGGAGTGGTAGTGAGACGCATACTGTTCAGATTGGTGCTTCAAGTGCTGGTGGTAATAATAATTCCAATATTCAATTGAGAAATAAAGGTAAGAATGTTATACAGATGGAAGATTGGACTGATAATGATTGGGCAGATATTATATGTTCTGCTACTGATGGTGAGTTTTATGATTTAAATGGAAGAACTTGTAAGTTTAGAGTTCCTTCTAAGGACAGAACTGAACTAGTATATGGTAAAGGTCTTACTAGTGGATCATCAAAAGGTGGTGTTAGTTATTCTGGACCTCCTTTAGCAACTTATAAAAATGGTTCATTAGGAGCTGTGATTACTCCATCATTTAATGGTGATGAAGATTATATTGCTAATTTTAATGGTAAGACATGGACAATGACATGGAGTGGTGTTAATTTTGAAGAAACGGGAACTTATGATATACAGGCAGAAGCAGATGATGTTTTGCTTGTAAAGGTTGATGGTGTTCAAGTTGCAAAGGCAGAGGTTGGTAAAGGTATAACAAAGACTCAGTTTAATGTTACTGAAGGAAAGAGAACTGTGGAATTGACTTTGACTAATATACAATTAAATGCTCCATTCTCATCTAATCCTACTGTTGCTGGTGTAAAGATTACTAAGAAAACACAAGTGGCAAAAGTTGATCCAAGAACGGGAACAGCACAGGGTAAACCTTGGACAGTTAATCCCGTGGGTGTTTCTGCAATTCTTATTCCACCACCTTGTCCTAAGAAGATAAATGGTGTTGGTATTGTTACTGATGTTATTATTACAGATCCAGGAAATGGATTCCCTCCTCCTGTAACTACTGATGGTGATCCTGATCCTAAAGGTCCACCAGTTATTTTGGAGTTGGTTGAAGTTGTCCCTGAAGATCCTGGTATAAATTATGATGACGATGATCAGGTATGTGTTATAAACACAGAAACTGGTGAAGAAATATGTTTTACTCCTCCTAAAACTCCAACTACAGGAATAGGTCCATTTAAACCTACTATTGACGATGGTGGATCAGGAAAACCTAGTGGATATAGAACATATCCTGAAATAAGAGTAAGAACTAGTACTGGTATTAGTTATAAACCCATACCTATATTAAGACCTGTTATAGATCCTATTGGAGTTGAACCTGATAGATTAATTCAGGTTACTGATCTTCCTGGTTTGAAACAGACTGGATACTATGATGGTAGACCTTACTATGGTGCTGTCTTCTATGAAGATGGTATTAGATATGCTGGATATTATGACACACCAGGTCAGAAAGTTCAGATTTATGATACTCTACAGGAGAGCATCGATGCTGAAGTCACCACACCACCATCTGCGATCCAGAGACAGGGTACTGACATCAATAGCAACAATCCTAGACTTAATATTCCTGGAACTCCCGATAATCTTACTTAATTAAAATGCCTACAGCTAATAATCAAAAACTGAATAGAGGTGATGAAGGTCAAGCCAAACAAAATTTTAGTGCCGTAAGATATGGTACGGATAAGGGATCTATTAAGTTTGGTGTTATTGATAAAAAAGCAGTTGTTACTTCTGGAGTTCAACTTGATACACCTGATGGTCGTCATCAACTTAACTTAGAAATTGATGGTGAAAGAAAAGGGTGGACAAGTTCTACTAGTCCTGGTAATTTTCAGGTAGAATGTGGATCTGATAGGGAAGAGGCAGATGATACTTTAGTATTGAATGCTCTTAATGGAAATATCTGTATTACTGCTCATAATGGTAAGATTAGATTGCAAGGAACTGATATTGAATTAGTTGCGATTGGTGAAGGTGGTGCAAAAGGTCACATTAAATGTAGTGCGACTGAAACCTTTACAGTTCATGAAACCAAGAAGATAATATTAGACTCTAAAGCGTTGACCAAAATCACTTCTACTGGTATTATGAGTTTAGCTTCTAATAGTTGTTTGAAAATCTATTCATCTATAATTAGAGGAGTAACTGATGCCTGTTCTAAGAAAGACTCTAAGATAGGTGGACAAAGATTTCAAAAAGAAAACAATCCATAGGAGGAATAAAAAATGTCTTGGAATTTTGATGATCTAGTAATTGGTGGTCAGTTAAGGGTAGGTACAGGTATTTGTCCACCTATCAAGGAGGGTGATAATAAAATTAACGGGTCTGCTTCTTTGGAAGGACCAGTAGTTATTGGTGAGGGTACTAAGATTAAATTGGGTGCTGTAGGTGGAGATCCTGATGATCCAGATAATACTACAGGTGCAGCACCAGCTAATTTAATGGTGACTAGATGTTATAATGATGATAAAGATTGCTTTACTCCTGCAATTAAATTAGCATTACAAACTATGGGTAATGTTGAGATTAAAGGTGATAAAGGAAAACCTCATACTCTTAAAATTACAAGTGAAGCAGGAAAAGCAATTGATATTAATAAGGGAACTGTTTGGATAGATGACTCAGGTGAGGCAATGTTCAAGACAGGAACAGGTGGTAAGACTTTATCTGCTAGATTTGGAGATGCTGATGATAGACCAAAACCTTTTGATTTAAAACATCCATCTAAGGAAGGGTGGAGACTTAGACATGCTTGTATTGAGGGACCAGAGGTTGGAGTATATTGTAGGGGAAGAGTGAGAAGAGGAAAAGAAATATTTTTACCCAAATACTGGAAAGATTTGGTGCATCTTAATAGTATATCTGTTCAACTTCAACCTATTGGAGCACACCAAGATGTGATTGTAAAAAGATGGGATGATGAAAAGATATATCTTCAAGCTATGGGTGGTATGCCAATTGATTGTTTCTATCATGTATATGCAGAAAGAAAAGATATTAACCCATTAATAGTTGAGTATGAAGGTGAGAGTTGTAATGATTATCCCGATCCTAATCATCACACAATACCTGATGTTGATAGAAATTATAATGATGAAAGATATAGAGGATCTAGAAATACCATAACAATGTGAAGAATATAATTTATATTGAGGAGAATTTTATAACTCCTGATGAGTGTAATAAATTTATAGATCTTTCTAAATCTAATAAAAAAGAACTACCTTATGGATCTCCTTCTAGAGGAGGAGATACTTATTTAACTACTGTGGAGTGGAAAAATCAAGGTGCTTCTTATTATGGTGGGAATGTAGATACTGTGGTTCCATCTTTAGATGAAGATGTGGTGAATAGGGTGAATACTTTATGCAAATCTTTTGATAGTGAAAGTAATTTGGATTATGTGGGAGTAGTAAGGTGGCCTGTTGGTACTTTTATGAAACCCCATACTGACAACAATAATAATCATCCACAAGATATATTTGCTGCTATGCTCTATCTAAATGATGATTTTGATGGAGGATGTACAGTTTTTGAGCATTTAGAAGTCAAACCAGAGGTAGGAAAACTGATTATATTTTCTAATGCACATTATTTACATTATGTGAACAAAGTAGAGGGTGCAGAGAGATTTGTCCTTTCCTTCTGGTATAATAGGTCTTGACAAGGCATCCCATCTACCCTATACTGATGGGATATGCAGGACACTCTATGGAAGAAGAATACTTATCTCGTTGTGTCGTGGACACAGTTAGAAGAACTGTTCACATCTATTCTAACGAGGGGGATAAGAAGACCGTAGAGTGTGATACTCCTGAAGAGTTCATAAGCGTATTAAACTACGTTCGTGAACATGCCCCTGTTGACACTGTATCCTACGTTGATCCTATTTGATTATGATTTATTTTGTTGGTCTTGCGATGATTGTCACCATTTGTTTATTTGTGTACTATCTTGGACTTTATAATCCACATTAAACGATAAATAAGGTGGAGGAAAATATAGAACGATGAAATACCTCATACACACCCAATATTGTTGGTATGATACTACTGACGGTGAAAAAATTGTTTGTATGTATTTTATTCAGAATGTCCCTTTCACCTTTGATGAATTACCTGAAGTTGCTAAGGATGATTCAGAAATAGTTTCTCTTGCTAATGGGCAAAAGAGATGGAATGAAGAAGATCTTTATAGGGCATACTCTTATTTAATGGAAGAAGAGTGTAATCCTATGTTATTTGAGTTAGAGTTAGAGAATCCTGAATTAGTACCTATTGATTAGAGGGGTTTTTGTGATGATAAATAATCCATAACAAGAACTATAGTTGAGTAAGATGGGTCTTTCCAGATTAGATAATTTTTTAAAATCGACGAGAGGGAACATTCTCTATGTGAATCCAAATGATTTGGATGCAACAGATAGTATAGAGAATCAAGGTAACTCATTAACTCGCCCTTTTAAAACAATTCAACGTGCTTTAGTAGAAGCATCAAGGTTTTCATACCAGAAAGGATTAGATAACGATAGATTTGGTAAAACGACTGTATTAATATATCCTGGCGACCATACTGTAGATAATAGACCTGGTTGGATCCCTGATGGATCAGATAATTATAGACTTAGAAGTGGTTCAACATCTGATAATTTCCCACCATTTGATTTAACCTCTAATTTTGATTTAGATTCACCTAATAATGAACTTTATAAGTTGAATAGTATTCATGGTGGTGTTATTCTTCCTCGTGGTACTTCTCTTGTTGGTTTAGATTTAAGAAAGACAAAGATCAGACCAAAGTATGTTCCTGATCCAGAGAATGATAATATTGAAAGATCTTGCTTATTCAGAGTTACTGGTGGATGTTACCTTTGGCAGTTCTCTATGTTTGATGGAGATCCTAATGGTAAGGTATTTAAGGATTATACTTCTAATGAAGTTGTTCCCAACTTCTCTCACCATAAACTATCTTGTTTTGAATATGCTGATGGTGTTAATGAAGTAAAAATTAATGATGAGTTTATAACAAACTATACAACAGATAGAACTGACCTTACCATGTATTATGAGAAGGTTGGTCTTGCATATGGACAATCTTCTGGTCGTGCTATTGAACCAGATTATCCATCCACCTCTATTGATATTCAGACTAAGATTGATGAATATAGAATTGTTGGTTCTACAGGAGCTTCTGTAGGAATTACCAGCATTTTTGCAGGAGATGGAACAACTACTTCTACTACTGTTACTGTTACTCTTGAGAGTGCAATTACTGGATTAGATGTAGATACTCCATTTGTTGTTGATGGTATTTCTGCTGCTGGATATGATGGTAAGTTTGTTGTATCTGAAAGACCTAGTTCTACACAAGTAAAGTATCAGGTTCAGAACTCACCTACTACAGCAAATCCTTCTGCAACAGGATCTACATTAACTCTTTCATCCGATACAGTTACATCATCATCACCTTATATCTTTAACTGTTCTCTAAGATCAGTTTATGGTATGTGTGGTATGATTGCTGATGGTAAGAAAGCAACTGGATTTAAGTCTATGGTTGTTGCTCAGTTTACTGGTATTGGACTACAGAAAGATAATAATGCGTTTGTACGATTTAATACTGATGATATTCCATCTGGTAATTATGATACGTCTTTAACGGT
>Ga0209232_1001924_pt1 | contig 10769 bp, 10 predicted proteins | sample ETNvirenome_2_60_FD_184066 | JGI IMG/M metagenome (GOLD analysis project Ga0209232, IMG submission 184066) | Marine viral communities from the Pacific Ocean - ETNP_2_60 (SPAdes) (version 2) | ecosystem: Environmental > Aquatic > Marine > Oceanic | place: Pacific Ocean | collected 2013-06-22
TAAATTAGATAAAGAGGAAGCCGTCACAGAAAAATTAGACGGTCAAAACATAATGATTTCATGTATAAATGGAAAAGCTGTTGCTGCAAGAAATAAAGGTGATTTAAAAAGAGGTGGTATGGATTTAAAAGGTGTCCAGGCAAAGTTTGCTAATCATATACCAAGTGTTAGAGATGCTTTTGTATTTTCAATGAAGGACATTGCATCCTCAGTAGAAAAGATGTCAGAAAAAGATAGTTTAGCACTTTTTAATAACGGTAAAAACTGGGCAAATATAGAAATTATTTATCCAGAAAATAAAAATGTTATAGATTATGATGGAGGTGCAACAATAGTATTTCACGGTATATTAAAATACAATGAAGCTTGGATACCTTCAGGTGAAGTAAGGTCAGGTGGCAAAAGGCTGTCAGATATTATAAACAAAGTCAATAAAAAAATAAAAACAAAATTTGCTTTTAAAGGACCAAATGTATTAAAACTTTTTAAAGTAAAAGACTATACAAAAATGAAGGCAAAATATATCGGCTCTTTGACTGAGTTGCAGAATATATATAGATTAAAGGATAGCGATGAGCTATCGTTATATCATCAACACTTTTGGTTAGAATACATATTAAACGGCGCAAATTCATCGGATTATTCAAATATTCCAGACAATGTTTTATACCCGCTTATGAAAAGATGGGCATTTTATGATAAGAGTTACAAAATGACAGAAATTAATAAGCTAAAAAAAGAATATCCAGAATTTGTTGATTGGGTAAAGACAACTGAAAAACTTGATCATAAGAAAATAGCAAAAAATAATATGAAACCATTTGAAGAAATATTCTTTGGTGTAGGCGCAGAAATATTGGCAAATGCTAGTAATTTTTTAAGTGTAAGTCCAGATAAAACTTCAAAAAAATTAGTTGACGATCTTAATAAAGCTGCAAAGGCTTTAAGTTCCAAAAAAGACTTTTCAAATATAGACAAACTAAAAGTTCAATTGCAAAGATTACAAGCAATGCCAGACTTATCTAAAGCTGCCCCTTCTGAAGGATTAGTTTTTAAATATAACGGAAAAGTTTTTAAATTTACAGGGTTTTTTGCACCAATTAATCAAATACTTGGACTAGAAAAGTTTAGTAGATAATAATGAATAAGTTATTAAAAGAAACATCATCAAACACGACATCTTATAAAGCAGATGGAGGTGAGCCAGATACAGGATGGACACCTGGTGGAATAACAAGAGTTCTCGGTTTAGATTCCGGAAAACCTGAGCCCTGGTACGATCAATTAGAATTTGAACAAGTAGATTTCCCAATTGCAGATCATATTTACGGATCTAAAAAAGAAGATATAAAATATAATATCTTTGTTCAGAAAAAAGCTCCAGTTGGAAGCATGAAAGCAACATTAAAAGACTTAGAAGTAGAAATAGAAGAGCTGACAAAGACGACTAAAGATCTATATACTGCAACAATGAAATAAGGAGTAGTTATGGCCTATAGTAAAGAGGCAGAAAGACAAAATAAAGTCTTAGGTGACTTATTAACCGGAAAAGAACCAGAAAAGAGAATTTTTGTCGGTTATCAGGGAGAAAAATCAACAGAAAAACAGAAAGATGTTGAAAGTCACTTAACAAAGATAATGAAAGAAGTCAGAATGCCGTGGTTTTGTCCTAAATGTAAACGTGTAATGAAAAAGCGACTAGATAATAAAATGTGGAGGCTTTTTCAGCACTGTTTTGAGTGTCAGGTCGAAGAAGAGCACGAAATGCGCGTAAATGGAACATTTGAAGCTTATGAAAAGACAAAAGTAATACAAAATAAGATTTCTGCACTGTCAAATAACATAGATGAGCTAAAAGAATGGTTAAAAGAAGAAAAAACTGAATATGTTGAACCAGTAAACGTAGATACAGGATTTGTGCACGTAGAAAAGTTTGAAAAAACAGAAGAAATGTTGCAAGAAGGTAAAGATGCAGTAAAAATGCTCGAAAATAAGAAAAAAGAATTTGAAAAATTACTCGAAGATGTAAAAAATGGCAACAAGTAAGCAAATAAAAGATCAGCTTAGAGAAGAATATGTAAAATGTGCTCTGGATCCAGTGTATTTTATGAGAGAGTACTGTTATATTCAGCATCCTGTTAAGGGCAAGATGAAATTTGACTTATATCAGTTCCAAGAAAGAACATTAAGAGATTTTAAAGATCATGACTATAATATTATATTAAAAGCAAGACAATTAGGCATATCAACACTCACAGCAGGGTATTCTCTGTGGCTAATGAACTTTCATGCAGACAAAAATATACTTGTTATTGCAACAAAGCAAGAAGTTGCAAAAAATCTTGTTACCAAAGTTAGAGTTATGCATAAAATGATGCCAGATTGGTTAAAGCAAGGCTGTGTTGAGGATAATAAACTATCTTTACGTTATAAGAACGGTTCACAGATAAAAGCAATATCATCTACAGGTGATGCAGGTCGTTCTGAAGCGTTATCACTATTAGTTATGGATGAAGCAGCATTTATTGCAAATATAGATGAGATATGGGGCGCATCACAACAGACATTGGCAACTGGAGGTAAATGTATTGCATTATCAACACCAAACGGAATGGGAAATTGGTTTCATCAGACATGGACAGGTGCAGAAGAAGGCACAAATAAATTTAATTTTATAAAATTACACTGGACAGTACATCCTGATAGAGGTGATACTTGGAGAGATGATCAAGATAAATTATTAGGACCAGAGATGGCAGCACAAGAATGTGATTGCGACTTTATAAGCTCTGGTCAGTCTGTAATACCTGCAAATATCATAAAAGAATATCAAGACTCAATTAAAATACAACCAATAGAAAAAAGATATTCAGATGCTATGTGGGTATGGTCACAACCAAAACAAAATAAAAAATACATAATATCTGCAGACGTAGCTAGAGGCGACGGATCAGACTTTTCTGCATTTCATGTAATTGACATTGAAGAATTAGAACAAGTAGCAGAATTTAAGGCAAAAGTTGACACTACAAGATATGCAAACATATTGATGTCTGTAGGTACAGAATATAATGACGCAATACTAGTTGTTGAGAATAATAATGTAGGCTGGGCGGTGTTACAAGTGCTGCTTGATAGAGAATATAGAAATCTGTTTTGGCAAAAACGTGACATGAAGTATATAGACGCAAAATCACAACATACAAATAGATACAGAAGAGAAGAAAAGAATCAAATTCCAGGATTTACAACTAGTATGAAAAGTAGGCCATTAATAATTGATAAGCTGTCTAAATTTATAAGAGAAAAAGAAATAAAAATAAATTCAATTAGACTTATCGATGAATTATATGTTTTTATATTTAATAATGGGAGAGCGGAAGCTTTAAAAGGATATAACGATGACTTAGTCATGAGTTTAGCTATAGGCCTTTGGATTAGAGAAACTAGTTTACGTCTTCATGAAGAAAATATGAGGATGACAAGAGAAACAATGACAAAAATAGGGTCAAGCTCTGGTGTTTACACAGTAGAAGAAGAAAATGATTACGGATGGAAGCATCACGTAAAAGATGGTAAAGAATCACTAACTTGGTTAATAGGCAAGTAATATGGCACAACAAGACACATTTTATGATAGAATAAGAAGATTATTCTCAACAGGCGTTGTAGTAAGAAACGTTGGTGGCAAAAAACTAAAAGTAATTGATACAGATGAAATACAGGCTGGATCAAAAACATTAATGGACAGGTACCAGCGACTTCATTCTAGCCAACATGGTCACGGATCATACCACGGTTATAGTGGAGAATTAGCAAAAGCACAAAGAATGGCATTGTTTAGAGACTATGAAGCAATGGATGATGATCCGATAATATCTTCTGCATTAGACGTATATGCAGATGAATCTACGATGAAGTCAGAATACGGAAATGTTTTAGAAATTAAAGCAAATAATCCGCAGATACATGAAATACTTCATAATTTATTTTACGATATATTAAATATAGAATTTAATCTATGGCCGTGGATTCGTAATATGTGTAAGTATGGTGATTTCTTTTTAAACTTAGATATAAAAGAAAAATTTGGCATTATAAATGTTCAGCCATTATCTACATATGATGTATCAAGAGTTGAAGACTTCGATCCTGATAATCCTTATGATGTAAAATTTGTATTGGATGCAACAGATCCAAGAAATATGCCGCAGAACGCAAGTCGTAATGAACTACAAAATTTTCAAATAGCACATTTTAGGTTGCTATCAGACTCTAATTACATACCTTACGGTAAGTCAATGATTGAAGGTGGAAGAAGAGTTTGGAAACAGTTAAGTCTTATGGAAGATGCCATGTTAATTCACAGGATTATGCGTGCACCAGAAAAAAGAATTTTTAAAATAGATATTGGTAATTTACCTCCTAACGAAGTCGATACATATATGAAAAGAATTATTGACAAGTCTAAAAAGGCGCCAGTTGTTGATGAGAAATCAGGTGACTATAATTTAAAATATAATATGCAAAACCTAACAGAAGACTTTTATTTACCTGTTAGGGGTGGCGACAGTGGAACGTCAATTGAATCACTTCCTGGATTAACTTATGAGGCAACTGAAGATATCGAATATTTAAAAAATAAAATGTTGTCTGCTTTAAAAATTCCTAAAGCATTCTTGGGATTTGAAGAAAATGTTGGAAGCAAAGCAACACTAGCAGCAGAAGACGTTAGGTTTGCAAGGACAATTGAAAGAATACAACGAATTGTAATTAGTGAGCTGACAAAAATTGCAGTTGTTCACTTATATTCTCAAGGATACACAGACTCAGCTTTGGTTGATTTTGACTTAATACTTACTAGTCCTTCTACAATATATGAGCAAGAAAGATTAGACCTTTGGGAAAAGAAAAATTCTATAGCAAGAGATATGAAAGAACAGTCTCTAGTATCACAGCAATGGATATATGACAATATATTTAATTTTACAGATGCAGATACTAAGAAGATAGGCAAAGAAGTCATAGAAGACTTTAAGCAAAAATTTAGACATTCACAGATTGAAATGGAAGGTAATGATCCTGTTCAATCAAAGCAGACAGTTGGTACGCCTTATGATCTAGCGACTGCAGGTGAAGAAGATGCTGGTGGAGATGGTGACACAGCTGCAGGATCTATGTTTGGTGAAGATGAAACAATAGCATCAAAAGAAGATAGAGACACACTTGGTGTAAGAGATGCATTAGGAAAACATGACTATAAGCACGCAATGAAAAGAGATGATAATCCTACAAAGCATACTTTTAGAAAGAGTCCTCTTGCGCTATCACACTACGATGCTTTTAAAAAGAATTTAACAAATAAAGAGACAAAAATATTAAAAGAAATTGAAGATATAGATGACACAATAAACGGAACTAAGAATAAAACTTAATTTCTGTATATTTATTTATGAACTCATTATATGCTTAGCTAAGGGTAATTATGAAACATTCGAAATATAAAAATAGTGGTTTATTATTTGAACTGCTGACAAGACAAATAACTGTAGATGCGCTTAATAATAAGCCGAATTCAAAAGCAACGGCACTTATTAAAAAGCATTTTAATAAAAACTCTCAGCTATTTAAAGAAGCACAAATTTTTACAATACTACAACAAACAAAGATTGTTAATCAAGAAAAAGCAAAACACTTAATTGAGACAACAATAAAATCATATAACAAATCAATAAATCAAAAGGTTTTAAGAAAAGAAAAATTTAATTTAATAAAATCTATAAAAGAAAGTTTTGTTATTTCTGATTTTTTTAAGTCAAGAGTTCCAAATTATAAATTATTAGCTTCTATATACAATGTAATATCTGAAGATTATACAAATCCTGTAAGATCATCAAAAAGTTACTATACAGTATTAGAGCATATTTCTTCAAAAGTTATTAAAAAAGAAGATGCTGTTTTGTCTGAATTAAAAAAGCAAAATAAAGATTTAAGAACTCTTGCATATACAATACTTGTAGAAAAATTTAATAAAAAATATAAGTCGTTATCAAAAGCGCAAAAAGCTGTTTTAAGAGAATACATAAACAGCGTTTCAAATACGACAGCACTCAAAGATTATTTGCAGTCACAATTTAAAAGTGTTTTACTAGAGCTTAAAAAGACCTACAATAGTATTGATAACAAGATAATGAAAATAAAAATTACAGAGTGTGTTAAACTTTTAAGCGAAACAAAAATTGCAACACCAACTAATGCGCATGTTTTAAAACTAATGCGATTTCATCAACTATTATCTGAGATAAAGAAAGCTAATGTCAAATAAGTATAAAGCGCTAGCAGAATTTATCAAAGAGCTGATAAGAAAAGAAATAGCAGAGGCCAGTGTTACAGGTAATATTGACGGAGGAGCTGGACCACCAAAAACACCTTACGCATTCAGAAATCCAAAAGATGATGACAAAGATGATGATGATCTAAAACTTTCTAAAGGTATGAAGATTGCAGAAAATTATTATCAATGGAAGACTGATGATACTATGTCAACAAAGCAAAAGCTAGGTCAATCTATGAGGGAGATAAGAGATAGAATGACTGAGATAGAAAAGCTTGTTAAGTACCATTCTAAATTAAAGAAAGAAATGAAATTTGAGTCCAATGATTATTGGAAAAACACAACAAAAGCACTTAATAAGATTTCAGAAAAATTAGTTAGACTTTCAACAAAAATTAAGGATTTAATATAATGGAAAGAACTTTATTAGTTGACACTATCCCTTTTGATGTGTCTAGAGAAAAAATAAATGAGTCCATAAGCAACAATGGTGGAAGACTAGTTGTGAGTGGTGTTTTGCAAAGAGCAGAATCTAAAAACCAAAATGGAAGAGTTTATCCAAAAGAAGTATTAGTTCGTGAAGCTAAAAAGTACGCACAAGAATTTATAAAAGAAAGAAGGGCAATGGGCGAATTAGACCATCCAGACTCTTCTGTTGTTAATTTACAGAACGTTTCTCATAATATATTAGAAATGAGTTGGAAAGGAAATGATCTAGTTGGTACAGTTGAAGTCTTATCAACACCAGCAGGTAATATATTAAGAGAATTATTTAAAAGTGGAATTAAATTAGGTATTAGCTCTAGAGGCTTAGGTTCTATTAAGAATGAAGCACAAGGTGACGAAGTACAAGATGACTTTGAGTTAATAGGTTTTGATTTTGTTAGTAACCCATCAACACACGGCGCTTTTCTTAGACCAGTTAACGAATCAGTTGACAAATCACAAAAATTAAATAAATGGGTTGGTGTTGAAAAAGCCATAAGAAATATTTTAACAGGAGAGTAGTAATGGCAAAATTAAAAGATTTATTTAAAGAAGAGATAGGTGGAGTTATTTCACGTAACCCATTTGAAAATTTAGATATGACTTCTAAAAATCAAGATCTTACAAATATCGTAAGTAAGATTATGAATAAAAAACAGCAGAACTTAATGACAAAAGAAGAGTTGTCTTCTGCAGTTAGCAATTACAGTTCTTATGGAAACTCAATATACGGAAAGCACAATATAGCAGAAATTGCAAAAACATTTGTAAAAATAGCAGAGGCATCTCAAAAGCATGTTGTAGATGAGACTGCTGACTGGTTTGATAAAGTCACAGTTCAAAGAAATATGAAAGACTTAAAATCTCATGCAGGCCAATTTAATAAAATAGCAACAGAAGCAAAAGCATTGCAAGATAGGATGTCTGCTTTGTACGAAGATATGGGTAATATCTTAAACAGATATTTTGAAATTAAAGAACTCAATGAGTCTAAACTAAAGGAATTTAAAATGATTAAATTAAAAGATATGTTAAATGAAGATAGAACTCCAGATGCATTAAGAAAAGTAAAAATGAACGCTAAAGAAATTAGTCAAGGTGCTAAGGCATTAGTAAAAGCTGCAAATCAAAACAGCGATAAAGATATGATGGATGAAGTATTAGGTATTATATACTTTGCAGAAGAAATTAAAAAGATCATGAAAGATAAAAAGTCATATCAGCAAGCTACACAAAACAGATAAATTAGAAAAAGAGGACTAGATGTCAATCTATGTAAAGGTTAAAGATAATAAGTTAGAATTCGCTTTAAAGAAATTCAAAAAGAAAGTTAAAGAATCAGGTATCTTACACGAGATACAACAAAGACAGTTCTATGAAAAACCCTCAGCTATAAAACGTGATAAAAACGCGAAAGCAAGGCTTCGCGCACAAATACGTTCAAAAAAAGCTGAACTTTAATTTTTTTATACCATACTTATATAAAAATATAATGCACCTACGTTCGTTAGGTGTTCCCGAATAATCGAATCTGATTATAGTTCCAAATAACTATATAACTCTCTTAGAGGAGAATCCGAATGGATAAATTATTAAAAGAAGCGATTGCTGACGCAAAAGCAGTACGTGAGACTGCATTAGCAAACGCTAAAATAGCCCTCGAAGAGGCCTTTACTCCACATCTGAAATCAATGCTTTCTAGAAAGCTACAAGCTGAAATGGAAAGCGAAGATGAGGATTCACATGATGAAGGGTATCATGGCGAAGATGAAGAGCTAGAAGAAGAAATGGACTCATCCGAAATCGGTGCTTCTGATAATAAAGAACCTGAGCCTGAAGCTGCTGAAGCAGACGCTCAAGGTCCTGAAGACGAAGGCGCTCCAGTAGAAGCTGGAATGGAAGACGAAGACATGGAAGAAACCGAACAGCCTATGGGTGAAAACCAAGAAATGGGCACGGAAGATGAAGAAATGGAAGACGCTCCTGATCAACCTATGGGCGAAAACATGAACGACGAAATGGAAGACGAAGACATGGAAGAAGGATATGCCAATAGTGAAGATGAAGATCTAGAAGAAGTTCTTAGACAGCTAGAAGCTGAAATGTCTGATGAAGATGAAGAAGCACATGCTGAAGCAATGCACGACGAAGAAGACGAAGTACCTGCTGAAGCTATGCATGACGAAATGGAAGACGAAGACATGGAAGCACCTATGCATGACGAAGAAGAAATAGATCTTGATGAAATCATTAAGGCACTTTCTGAAGAAGAAGCTCATGATGAAGACGAAGTTGAGGAAGAAGAAGCTCATGATGAAGAAGACAGTGTTGAAGAACAACTTAAAGAGTATAAGAAAACAGTTCAGTACTTAAGAAGCAAACTTTCCGAAGTAAATCTACTTAATGCTAAACTTCTCTATACTAACAAGTTATTCAGAAGCAGAAACGTATCTGAAGCTCAAAAAATGAAAGTTATCGAACAGTTTGACAGAACTACTTCTGTACGTGAAGTTAAACTTGTTTATAGCACATTTGCAGAGTCAATGAAGCGTAAGCCTGTTAACGAATCAGCTCGTAGAAAGAGTCAAGCTTCCAAGCCAATAACTTCTACTCAGTCAAAGAAACCAATCATCGGTGAAAGTACGGACTTCAAAAGCCGTATGAAGAAATTAGCTAACATTATTTAATTGGAGAAACCTAATGTCATTTAACAATGAACTAAAAGACGTAATGGGCGGATACAATCCTCATAATGTGCTTCTTGATTCCTCTCGTAAATTGGTTGAAAAGTGGGAACCCACAGGCCTTTTAGAAGGAATTGAGAAAGAATCTGATGTAGCCGGGATGGCTGTATTGCTTGAAAACCAAGCAAAGCAGTTAATCGATGAGGCTTCTCAGGTCGGAACTTCAGCAAATCAAGAACAATGGAGTGGTGTTGCACTACCTCTAGTTCGTAGAATTTTTGCTGAATTATCTGCACAGGAATTTGTTTCTGTACAACCTATGAACCTACCGTCTGGTCTAATTTTCTATTTAGACTTCAAGTATGGTTCAACACAAAACAGTGGATTATTGCACGCTAAAGATAGCGATCTTTATGGTAATACATCCTCTTCTGGCGATCCTTCCGGTGGCCTTTACGGTGCTGGAAAATGGGGTTATTCTGTTAACGATACCAAAACTTCTGGTGTAACTTTTGCTACAGGATCTGTTTCTGTTGCTGACATCAGAGGCGATGCTAACTTATCAGCTTCTCAAGCTGCTGGTAGCTTAGTAAAAGTATTGTTGTCAGGTTCTGCTGCACTTACAAACCCAGATCTTGAAGGTGTTAAATCCTTTGCAATCTCTGGTTCAGGTACAGCTGAATTAACAGCATTCTACCCTGCATTTACATCATATGATGAATCAGTTGACGTTATATCATTTATCGTTGATCCAGCTGCAGCTATTGTTCCTGGAACTATCGACGTTAACTATGGTAAACAACCAGCTGATACAACACGTGGTGACTTCGAAACCACATTTGCTTCAGAAGGATCTAATCCTGAAGAATCTAATGCTGGTATTCCTGAAGTTGACATCCAGATGCGTTCAGTCGCAATCACTGCTAAGACTCGTAAGTTGAAAGCTGTATGGACTCCTGAGCTTGCTCAAGATCTTAACGCTTATCACGCTGTCGATGCTGAAGCAGAATTGACTGCTATGCTTTCTGAGTATGTTACTATGGAAGTTGACATGGAAATCATTGACATGTTAAAACTAAACGCATCTGCAAAGACCGAATACTGGTCAGCTGAGATGGGTTTTGAGTGGAATGGTTCTGCTTTTGCACAAACTTCCGCTAATGTAGCTGCTTACACAAAAGGTGAGTGGTTCCAAACTCTTGGTAACAAGATACAGTCAGTATCTAACGCAATCCATAAGAAAACTCTACGTGGTGGAGCTAACT
>Ga0209232_1001926_pt1 | contig 10767 bp, 20 predicted proteins | sample ETNvirenome_2_60_FD_184066 | JGI IMG/M metagenome (GOLD analysis project Ga0209232, IMG submission 184066) | Marine viral communities from the Pacific Ocean - ETNP_2_60 (SPAdes) (version 2) | ecosystem: Environmental > Aquatic > Marine > Oceanic | place: Pacific Ocean | collected 2013-06-22
ATTTATGATGGGCGCGAAAGTATAATAGACTTCAAACAAAGTAACAAGCCTAAAAGAAGAGAGTGGATTACAGATTATTTCTTGCAACTAGCGGCATACGCCATGGCTCATAACTATGTTTATGGTACAAATATACAGTCTGGAGTGGTTCTAATGTGCACTAAAGATAATTACTTTCAGAAGTTTGAAGTAAAAGACAAGGAATTTCAACGTTTTTCATGGGAATGGCTACGAAGAGTGGATAAATTTAAAAATGTATAATACTTTTTACCAGGATTTTTTAAAAATGATTTTTAAAATTTGTTACAAAGAGGGGTTACAAGGTTACAATTGACTATTAGTGTTGATTTTATTGACTTTATTGTGGTTACAATTGGGTTACATTGAGGTTACATAAGGTTACAATTCCCAACGCGAGAGTCATTTTTTTACAGATTTTATTTTAATAAAAATCCTGTAAAAAACTATTATAGAAACTATGAGAAAATTAAAGAAAAGCAAATTCAAACATGTAGTAATAAACAAGAAACGTTATTACTTTTACAAAATTACATGGGCCGATATCACAGGAGATTCAGGGCACGCAACAGCACATGAGTTCAGTGGATTCATGCCATCAATAATGGTTACTCATGCGTATGTGTATGAGAAAGATAGAAAGAATGTAAGAACGTTTGCTAGTTATGAAACTAAAGATGAATTATTCTCCGACAGGAATGTCTTCCCCGTCGGTTGCATTCTTAAGATGGAGAGAGTTTTGATCTGATGGATCATTATTTTTTACTACAGATCCTCGGTGCTTTTCTTTTACTTTGTTCTTCAACTCTTCTACTTCAATACCTTCTAGGATTGGTGAGTAGTCCTCCATTATCTGTTTCATTCTTGATTCTAATTCTTCTGTTGTTAGGTCTTCTAGCTTACCTGTTCGTATTATCTTTTGCTCAATATACAAACCCGCAGCTTTACCTCGTGCAACTTCAGCATTAACCGCAGCTGACCAAGCTTTCTTTACTCTAGCCTCATCTCTTAATTTAGCTAACTCTGATATGTGACTACCAAAAGTTACATCATATTTTTTCTGTAATTCTTCTCTGAGTTCACCTATGTATTTAACAACAAGTGGATATTTTTTTGGATTCTGTAATATACTTGCGTGTTGACGTGCTGAGTCTTTTGAATAACCCGCATCGATAGCACATTGTGTTGCAGTCTTTCTGCCTTCTTCACTAACTAATAAGTTTGCAAATTTAATCTGCTGTTCCGTCAGCTTCTTCGGTAGTCCCATTTTGCTCCTCTTCAAATCCTTCCTGTAATAATTCTGATACAGATTTTTCTTTATTAAATATCTCGTTCCAACGTTGACGATATGTCTCATTAGAAACCCTTGATTTACCGTCCCATTGTCTTCCTTTTTCTTTTGACATAGTATTGATTTTTTAACATAACTTGATATATTAATCAATGATTGTCGTGTTTTGGTATTTGTTCGCGATAATCATCTTTTTTGTTTGTTGCCTGGCGTTGGCTTACGACACGGTCTTTGGTTCGTCTTTGTACCGCAGGATACTGAGCGCCAGGTTATAAAGTTATGAATGGAATATTATTAAGACAAGTGTTGGATAAAATGTTGAAGGGTGAAGCAACCAAGAATGCGCGTGTTCAAGTTGCTCTACCTAATGGTCAATATTATGACATTGAGTCTTTACAATTATTACAAAATCAATTAATAGGTGCGAGAGAATCACACCGACTCGTCTTTACAGTTAAAACAGAAACTTGGAATATGGGTAAAGTTTTGAAGAAGATTGACTAGCTTGTCATAGTGAAATCTGAAACAAAATTTTATCATGAAGTTAAAAGAAAAATTAATAAAATATCTTGGATTAGAATTGAAAACCTTAGCGTTCCTGGTACTCCCGATCTATTGGGTTATAATAATTCTGGTCACTTTTTCACTGTAGAACTCAAGTATACAAAAACTAACATAGTATCATTTTCTCCACACCAAATAGCCTTCCATGTGAAGCATCCTAAGAATACTTTTATCATGGTTTATGATGCCTCTCTTAAGGTTCCAAAACTTTATGAGGGAAAAAATATAAGGGAGCTTGATGCTTGTGGCTTGACGCCTGCACCATGGGGACCAGCTACATGCGCCGTGGGTTACGACGCTTGTTGCTTGTTGCTTGAGGCTTTATAGTCTGAGGCATTATACCGCGCGACATTTTGTCGCAGCTTGTGCCTCGGAGCTTGAGCCCTGTATCCATTGTCATATGCCCAGGCTTCATGAATCTTCATTGCCAGAGCTGCTTGACGCTGGTCCCAGTGCTTGTTGCTTCTCTTCTTCATTGCTTCCTCCTTCCTGCTTGTTGCTTGCTGCTTGACGCTTGAGCTTTGCTTCAAGTTCTTTTCTAATCTTTTCCAGTTCTTTGTAGTACTTCGGATGGTGCCAGACCATTAGTTTTTACCTTTGTTATACCCAGGGCCCGCAGCTGGCTGCTTGACAGCGTGCGCCCTTTGTTAATATTTAAAAATGATTCAGGCCGCATAAGATGCCCGCAGCTGGATCTATACATAAAAGTGTATTTTGTTTTTTTCATTAGTGTTTACCATATGCGATGTTATGGACGCTGCTGTCCCAGCACGCTCTACAGTCTTTGCACTCATTATTTTGATCAGGGGCTGGACACGTTCTACCAGAACCAGACACAACCGTTGACGTGTTTGGCCAGCTGTTAGCTGCAGCCTGGTCTACCATTGGCATACTGAACCTGATAACCAGATTTGCAGGTTTATCTTTTAAATATTTTTTTACCCAGGCTTCCCGTGTAGGCATCCAGTGCTTAACACCAGGTGACAGCTCACACACTTCAAAGATCTTCATCAAGTGGTCCAGGTCCTGTACGTCGCCGCTGTCGTGCCATCTAAAATATTTAGATTTTTTTGAATTGATCAATTGTGCCATTGCATCGACCCAGCTCGCGCTCTTCGTTGCTTCCAGTCTTCTGTATTGTGCAGCCTGAACTACTTCAAAGACGTAGCAGCCCTTCAATGCATAACAGCCGTAGCAGGTGCTGCCTTCAATGTCTCTAAGCTTCTTACCAGTTTTGCACTCTTTGGCTGGTAACCCGTAGGCCCATCCAGGCATCTTTGACGGTTTACTTAGACCGCCTACTATTTTTAATGCTTCATTTGTTTTCATTGTTTTGCCTTTCATAAAATTTATTAAAAGCTTTTTCTGTAACAGCTGGAAAAATTTCTTCCGCAAGTTTTCTCCCAAAATTCATTTCTTCTCTGCTGCCATGGTCAATTAAAAATGCCCAGATCTCATTTGTTGGTCCAGCCCATCTTTTTTGAAATTCTTTTAGAGTGTATTTTTTTTCTCCAAAGTAATCACTTAATTTAATTGTTTTTTCTTCGTTCATGTTTTCCTTTCTGTAAAAATTAAAAACAATATTTTAGCAAAAATTTTTTAATTTTTATACTTGCAACATTGTCGCAGCTTGTTGCTTGACGCTTGTTGCTTGAAACTCTGTCTACTCCCTAAATTGTCGCGCGACAAAATGTCGCAGCTTGTTGCTTGACACTCGGTCAAGAAGACAAAATGCCCTGCGACAAAATGTCGCAGGACACCATAACCAACAAGAAAGGGTGACCAGCCCACGCCAGGGTCCCTGTGTTCTAGCGGCGGCGGCGCGTTGACTGATCCCAGGTTGTGTTATTCGATGGCCAAAACCTTTTCAGGAATTACACTGGCGCACGCTTATTTGGGTTACCACAAAGGTTTAACAAGGTGTCGATATCGCCCCGTGGAGATCGCGGATCTCACTTTATCGGGTTTACGAGTTGCACCCCAGCTTTGTGTCTGCCAAATAAGGCTAACACAACCAGGGATCAGCATCCAGTGAAGACGGCTAGCTAGTAGCGGTGTGACACTGGATCTGTCCCGTGGTTCAGGTCTATAGCTTTAATTCTAAAGTAACCTGAACCAATTCTTTAATTCTACTTTATCTCTTCAACCTGATCGACTTTGACATTTTCCATGCCCATCTCTTCAGGTCCATCTTCCAAAGCTTCATCGTAGCCCTCGCCTTGAGTCTCAAATAATTCTTGAGCCTTTTTAGCAGAGTCAGCTTCAATGACAACGTACTGCCAAACGTCTGCAGTGTAGTGTACTTTGTATCTCGGCATTCTTTCTCGCTTTCTGTATTCTTTTTGAATACGAAACTATTATAACAAAAGATTGTGGCAACAATGTGTCAGATAAAAAAATTTATTTTCATGGTGCGACAATTTGGTGAATATACGTTTCTCTTTTTTTGTGATATAATAGGGGTGGGCTGGTCGGGAATAATATACCCATGTATATTTAGGTGCGACAATCTGTCCAAAAATATTTTTTGTTTGGACACATTCTTGCCACATTGTTTTAGTATAATTATCGCATGAAAGTTAAAAACGATCATATAAAAATAAATTGTGAGGTATGTAATGTACCCTCAATTACTTTCAATTTTCACAAAGATATTTGGGAAAGTGAAAGTATAATAGATGACCTTGACTTCTATGTACCTGAAGAAGTTGGCATTTATATTTGGAAACCTTTCAGGTACAGAAAGAGCAGAAAGTAATGTACTTAGTAATTAAGAAATACTCTTATGAAACATTAGAGCCCTCTTTTACTGTGTCATACTCAACAACGGACTATCAAGACGCAATGGAAAAAAAGAACGCATTGGAAGTCTTGTCAAAGGAACATGAAACTTTAAAAATTGTACCATTTCCTGAGGTAGTTGTTGAGGAAAAAGAAGAAAAACAAAAAACCTTATTTGGTTAATTGTTTTTCAAAAAAGATTGTGGCGACTTAATTTCGCCACAATCATTTGTTATAATAAATATAGAAAGCGAGGTAAAAAATATGTCAAAAGAAAAACGATTGACACTCAATGCAGAAAAAAGAAATTCAATAGCAAATGTATTTCAATCGCATTGGGAAAGAGAAAACAGTAAGGTTATTCTAAATTATAATCTTGCTAAAGAGAATTACAATTCTTTAAGATCAACCATGAAAGAGTTGGTTGAGAAGATTGTAAGAACACATCAACCACAAGAAGATGTTGATACAATTCGTAGAATGTCAAATAAGTATGGTAGTAATGGTGGGGAGTTATACCATGATAACTGCTTTAACTTTAGATACTCATTTACAAAAGTTGATGATGAGGGAAATAAAGTTGATGACTATGATAATGTCAATGTTGATTTTGGTTTAGAGCCAACAAGAAGTTTCGGCTATGCCTATTATCGAAACGAGTTAAAAGAGAAAGGGCATAACCCTGACTTCTTGTATGAATGGCAAGATGAAAGACGAAACCCTAGATATTACGAGGAAGAAAATGCTTGTGATAAATGGCTCGGTTATCGTAATTCATCTAACGAAGATAAGTCATTCATAAAACCAAAAGCAGAATGGGAAAATGATTTTAAACTTTGGGTTATCGGCTCAAGTTATTGTCATACTCGTAATTTTGCAGTTGATGAAACTACTTTCAATGTTTTAAACCAATTTAAAATAGCGCAAGAGAAATTGGTTGAGGCGCATGAAAGTATATTTAGTTATGTCAATGAGAAGATGAAGAAGTTGAGGTTAGGTTTAAAATCTTACCGATACTTTGACCAAGCCAAATCTCTTGCTGATAAGTTAGGGGTTGCTCTTAATGAAAGTATCTTGAATGAGAGTAGCAGTTTAGCATTATCAGTTTATAGTCCTGAAAATTTGGCAAGTCTTTTGGAAGATAAAGTTGAGATGACTAGAGAAGAAAAAATCGCATTTTATAAGAAACAACAAGGTGCGACAATAATGTAAATGTACTTATGAGGGCAGTTGTGCTATACTGCCCTCATAACAAAAGAAAGCGAGGAAATATGTTAAAGAATAAACCTTTTACTGTAACTTACTACTCAGCAAAAGATAAAAAGACAATTACTAGAAATGCATTGTGGACTGACCAATGCAGATATTGGACTTCAAAAGCAGGTCGTTTAATCATGACTTATTTTGATGTGGATAAGAATGAGTACAGAAATGCAACTGACACATGGAGCATTAGATGAGTTGGGGAATAGCATTTGCAAATGTAGCCATAATTATTTATGGCTACATAATTTTAACTATACTAGGAGTAATATAATGAGTGAATATAATTGGTGTCATGGACCAGAGTGCCACACCAGACATACAGTTGACAGAGTGCGAGGTGTTAAAGGCTCAAAGGTTTTAAGAACTCGTAAGATTAAAATTAATAATTGGAATAGTGGTAATGCGTGGTCATTATTCTGCAGTCAAGGTTGCTACAATGATTTCTTTCACAAGTACGTTAATGAAATCGTAGCCATTGCACCAAGGACCGATTGTTTAGAAACACCGATCAATGACCCTCTAAAAAAGACAACTGTTACCGAGTGGGGATATAAATATACTGACACAAAAATAGAGGTTGATGAATCAAGGGTGCGACAAGATTGACAATGTACTAGTGTGCCCATTTATGCTATAATGGGCACATAACAAAGCGAGGAAATATGGATAACAAACAAGAACAAGTAATAATACTAGCAAGAATAACTCAAATAAAAGATATGCAAATTTTTCTTTTAAAAGAAGAATTAAAATTAAAAGAAGAATTAAGTAGATTAAAAGACTTAGAAGAAGAAAGAACAAAAGTTTAACTGCGACAATATTGACAATGGCGCTTAAGGCGCCATTGTGCTATAATAGGACCATAACAAAGCGAGGAAAGATGAAAACAAAACAAATAAAAAACTTTAAAATGAACGACGCAGTATACAAATTAAGAAGACAAGTTATTGAATTAATCTACGAAGCAAAAAAAGAAATTAAAGATTTACCTAGAATAGAAGTTAGAATTGGTGAGGCTAGAAATCACAATGTTTTAGGTGTAGCTAAATTAAGTAAGAAACAAATTTGGATTACAAAAAGAGCAGTTGACATGAGCCAGGACGCATTAAGAAATATTGTATTTCATGAAATAGTTCATGCAGTTACAGGTTTTGGACACGATGACAAATGCCCATTAATGAAACCAACATTGGATGGATATTTATTAAATAAAACAGAATGTATGAAATATTTAAAAGGTTATATTAAACATGGTGCGACAATATTGACAATGGCGGTCGCATCGTAATTATGCTATAATAGGTCCATAACAAAGCGAGGAAAAATGACAAAAGAAAGAACAGAAGAAAGAGTAAACAGATTCAATGGTGAGTCTGTTATGTTAACAGAAAAAGAAGCTAAGATACATGATGGAATATTCTTAGCAGAAATAATGGCTACGTTAGAGGATAAGACTCTAGGTCATGGAATGTCTAAACATTGGGACGTTATGCGAGATGGTCTTGATTGGTTTAGAAAGCATAATGCAAAAGCTTACATGGTGTTATTAGACTAACACCATTAAGGGGTGCGACAAAATGTCGCACCTCCTCGCAGCAGAATGAGAAAAGGACGAGCCCTATGCAATAAATGCTTCGCGCTAAATGCCTCTAGGGGTTACGTATCGGGATGGCTGAAACCCTACCCTGAGTATTCGAGCCTTTGGCGACCCGTTAGTACGTGCACGGAAAGCGGGCGTTTGATGAATAGTCACATGCGACAAAATGTCGCAGGCAGCAATAGAGGTACCAACAACATTTAGAAATTTGAAAAATTTTTAAAACAAGATATAGTGTCAAGCAAAAGGGGTCCCTACAGGTGCGACATTATGCCAACTTTTGTATACTTAAACGGATAAAATACTTTTTGGTACCATATGAATATTGACAAAGAAAAATTAAAAAATTTTGAAAAACTTCCTGCAGATGTAAGAAGACAGTTCTCTTTGCTAATGAATCAATGGCAAGAGAAGAAAAAGGAGTCTCGGATCCAAAACGATTTTATGGCTTTTGTAAAACATGTTTGGCCTGATTTTGTAGAAGGGTCCCATCATAAACGTGTAGCAAAAAAATTTAATGATATTGCAGATGGAAAGATAAAGCGTGTAATAATTAATATGGCTCCTAGACATACTAAGTCTGAGTTTGCATCTTATCTACTTCCTGCGTGGATGGTGGGTAGAAATCCAAAATTAAAAATTATTCAATCAACTAATACAACTGAATTATCTGTAAGGTTTGGTCGTAAGGCAAAACAATTAATTGATTCACCAGAGTATCAACAAGTATTTAAAACAAGATTAAAAGAAGATTCTCAAGCTGCAGGTAAATGGGAAACTTCTGATGGCGGTGAATATTATGCTGCGGGTGTTGGATCTGCAATTACAGGTCGTGGTGCTGATTTATTAATTATTGATGATCCACATACTGAACAAGATGCAATGAATGCTGCAGCTCTTGAAAGAACTTACGAGTGGTATACATCGGGTCCTAGACAACGTCTTCAACCTGGTGGAACTATTGTAATTGTAATGACTCGTTGGAATGAAAAAGATTTAACAGGAAGATTAATTAATGCACAAAAAGAACCAAAGGCAGATCAATGGGAGGTAATTGAGTTTCCTGCGATCTTACCAAGTGGTAAACCCCTGTGGCCTGAATACTGGAACTTGAAAGACTTGCAAGCAGTTAAAGCCTCGATTCCTGGTTCAAAGTGGAATGCACAATATATGCAGAATCCTACTTCAGAAGAAGGTGCACTAATTAAACGTGAGTGGTGGCAAAAGTGGGAGTCAGAAGAATTACCTGCATTGGAACATGTAATACAATCTTACGATACTGCTTTTATGAAAAAAGAAACTGCTGACTATTCTGCTATTACAACTTGGGGAGTGTTTACACCAAACGAAGATAGTGGTCCCTGTCTCATGCTTATAGATTCATTAAAAGGTCGATATGAGTTTCCAGAGTTAAGACGTATTGCTCTTGAACAATACGGATATTGGAAACCAGAAACAGTTATAGTCGAGAGTAAAGCATCAGGATTACCTTTGACTTATGAATTAAGAAAGATGGGTATACCTGTAATTAACTTTACACCGAGTAAAGGAAATGATAAACATACAAGAGTTAACAGTGTTTCTCCGCTGTTTGAATCAGGGAGAATATGGGCGCCCACTGAAATGGAATTTGCACAAGACGTAATTGAGGAATGTGCAGCATTTCCTTATGGAGATCATGACGATTTAGTAGATTCCATGACCCAGGCTGTTATGAGATTTAGACAGGGTGGATTAATTAACCATCCTGAGGACTATGAGGAAGAACCTTTACAACAAAAGCAAAAGGTATATTATTAGTATATGGAAACCTACGAAGAAGTCATTGACGCATATAATTTAAGTTCTGAGAAAAAACGAGGTATGTCCTTGACGGATTACATAAAAACAAATAATATAAAGATTAAGGAGATTGAAATGTCTCCTTTAGACGATTTAAAAAAAGTAGCCAAAAAGGCTGACGGAGGAATCATGTTAAGAGAAAATTATAGAGCAGGCACTATGGATCCAGATGAGATTCCAGAATTAGAAGAAATGCCTAGTGATGAATATTTAGATTTATTAAAACAATTAGGTGCACCAGAACCTGGAAGTGGACAGGAATCAAGAGGCATCAAGAGTCTTGACAAAGGAGCTCCATCAATAAAAATGGCAGGCGGTACTGATCCTCTTTTAATGAGAGAATATGAACAGTATGTTTTTGAAATGAAAGAAATGGGTAAAGATCCAATGAGTCTTTCAGAATTTATTAGAATGATTATTGCCGAAGCAAGAATGGGTGTCAAAGCAGGCGGACTTACATCAATAATATAGAGGTACCATGGACCTCGTTCCACCAAAAAAACCTTTCACAGCAGATCAATTTAGATTGAAAACGGACCTATATATTAAAGGTGCGTTAGGTGGTTTTGATAGTGCTGAAATGGTTGACTTGATTCAAAAAAATTTAAGAAAGATTCAGGAATCAGGGACCATGAGTTATGATGATGGTATTCTGTTTATTAAAAACAGAACACAAGAGTTAAAAGATTTTATAAAAGAAAATCCAGGAGAAACATTACCACCTCTACCAGGTTTCGAAGAAAGAGAAGAGTTTGAATATGGTGGCACTAAAAAAGTACAAGTGGTTAGAAAACTTTTTGATTTAGCAGGTGGCGAAGAAGGTGTTGGTAAAAGCTTTGAAGAGTTTATGGCTGATGTTTTGTTTGAAGGGGACTACTTAAATGACAACTAAGGGTAAAAAGAGTGGACCACCGCCAGAAAAAGGGCCTCAGTCACAAGGGTTGAATTTAAAATATAACAGTGTTAAAACAGTAAAATTAACGGAGAAAATTAATGGCAGAAATAGACAAGGCTTTACCAAACGAGCCTAGAAAAGAGATTACTCTTCCTGGACAAGAACAGATTGAAGAAACTATTATTGAAGAAGTAGAATCTGAATTACAAAAACCAGAAGATATTGAAACTGTTGAAAATGAAGATGGATCAGTTGATATAAACTTTGATCCTAAAGCTGGATCACAAGAAGGCGGAGAAGACCACTATGCAAACTTAGCAGAATTTTTACCTGATGATGTTTTAGGTTCATTGGGTTCTGACTTAAATCAAAAGTATATGGACTATTCTATGTCCAGAAAAGATTGGGAAAAAACTTACACACAAGGTTTAGATTTATTAGGATTTAAATACGATCAAAGAACAGAACCGTTTCAAGGTGCATCGGGTGCAACACATCCAGTATTAGCAGAAG